>Ga0326726_10002957_pt1 | contig 15586 bp, 10 predicted proteins | sample MHFenrmetagenome_2_FD_207603 | JGI IMG/M metagenome (GOLD analysis project Ga0326726, IMG submission 207603) | Lab enriched peat soil microbial communities from Michigan Hollow, Ithaca, NY, United States - MHF15MN | ecosystem: Environmental > Terrestrial > Soil > Wetlands > Peat | place: USA...
TGAAGCCCTACGACGGCGGCGGCTGGGTCGGCGTAACCAAGATCGACAATGTCGAGGCCCTGCGCGCGGCGTATGAGACGAGCGGCACCAAGATCATGCACCTGCAGGCGGGAATCATTCCCTACGACAAGTTCGTGCGCTGCATCGGCCTCGGGCCCCAAACGCGCGTCGTGAACTACAACCCTTCCGCGCCACTGCACGATCGCTACACGCTCGACCGGGATTTCGTGAAGCCCGAGGAGCGCGCGACGCTCGAAGGCATGACACTCACTATCAACGCGTTCTTCGGCTGGGACTTCAATTCCTGCGAGGCGCTCTTGAAGGGCGGGAACTGGTACCCCATCGATTTCGCCAACGCCTGCCCCGACAGCCAGGTAACCTCCCTCCATTACCACTTCCCGTGGCTGATCAAGGCCAACCTCGCCTGGGCGATCTTTTGCGCGGCGACCAGACGGCGCATGCGCAAAAACCTCGCCTGGGAGCCGTTCTTCGCCATTGCGCGCGAGGACATCGCATATCCCGAGAAGCTCGCGCGGTACACGCGCCTCGCGCGGGAGCACTTCGAGACCGAGCGCTTCGAGGAATTCCGGCGCAAGCACCTCGCCCACCTCGACGAAGTAACCTACGAGTTCTTTGCGAGCGCCGAGGCGCGCGAGGCCGTGCGCCAGAAGGTCGCGGCGCTCTACCCGCCCCACGAGATCGACGAGTTCACGCAGCTTTTTGTCGATCGCATCGCCGAATGGCGCCGCATCGAAGGCAAGGCCGCATGAGCACGGGGCTCGCTGCACGGCAGACGTGGACCTGGCACAGCGAGCGGCTTCCGGAGCCGGCCCGCGTCGTGCGCTGGGGACACTTCGGCGCACCGGTGCTTCTCTTTTCGACCGCGGGCGGAGACTTCGAGGAGGTCGAGCGCTTTCATCTCATTCGCGTGCTCGGGCCGCTCCTCGATGCCGGCCGAATCAAGGTGTATTCGATCGACAGCGTTGCGGGCAAGGTCTGGCTCGCGGGCACGCATTCGCCAGAGTACTGCGCGCGCGTGCAGAATCTCTTCGACTCCTACGTCTACAACGAAGTCGTGCCGCACATCCGGCGCGACTGCGCCTCGGCCGACATCGAAATCATCGCGGCGGGCGCATCGATCGGCGCTTTCAATGCCGTTGCCAGCACCTGCCGTCATCCGGATGCTTTCCGGCTGGCGATCGCGATGAGCGGCACGTTCGAGTTGTCGAAGTACTTTGGCGACAAGATGCTGCAGGATTTCTACTTCTCCTCGCCCCTGCACTTTCTGCCGAATCTCGGCGAGGGCCCGCAGCTCGCGCGCCTGCGTGAGCGAATGGTGCTGCTGCCGACGGGCAGCGGCGACTGGGAAGATCCGGGCGAGTCGTGGCGGATTGCGAATGTCCTCGGCGCGAAGGGCGTGCCGAATCGCGTGGACATCTGGGGACCCGCCTACCACCACAACTGGGTCACCTGGCGCGAGATGCTGCCGAAGTACCTCGACGAGCTAGTCAACTAGCGCCATCAGCCGGCATACATTTTCAGGTCGGTGCCGACTGCGTCGGCCATGCGCAGCGTTGTGGCGAGGTCCGGATGACGCAACATGATGAATCCGTCGGAGATCAGCGTCTGCTTCCAGTTGCGGCGCTGGGCTCCGATCGGCAGCAGCGTGTTCCAGACGATGTGCTCGCCGTACTTGCGCATGAGTTCTTCGAGCCCTTCGATCGCGCGGATGCGCCCGACGCCCTGCGCGCGCTTGTAGATGGTCGCCACGTTGTAGCTGCGCACGATCTTCGCTTCGAAGCGGCCGTGCGCAACCGCACGCGCCCACTCGCGATACACGTCGAAGTCGCAGCCGTAGTTCATCTGATCGACATGGTGGGCGCCGGGCGGGCGGGCGCCGATCTCGCCGAACACGACCTCGCCGTCCGCCTTGCGGTACCACTCCATGTGCGTGAAGCCGGTACGAAAGTCGAGCGCCTTGATCACCTCGAAACCCATGCGCCGGCCGCCCGCAAGGCTCGGATGATCGGGGTCGCGCAGGAGGATCGCCTGTGGACTGATCCATTCGTTCGAGCGTGCGATGAGCGGACGCGGTCGGTACCAGTCGATGTTGTAGTAGGCAATCCTGCCGTCGATCGTCACTGTGTCGAAGGTATATTCCTCGGCGTCGATGAACTCCTCGACGCTCACCATCGGCACATGCGCAAGGCGCGGCAGCACGTCGCGCAGCCCGTCGCTGTCATCCACGCGATACGTATCCGCGGAACCCGCCCCCATGATCGGCTTCAGGATCAGCGGAAACCCGATGCGCTCGGCCGCTTCCCAGCAGCCGGCCACCGTGGTTGCCGGCAGATGCCGCGGCGTACGAATTCCGGCCGCGTCGAGCACCTGCTTCATGCGCTCCTTGTCGCGATAAGGAAGCGTCGCCTCAACCGAAAGCCCCGGCACGCCGAGCGCCTGGCGCAGCTCCGCGGCGAGCAACATCGCCGCTTCCCACAGACATTCGATGCGATCGAGCTGGCGGCCCTGCAACCAGGCGCGCAGCTCGTACACGACCGAGGGAATGTTCCAGAGGGAACGAACCTGCAGGTACCCGGAGAGCGCCCTGCGCGCGGCCTCGGGCAGCGATTCGCCCGGCGAATCGCCCACGCCGAGCACGGTCGCGCCGACCTCCGCAAGCCCGCGCGTGAAGTGCGGCATATCCGCAGGATAGCCGGGCGAAATGATGAGGATGAGCATGGACTGCGTTGTTGTTGTACTTGTGGCCGCCCCAGGCCGGCACGAATAGTAAGATGCCGAGCGAGGACTAACCAGACAAGACACGGAATCTTTTTTCCGTCGAACGGATTTGGTATTCAAAGCCCACGCCGCGGTTTAGATTGACTTTCTATGCGTATTGCGTTCGTCGCAGCGGAATTCACACCACTTGCAAAGACCGGCGGACTCGCGGATGTGTCGAGCGCGCTCACCCGCTTTCTGCATCGGCGCGGCGCCGATGTACGTGCCTTCATGCCGCTCTATGCGCGCATCGATCGCGCGGCTCTCGGTCTTGCGGCGGTCGACTTCCTGCAAGGCGTGCCGCTCGCGCTCGGGCCGCATCGCTACGTCATCAACGTGCTGACGGGGAAGCTGCCGAATTCGGACGCGCGACTCTATTTCATAGATTGCCCCGTACTCTATGGCCGCCCCGGCGTCTATTCGCCTGACCCCGACGAGCATCTGCGCTTCCTCGTGCTCACGCGTGCCGCCATCGAATGCTGTCAGCGCATGGGATTCGCGCCCGACATATTCCACTGCAATGACTGGCATACGGCGTTCGCGCCGCTCTTTCTCAAGTCGGTCTACAGCTGGGACAAACTGTTCGCGCGCACGCGCAGCGTGCTCACGATTCACAACATCGGCTACCAGGGCGTGTTCGGTGCCGCCGCGCGGCACGATCTCGGACTCGGCGACAGCACGCACCTTCTGCATCAGGACGATCTGGCCCTCGGCCGCATCAATTCGCTGAAGCACGGCGTGCTGTACGCCGACAGTGTGACGACTGTGAGTCCCACCTACGCACGCGAGATTGCGACGCCCCAGTACGGTATGGGCCTCGACGGTGTGATGCGCGCACGCAGCGACGGCGTCGTCGGCATCCTGAACGGCGTCGACTACGGGGAGTGGAATCCGCAAACCGACGCTTACCTGCCGGCGCACTATGACGCGCGCAATCTCGCCGGCAAGGAGAAGGTAAAGAAAGTTCTGCACGAGCGCCTCGGCCTTGCCTACGCCCGCGAGACGCCGCTGATAGGCCTCATCAGCCGCCTCACGGTGCAGAAGGGCATCGACCTGCTGTACGAGGCGCTGCCGCGCACGCTCACGGCACGCAACTGCAATTTCGTCGCGCTCGGCAGCGGCGAGTCACACTACGAGGAGTTCTTCGAGCGGCTGGCCCGCGGCTTTCCGCGCCGCGTTGCCTACTATCGCGGCTACAGCGAGGAGTTCGCGCACCTCATCGAGGGCGGCAGCGACATGTTTCTCATGCCCTCGCTCTATGAGCCCTGCGGACTCAACCAGATGTACAGCCTGCGCTACGGGACAGTACCCATCGTGCGGCGGACCGGCGGACTCGCCGATTCCGTGCAGATCTACGATCCGCGCTCCGGCGAAGGCACAGGTATCGTGTTCGACGACTTCAACGTCGAAGCCGTGTCCTGGGCGATCAGCATGGCTGTGGACCTCTTTCAGAACCGCCGGCGCTGGAATCGCATCGTGCGCAACGGCCTCGCACGCAACTTTTCGTGGGAACACCAGGGCGAGGAGTACATTGCGCTGTACGAGCGCCTGATGGCGGGACGTTGACCGGGGAAGGGGGTTGCCTGCATGCATGTCATCTTCGTCGAACCTGCCTTCCCGCATAACCAGCGGCAGTTCGTGCGCGCGCTGGCCGCGGTCGGCGCGCGCGTCATCGGCATCGGCGAGCGGCCGCGCGACGCGCTCGACGATGAGCTGAAGAGCTGGCTCACCGAATACCTGCAGATCCGCTCGGTCGTCGACGAAGCAGCGCTCGGCGAGGCGGTGCGGCGCGTGCAGCGTCAGGTCTGGGTCGATCGCCTGGAGGCCACAGTGGAAGCGCACATCATGCCAGCGGCAACAATTCGGGAAACCTGCGGTATCCCGGGAACGTCCGTGCGCACGGCTTGGCTTTGCCGCGACAAGCCTTCGATGAAGGAGGCACTGCGGGCTGCCGACATCCCCTGTGCCCAGTCGGCAAGCGTCGACAATCCAGCCGCCGCGCGCGAATTCGCGCGCCTCGTCGGCTATCCGCTGATCTTCAAGCCGCGCGCGGGCGCGGGCGCATCCGGCACGACGCGCATCGGCAGCAGCAGCGAGCTCGAGCAGGCCATTGCGAGCTTCGGGGTCGACCGCGGCCAATCGATCGCCGTGGAGGAATTCATCGAAGGACACGAAGGCTTCCTCGATACGCTGACGATCCGCGGCCAGGTAGCACACGAGTTCGTCAGCCACTACTTCCCTAACGTGCTCGAGGCCATGCGCGAGCGCTGGATCTCGCCGCAGATCATCGCGACCAATCGCATCAACGCAGAGGGCTACGACGAAGTGAAGCGGCTCGCGCGGCGCGTGATCGCCGCGCTCGAGATCGGCACATCCGCAACGCACATGGAATGGTTCTATGGTCCGAAAGGCCTGAAGTTCTCCGAGATCGGCTGCCGGCCGCCGGGCGTCGGACAATGGGACGTGTACTCGGCCGCCAACGACATCGACATCTACCGCGAGTGGGCCATGGCCATCGTGCACGGCACGCCGAGTCAGCCGCTGTCGCGGCGCTACTCCTGCGGGATGATCGCACTGCGGCCGAATCGCGACGGCCGCATCGTTGGCTATGAGGGACTCGAGCGCATCGATCGTGAATTCGGCGAATGGATCCTCGCTGCGCACTTCCCGCCGGCCGGGACGCCCACGCAGCCGGTCGAGGCGGGGTACATGGCCAACGCCTGGATGCGCGTGCGCCATCCCGACTACGACCACCTGCGCTACATCATGAATACGATCGGCGAGACGGTGCGGGTATTTGCGCAATAGCGGACCCGGTCAGTGAGTCGGCAGCCGTCCCGAGTCGCTGAACGGAATCGAGTGCATGAAGCCCTTCGCAAGATTGATCTTGCCGCTCAAGCGGTACTCGAGCCCGGCTTCGCCGCGATCCTTATTGCCGATGACGCGCGCGAGCGCGCCGGCGAGGTTGGTCGCGAGCAACATGTCGAAATCCGCCTCGCCGTACGCGGGAATGGTGAATTCCTCGGCGGAAACGCCGTGGCCGAATTCCTCGCCGTCAAGCTCGAGATTGCAGTTGATACCGCGCACGGGAAGCTCGCGGTCGTTCGGGTTCTGCGCGCGCAGGCGCACCTTGAATCTCTGCGACAGGAGATCGCCGTCAACCATCTCGACCTTGATGACCGTGAGATGCGGCGTCTCGAATCTGGTGAGCGCGCAGGCCGTGACGAGTCCGGCGCCGAGGATTGCGATGGCTGCCGCTCGCAACCTCCGTGCCGCTGCACTCCGGGTGATCGGGTGTCTCATCGGGTTCTCCCGAACAGTTGATTGAGCCCGCGCCAGCGCGCGGCAAAGTCCCGCGCGATCTGCGACCACTCGAACGACCAGTGCCAGTTGCCGGTGGTCGTGCCCGGCGTGTTCATGCGCGCCTCGGCACCGAGAGCGAGCAGGTCCTGAAGCGGCACCACGGCGAGTATCGCCACCGAAGCGAGCGCCGCGCGAATCAGCGCATCGGGCATGTCCGTGGCACCGCAATTGAAGTACGCGTCGACATGGGCGCGCGTTCGTTCATCGAGCGAACGATACCAGCCGAGCGTCGTGTTGTTGTCATGGGTACCCGTGTACACGATCGTGCTGCGCTTGTGGTTGTGCGGCAGATAGGGATTGCCCGGTGAACCGTCGAATCCGAACTGCAGGATGCGCATGCCGGGCAGGTCGAACTCCTCGCGTAGCGCGACGACTTCGGCGGTAATCACGCCCAGATCCTCCGCGACCAGCGGCATGACACCGAGCACCGAGCGCAGGCGCTTGAGAAGCTCGCGGCCCGGCGCCGGTATCCACGCGCCGTCACGCCCGGTCAGCGCGCCCGCCGGCACGCTCCACCCTGCTTCAAGACCGCGGAAGTGATCGATGCGCAGCCATTCGAAACGCTCGAGCTGCGCTGCCACGCGGTTCACCCACCAGCGAAAGCGGTCGCGACGCTGGAATTCCCAGTCGTAGAGCGGATTGCCCCAGATCTGGCCGTCTGCGGAGAAATAGTCGGGTGGTACGCCCGCAATCGACGTCGGCAGGCCATTTGCATCGAGACGGAAGTTGCGGCGATGCAGCCATGTTTCGACGCTGTCGTGCGCCACGTAGATCGGCAGATCGCCGAGGAAGTGCACGTCGCACTCGAGCGCGTAGCGTCTGAGAGCCGTCCACTGCAGCGCGAACAACGCCTGCTCGAACACGGTCTGCTCGACGGCGGCACGGTGGCGTTTGGCCGCGGCAGCGAGCGCCGCGCGCTCCCGATCGCGCAGCGGCACGGGCCAGCGCCACCAGGGTTCGCCGCCCTGCTCGCGCTTCAACGCTTCATAGAGCGCGTAGGGTCCGAGCCAGCGTGAGTTACCGCGGCGGAACTCCGCAAGCTCCGCCTTCTCCAGCTCGCTCGCATGTCGTCGGAATCCCTTGCGCGCCTCGACGAGCTTGCGCGCGTGATAATCGCTGTCGCTCTCGCCGGCGGCGGGCGCATCGAGCTCGATCCAGCCGGCGCTCGCGAGCGCCTCGAGATCGATGAGCCGGGCGTTGCCCGCATGATTCGAGCGCGCGAAATATGGCGATAGATCTGCCGCCACCGGACCTACCGGCAGCATCTGCCAGACGCTGAAACCGGCGCCGGCGATCGATTCGACGAATCTGCGCGCGCTGGCGCCAAGTGCTCCGCTGCGCGCCGCTCCGGGAAGACTCGTCGGGTGCAGCAGGACTCCGGCCCGACGCCGTTCGTAGAGATCTGTGGCCATCACTGCGCACGGCGCATGACGCCGCCCATTTCCGGCGAACCGCTGCCATGCGCGAAGGGTTCGGCGAGATACGCGGGCGGCGTCTGCTTCAGGAACCGGTGGAGATTACCGAGATGTCGCCGATAGAGCTCATCGAATGCCGCTACCTGCTCGGCCGGATTGCCTTCCCCGAACCACCAGCACCAGTCGCTCCCCTCGCAGACCGCGAGCTGGCGCTCCGCGGCCTGCCGCTCCCGCGCATCGAGCAGCCCCGCTGAAACCACGCGATCATAGGTGCGCTTCGCGTCGCAAAGCATTTCCCACGCGCGATTCTTCGCTGGCTCGCCGATCCAGGTGGAGAACGTGCCGTAAACCCAGCTGCCCGCAACGATCGACGGTAGCTCGGCGGCGGGTGCGGCAGCGCCGCAGCGTGCGAAGGTCGTGAGCTCGAGCCGCGTGCTCGTCGAAAGCTGCTCGTAGAGCGCCGAGAGAAAGAAGTAGCCGTTGAACGGAAAATACTCCCAGGCGTTCTCGCCGTCGAGCACGATCGCGACGACGCGGTCCGCTTCGCCCTGAAAGACGTCCGCGAGATGTTCGAGGTGCCGCGTGAGATTTGCCGCGGCGTCGTCCCCATGCCACTTCGAGTAGCTGAAGCCGATCAGATCCGACAGGGCGTCGTGGCGGAAGTAGACGTTGAGGCCGCGGCCGGCTATCCGGTACGCACGGTGCAGGCTCGCCACCTGCTGCTCGGCGTTCCAGAGTGCATGGCGCGTGAGTGAATTGCGCAGCACGAGCTCGCCGGTCGCAGCCCAGCGAAAGCCCGCCTCCTCGATGAACGCGAGCGCGCGATCGCTGACCGCGCCTTCGGACGGCCAGCAGCCAGTCGGCCGCACACCGAAGGTCTTTTCGAATTGCGCCAGCGCCGCCTGCAGATGCCACTGGACACGAGCCTCGCTCCCCGGATACGTCGACTCCGCCGGCAGGGAGCAATCGGGAATCGCGTCGCGGGCGGATCCGAAATCGAGCATGAGCGGCAGGATGGGATGTCCATAGGGCGTCACCGAGAGCTCCACCCTTCCATGCGCGGCAAGGCTGCGGTAGCGCGGCACGATGCCGGTGACGAGTTCACCGATGACTTCGAGCAGCGTGCGCCGATCCGCGTCGCTGTAGTGACGCTCCTTCTTGACGAGTGCCGCGACGCGCGCGTCGCTCCGTCGCACGGATTCGCCAAGCCAGCCGAGGTGATACCAGACAGCGAGATCCACGAGAAACTCGTGCGACGCATAGCGCGTGGCGCCGGGTTGGAGAAAACCCGCGGCGAGCGTTGCGAGCTCATGGAAGGGGGCAAAGCGCTCGATGATCCGCTCGCGATTGACCTTGAGGCAGGATCGAACGAGCTGCTCGCGCCGTGCAAGGTCGTCCGGAATGCCGTCGGGCGCGAGGGAGGCGAGCAAGGCATCCTTGAGCGGCACGCGATTGATCAGGTGCGCCGCCAGCTGTTCCGCGTACGCTTCGAGCTGCTCGAGCAGCACCGGCGAGAAATTCACGACGGCCGCAGCGCCCGGCGCCCCCTCGAGGTGCGCGGCCATGTCCGCGTAATCCTTGATCGCGTGCAAATATGTCCAGGGCAGCAGCGACTCGCCAGTCGTCAGGTCGCGGTATTCGGGCTGGTGCATGTGCCAGCACAGCACCACTTTCAGCCTCGAGATTTCTGCCATCAGTCCCCTTCCCGCAGCATCTCGGGCGTCACCAGCACGATCCCCTTCTCGGAAACGTAGAAGCGCTTGGCGTCGGCCTGCGGGTCGATGCCGATGCGTGTGCCGTCGGGAATGTCACAGCCTTCATCGAGGATGGCGCGGTGAATGACGCAGTCCTTGCCGATGTGTACGTCCGGCAAGACCACCGCACGCTCGACATGGCTGCGCTCATCGATCCGCACGCTCGAAAAGAGCAGCGACAGCGATACATAGGCGCCGGAAATGATGCTGCCTGCGGACACCATCGAATTGACCGCCATGCCGCGCCGGCCGTCCTCGTCGAGCACGAACTTGGCCGGCGGCCGCTGGCCGGGGTGCGACCAGATCGGCCAGACTTCGTCGTAGATGTTGAGCTCGGGGGAGACGTGCACGAGCTCGAGATTCGCTTCGTAGAAGGCGTCGACGCTGCCGACGTCGCGCCAGTAGTTCTGCGCGCGCGTGCGCACGTCCTGGAACGGGTAGGCGAACACCTGGAGCTTCTCGAGCGCCGGGGGGATGATGCTCTTGCCGAAATCGTGTGCCGACTGCGCATTCGCGGCGTCCTCGTTGAGCAGGCGATCGAGCAGGCGTGTGTTGAACACGTAGATGCCCATGGACGCGAGGGCCACGTTGTCGCGCCCGGGGATCGGATCCGGATTCTCTGGCTTTTCGGTGAAGCGCGTGACCCGGTTCCACTCGGTTGCAGTGAGCACTCCGAACTCGCGCGCCTGCTCGCGCGGCACCTCGACCACCCCCACCGTGATGTCGGCGCTCTTCTCAACGTGATAGGCGATCATCGGGCCATAGTCCATCTTGTAGATGTGATCGCCGGCGAGGATCAGCACGTGCTTCGGGCGCTGCTCCTTGATGAGATCCAGGTTCTGGTAGACGCAGTCCGCCGTGCCCTGATACCAGTTCTCGCCGATCTGCTGCTGTGCTGGGATGATTTCGCAGAACTCGCCGAACTCGCCCCGCAGGTAGCCCCAGCCGCGATGCACGTGCTGGATGAGGGAATGCGCCTTGTACTGCGTGAGCACGTACATCTGGCGAATGCCGGAATTCACGCAGTTCGACAGCACGAAATCGATGATGCGAAAGCGCCCGCCGAATGGCGTCGCCGGCTTGCAGCGGTTCTCCGTGAGCGCCTTGAGCCGCTCGCCGCGCCCGCCCGCCATCACGACCGCGAGCGTGCCGCTCGTGAGTCGGCTCACGTAACGACCGGATGATGCGCGCGCGGGTTGCTTTGCCATGGGTCTCGGCTTTTCTTCGAGCCTATGTTACAGGGGCAGACTGCGGCTGCAATGGCCGGGCGTCGCAGGGTATTCTTCCCCTCCAATGACCCAAAGGCTTACCGCGCTCCTTGAGAGCCTCGATCCGGACCTGCAGCGGATCGCCGGCGCCCGCCATCATGACCCTGGCGCCATCCTCGGCCGCCACGAGTTTCGGGGCGCGGATGTCGTCATTCTCTATCTGCCCGGGACGGCGAGCGCGCGCCTGGAGGGCAGGCACGATGCGCGCCGGCACGGCACCAGCGATTTTTTCGTTTGGAGCGGCCGCAAGGGCGACATGGCCCCTCGCTACCGCGTCCGGTGGGACGACGGTCAAGGTGGAACCGGGGAATTCCACGATCCCTATGCCTTCAGGCCGGTACCGGATGCGGACGGCCTCGCCCGCTTCGCCGCCGGCAATTCAGTGGATGCCTGGAAGCTGCTCGGCGCGCACCTCACGGCGCTCGATGGTGTCCAGGGCGTGCTGTTCTCGGTCTGGGCGCCGAATGCCGAGCGTGTCAGCGTCGTGGGCGACTTCAACCGCTGGGACGGCCGGCGCCATCCTCTCAATGTGCACGACGCAAGCGGCGTGTGGATGCTGTTCATTCCCGCGCTCGCGGCGGGAACGATCTACAAGTACGAAATCCGCAATCGGGACAACGGCACGGTGCACCTCAAGACCGACCCTTACGGCCGGCAGTTCGAGCTGCGGCCGGGCACCGCGGCAATCGTGACCGGTCCTTCCACCTACGCCTGGGGTGACCAGGGCTGGCGCGCACAACAGCGCAAGCACGACTGGCTGCACGCGCCGATGTCGATCTACGAGGTGCATCTCGGATCGTGGCGGCGGGCGACCAATGATGGCTTCCTCAACTACCGCGACCTCGCACGCGAACTCGTGCCGTATGTGCGGCGCCTCGGATTCACGCACATCGAACTGCTGCCCATCACCGAGCATCCACTCGATGATTCCTGGGGCTATCAGGCGACAGGCTATTTCGCGGCCACCAGCCGGCACGGAACTCTCGATGACCTGCGCTATTTCGTCGATCACTGCCACAGCCAGGGCATCGGCGTGCTCCTCGACTGGGTGCCGGCGCATTTTCCGCGCGACGCGCATGCGCTCGCGAATTTCGACGGCAGCGCGCTATACGAGTACGCGGACCCGCGCAAGGCCGAGCATCGCGACTGGGGAACACTGGTTTTCGACTACGCGCGCAAGGAGGTGCGCTCATTCCTGCTGACGAGCGCCTGCTACTGGCTCGGGGAGCTGCACTTCGACGGCCTAAGGGTGGACGCCGTCGCCTCCATGCTCTACCTCGATTTCAGTCGCCGCGGCGAGAGCTTCGTTCCGAACGAGCAAGGTGGCAACCAGAATCTCGAGGCGATTGACTTCCTGAGGCTCCTCAACAGCACGACGCATGAGCGCTTCCCCGGAACGGTGACGATCGCGGAGGAATCGACCGAGTGGCCGCTCGTGAGCCGGCCCGTCTCGGACGGCGGCCTCGGCTTCAGCATGAAGTGGAACATGGGCTGGATGCACGACACGCTCAAGTACTTCGCCGAGGACCCGATCTATCGCTCGCACCATCATGACAAGCTCACCTTCGGGTTGATGTACACCTACAGCGAAAACTTCGTGCTACCGTTTTCGCACGACGAAATAGTGCACCTCAAGCGCTCGCTCCTTGCCAAGATGCCGGGCGACTCCTGGCAGCAATTCGCCAACCTGCGCCTGCTGCTCGCGTATCAGTGGACCTACCCGGGCAAGAAGCTCCTGTTCATGGGCAGCGAATTCGGCCAGCCCACCGAGTGGAATTTCCGCGTGGCCCTGCCCCGGCACCTCGAGAGCGAAGCACCGCACGCCGGCGTCGCGAAGCTGGTCACGGATCTCAACCGCCTGTACACGAGCTCGCCGGTGCTCCATCGCCTGGAATTCGAACCGGACGGTTTTCGCTGGATCGATTGCGACGATCGCCTTAATTCGATTATCAGCTACGAGCGCCGCGCCGGCGACGAGGTGTGGATCGTCGTGCTGAACTTCACTCCGGTGCCGCGCTACAACTATCGAATCGGCGTGCCGCGCGGCGGGCCATACCGCGAGATCTTCAATTCGGACTCGGAGTACTACGGCGGCAGCAACGTCGGCAATCTCGCGGAGATCGACGCCGTCGCGGAACCGCGCATGGGGCGCGCCTACTCGCTGCCGCTCACACTGCCACCGCTCGCCGCGGTAATCTTGAAGCCGAGCTAGTTCAAGGACGACCGCTGGCTACCGTTGTCGCCCGGCGTCCAGCCATCGGCAACATTTACAGCCACTTCAGCAGGCCGGTTTCGTGCGGATGGCTGAGGAGCTCGTGCTGCGGCATCACGCGAATCCTGAGTGCAAGTTGCCCACTCCACGGGGGCGTCGCATCGAGCGCGAAGACGTGTCCCTCGGGCACGGTCTCGCCGGTAAAGCGCAGCGATTCGCGGCCGGCGACCGGTGCCGCGCCAAATGAAGTATAGAGCGGGGCCTCCATCGGGCTCGCCGGCAGCACGCGCGTCATCACCACCTCGACGTTGACGTCCTGCGGCTGAAGTCCCGCGAGATCGACCCCGACGCGCAGGCGCAGGTGCTCGCCGACCGGCAAGCGTCCCGGCAGTTCCGACAAGCGCTGGAGCGTGACCTTCGGCCAGGCCGCCGCGATCGTCGCCTTCCAGGCGGCAAGGGCGCGCGCGCCGGCGCCGTGTTCCGCCACGAGCCTGCGGCCCTGGCGAGCTGCGGGCCGATAAATGCCCGCGATGTAATTCTCCAGCACGCGGCGCATGTTGAAGTGCGGAATGATGGTCGACATCGAATGCTTGGAACGACGCACCCACTCCGGCGAGTAGCCATCGCCGTTGCGCGCGTAGTAAAGCGGAATCACCTCGTCCTGCAGCAGCTCGTAGAGCGCCTGCGCGTCGTCGCGATCGCGCATGCCGGCATCTTGCGCGAGCGAACCGATGATGCCCCAGCCGTTTTCGCCGTCGCAGCCTTCCGCCCACCAGCCGTCCTGGATGCTGAGGTTCAACGTGCCGTTGATCGCCGCCTTGATGCCGGATGTGCCGCTCGCCTCGAGCGTCGAGATCGGATTGTTGAGCCACACGTCGACGCCTGCGACCAGCGTGCGCGCGAGGCTCATGTCGTAGTCCTCCACGAAGATCACGTGCCCGAGGAACTCGGGATTCGAGCTCATCGCCTTCACTTCGCGCAGGACGCGCTTGGCGGGCTCGTCGGCCGGATGCGCCTTGCCCGCGAATACGAACACGACCGGCCGTGTGCTGCCGTCAACGATCTCCTTGAACCAGGCAAGGTCGGAGAACGCGAGCATCGCGCGCTTGTAGGTGGCAAAGCGGCGCGCGAAACCGATCGTCAATACCTCGGGATTTTCCGGATTGAGAAAGCGGGTAAGGCGCCTGAAATGCGCATCGCCGACGCCCGCACGGCGGCTTTCGCGCTGCAGACGCTCGCGCAGCCGGCCGAGCATTTCCGCCTTGATCTGCTGGCGCTTGTTCCAGTACACGGGATCGGCGACCTCGTCGAGGCGACGCCAGAAGTCGGGGTCCGTCATGCGATCGCGCCAGTGCTCTCCCAGCGCGACATCGAAGAACTCGGCCCAGGCCTGGTCGAGAAAGGTCGAGACGTGCACGCCGTTGGTGACGTAGCCGACCGGATTCTCCTGCGGGGGCACGTCCGGCCATTGATCCGAAACAATGCGCTTCGAAACGGCGCCGTGAATGCGGCTCACGCCGTTGCAGTGACGCGAGCCGTTGAGGGCGAGCCGCGTCATGTTGAAGCCCGGCTGCTTGCCGCCGGGCGTGCGTCCAAGGGCGAGCAGCGTCTCTGCATCGACCTTGAGCTCCGCGAGGAACGGCTCGAGGTGAGTAAGCGCCAGCTCCTGGCTGAAGACATCGTGACCGGCGGCGACCGGCGTGTGGGTGGTGAACACACACTGGGCCGCTGCCGCTTCGCGCGCCCCGGCGAAGTCGAGTCCCGCCGCCATCTGCTCGCGGATCAATTCGAGCACCATGAAGGCGGCATGTCCCTCGTTGATGTGCCACACGGCGGGCGCGAGGCCGAGGGCCCTCAGCGCCTTGACGCCGCCGACGCCGAGCAGCAGCTCCTGCTGGATGCGTACCTGTTCATCGCCCCCATAGAGCTTGTGGGTGATTTCGCGGTCCTGCTTGCTGTTCTCATCGACGTTGCTGTCGAGCAGATACACGGGCACTCGCCCGACCGCCGCTCGCCAGATGCGCAGTTCGACGGAGCGCTTTGGCAGCGGGCAACTCACGCGCACTTCACGGCCGTCGGCGCCACGCACGAGCTCGACCGGCAGGTCGTCGTGCTCGAAGTCACGATAGGTCGCGATCTGATAACCGTCGGCGTCGAGGGTCTGCGTGAAATACCCCTGCCGATACAGCAGACCCATGGCGACGAACGGTAACCCTAGATCGCTTGCGGTCTTGCAGTGGTCTCCGGCGAGGATACCGAGGCCGCCGGAGTACATGGGGAAGCTCTCATGGAAGCCGAACTCTGCGCAGAAATACGCAACCAGATCGCCGCTATCGAGGTGCACCGCGCCGCCGTGCGTGGTGTCACTGCAATAGCCGTCGAAGCCAGCCAGCACGCGCTCGTAGCGCGCGAGGTACTCCGGATCGCTGGCGGCCCGATCGAGGGTTGCCTGATCGACACAGCGCAGAAACAGCTTGAGATTGCCGCCGACGCGCTTCCACAGCTCGACATCCAACGAGAAGAACAGGGCCCGGGTCGGTCGATGCCAGGAAAAACGCAGATTGCCCGCGAGCTCTTTGAGGCGCGCGATGGCTGGGGGCAGGATTGCGTTGACTTCGAGGGGAAAGGACGCGCCGGTCATCGTGTGCTTTGGCTTTGGGCCTGATTTTAAAAGCGCGAGAGTCTAGCACCCACCTGCCAATCGGCTAGACAACCGCAGGAAGCAAAGGATGCCATCCCGGTCTTGAGCCACTACTAAGAAGTGTTGACTAGTATTAACTACGTAGTATTATTGAT
>Ga0326726_10002958_pt1 | contig 15584 bp, 13 predicted proteins | sample MHFenrmetagenome_2_FD_207603 | JGI IMG/M metagenome (GOLD analysis project Ga0326726, IMG submission 207603) | Lab enriched peat soil microbial communities from Michigan Hollow, Ithaca, NY, United States - MHF15MN | ecosystem: Environmental > Terrestrial > Soil > Wetlands > Peat | place: USA...
TGTCGTTTCCGGGGGAATTTCCACAGTTTTTTCCACAGGTGTGGAAAACTCTGGTGACAGCCCGAACGAGCATGTGTAAGGAGGTAATTAAGGCGGTTTAACCCTGACCGAAAGACGCCGACTGTAGCACAAAGCCGGTCTGCTTGGCACCGTCGTCATTGACACTCCGAGAACGCGTTCGCTAGGATTGAAAGTTCACGTAGTCGGTCTCTTGGCCCTCCGGAGGACGTAATGAAGGGAAAGCGCACATTTCAGCCAAATACCCGCCGACGTAAGCGGGCACACGGGTTTCTGGTGCGCATGAGTACCAAGAACGGGCGGCTCGTCCTGAAACGGCGCCGTGCGAAGGGCCGAAAGCGTTTGACGGTCAGCAGCGACTAGCTCGTTGAGATTTCGCCGGACACAGCGGATTCGCCGCCGTGCGGAGTTTCAGCAGATCTACAAACAAGGCACGCGCGTTTCCGGCCGCTACTACACGCTCTTTATTCAGCCGAATAGCCTCGCCGTTGGACGGCTGGGCGTTGCGGCAACCAGGAAGCTCGGTGGCGCGGTGGTTCGAAACCGCGCGAAGCGTTTAGTCAGAGAGGTCTTTCGTCGCAGTGGAATCGCGCCCGGCTTCGACATCATCGTGGTTCCAAGGCGTGAGCTCTTGGAGACCTCTTTCGCCGTCCTTGAAACCGAGTATCGAGCGACGGTCGAGCGCTACCTCCGACGAAGGCGCTGATCTGTCGACACTCGTTCGCATCTCACTGTTCCTTATTAGAGTCTATAAGCTCCTTATTTCGCCATACTTTAGGGGTTCGTGCCGGTTCTTGCCCTCGTGTGCAGACTACGCGAGTGAAGCCTTCCGCACGCACGGTTTCCTTACCGGCTTGGGTCTCACCCTCCGCAGATTGGGTCGATGCCACCCGCTTGGTACCGCTGGCCACGACCCCGTGCCACGCATTCGGATTGGACGTTGATGGAACGCCGGGTCCTGATCGCTATTTTTCTTTCGTTCATCGTGCTCTACGCCTATCAGGCGCTGGTCGTGAAGCCCACGCCGAAAACACTTTCGCCGGGCGGCGCTTCCCCCACGACCGCGTCCACCAAGGTCGCCGGTACGACCGCAAGCCGTACTGCGACGAATCCCGCAGCCCCAGCGGCGCCACAACCGCGCGGCAACGAGACTGTCGCGGCTACGGTCGTCGGCGACACGGCCGAACGCGACATCCGGATCGAGACCCGCGACGTTATCGCCGTCTTCACGAATCGAGGCGCGCGCCTGAAGAGCTGGCGGTTGAAGAAGTATCGCGATCAGCAGATGCAGCCGCAGGAGCTCATTGAAAATCAAACTACTACTTATCCCCTGCCCTTCACGCTCCGCACGACCGACGAACAGCTCAACACGACGTTGAACGAATCGCTTTATTCCGCCAGCACCGTTCCGACGATGGTTATCGCGGCGCCGACCGACTTACGGTTCGAATACAAGAACGAGGCTGGCGTTCGCGCCGTGAAAGAATTTCATCTGGCGCCGGACTCGTACATGATCGAATTCCGCGCTGACGTCGCTGCGGGCGATCGTGCGGTGTCACCGGCAATCGTGTGGGGCCCAGCGGTCGGTGTTATTGCGGAGGTCAGTCGCTACACGCAAAAACCGGAAGGCTTGTTTTTTCAGGCCGGCAAAGCGCAGCGTCTTTCAGCCAAGGACATCGCCAAACAGCCGTCGTACGACGGCGAGTTCCTTTTTGCAGGCGTGGACGACAACTACTTCATGACCGTCGCGCTGCCGACGAGCGCGATCAGGATTACCTACCAGGCTGTCGCCATTCCGCCGCCGCCACCCTCGAAGGACGCCCCGCGCGATCTGGTTTCGTACAGTATCGAGCCCCAAGGCGGGCAGCAGGTCAAGTTCTTCGCCGGGCCCAAGGATTTCGACGTGCTTGCGGCGATCGGACCCGATGTCACGCGTGCGATCAACTTCGGGACGTTTGCCGTGATCGTAGTCCCGCTGCTTAAGTCGCTGAAGTGGGTCAACAGCTACGTTGGGAACTACGGCTGGTCGATCATCATCCTCACGGTAATCATCAACATCGTCATCTTTCCGCTGAGGCACAAGAGCGTGGTGTCGATGCGGAAGATGCAGGAGATTCAGCCGGAGGTCAAAGCGATTCAGGATCGCTACGCCAAGCTGAAAGCGACCGATCCCGCCAAGCAGAAGATGAACCAGGAGCTGATGGCGCTGTACAAGGATCGCGGCGTCAATCCGGCGAGTGGCTGCGTGCCGATCCTGCTGACTTTCCCGCTGATCTTCGCGTTCTACGCGCTGCTCTCCACTGCGATCGAACTGCGCGGAGCGCCGTTTCTTGGATGGATTCACGATCTCTCCGCGCACGATCCGTACTACGTCACGCCGGTGCTCATGGGCGCCAGTCAGCTCTGGCAGCAATGGATGATGCCGGCCGCGGGCGTCGATCCTGCGCAGCAGAAGATGATGATGTTCATGCCGATCATGTTCACCTTCATGTTCTTGTGGGCGCCATCGGGGCTGGCGATTTACTGGCTCGTCAGCAACGTCTGGCAGATCGGCCAGCAGTACCTGACCAACTACATCATCGGTCCCCCCGCCGTTCGCACGGTGCGGCCGGCCGCGGAACGCAGACTCAGGCGCGTCGGAGGCGGAAAAACCGAAGCGGCTGACGCGAACAACAAGAATTGACCATGAGTGACACCGGCGAACCGATCGTCCGTTTTCTCGAACGTTTCATCGCCGCCCTTGGCATTCGCGCGCAGGTTTCGGCCGATGACACGCCCGATGGCCTCCGCCTGAATATCGAAGGCGACGAGGGGGAGCTGCTGGTCCGGCATCGCGGCGAACCGCTGAAAGCGTTGCAGCACGTGGCCGACATCGCGTTCGGCCGCGACCTGCGAGACGAGAAGCGCGTCTTCGTCGATGCGCTCGGCTATCGCAGGGGCAAAGACACAGAGCTCCGTCAGATGGCGAAGCTGCTCGCCGAGAAGGCGAAACAGTCGGGTCTGGATCAACAACTTGGGCCGCTGAACCCGTACGAACGTCGGCTGGTGCACCTGGCGGTTGCCGAAGTGCCAGGGGTCACGACCGAAAGCGTCGGCGACGCGTTTTCCAAGACCGTTCTGATTTCCTTAAGACGATAACGCAATGGTAAGTCGGAACTCGTGGCGACACGAAGTCCGGCGCCGCGAGTCGCGATGTTCTCCACCTCCGACACCATCGTGGCTGTTGCGACGCCGCCCGGACGTGGCAGTCTTGGCGTCGTGCGCCTGAGCGGGCCAGACGCGCACGCGATCGCACGACGCCTCATTGCGCGCACGTCGCCACTTCTGCCGCGCCACGCCACATTCGCCAGAATCTCAGTCGATCACACGCCAATCGATCATGTTGTCGCCACGTTTTTCCCTGGTCCGAAGTCGTACACAGGCGATGACACAGTGGAGTTCAGTGCCCATGGAAGCGTCGTGCTCCTGCGAGCGATCGTGGCGGCGGCCGCTGATGCCGGCGCGCGGCTGGCTGAGCCCGGCGAGTTCACGTTGCGGGCGTTTCTGAATGGACGCATCGATCTAATGCAGGCGGAGGCAGTCGCCGATCTGATTGATGCGGTCACTCCGCTGCAGGCGCGAGTCGCATTCGATCAGCTTCAGGGCACGCTGACTGGGGCCATCGGTGAGATGTCCCACGCGCTCTTCGACCTGATTGCGCGACTCGAAGCTTCGGTCGATTTTCCTGAAGAGGGCTATCGTTTCCTGCAGCCCGACGAGCTGACGACTGCGCTCGACGCGCTGGTCGCCCGAACGTCGCGGCTGCTGGCCGACGCTAGGCGCGGCCGTTTGGTCCGCGAGGGTTTTCAGGTTGCGATAGTTGGAAAGCCGAATGTCGGAAAGTCGAGCTTGTTCAACGCCCTTGCCGGCGCGTCTCGTTCGATCGTCACGTCGATTCCCGGCACAACTCGTGATGTCCTGGCAGACGTCGTGGATATCAACGGCTTCCGCGTGACCTTGGTCGATACTGCAGGTCTTCACCCGACCGAGGACGAGATCGAAGCGGAAGGCATCGTGAGGGCGCGCCAGGCGCTGGCCTCGTCGGACTTGGTGCTCGTGGTCGTTGACGCCACTCAACCCTTGGATCAGCGCGACCGGGACGTATTACAGCATACTATTGATAATAAAAGACTTATAGTCTCAAACAAGTGTGACATCGCGTCTTCAGCAGATGAGGAGCTTCCAGTTTCGGCAAAGACTGGTGCTGGCCTCGACGTGCTTCGTAGCCGTTTGACGTCTGCATTGGATGCTGAGCCGACACGGGATCGCCCCGCGATCAGCAATCTGCGACATATCAATCTGGTGCAGCTCGCGCACGACGCCTTGGCTCGCGCGTTTGGCGCGGTTGGGTCGAGCGGGCGCGACCTTCCCGAAGAGTTTGTCCTCGCCGACTTACAGCAGGCCCAAGCGGCTCTTGACGAGGTTTCTGGCCGCAGAGCGCCAGACGATTTGCTGGATCACATCTTCTCGCGGTTCTGCGTCGGCAAGTGAAATGACTGCACGAAACCGAAGATTCGACGTCATTGTGATCGGCGCGGGTCACGCCGGCTGCGAAGCGGCGTTTGCGGCGGCCCGATTAGGCGCCACGGTTGGTCTGTGCACACTCTCGACTGAGACCGTGGCTCACATGCCGTGTAATCCGGCGATCGGCGGCACTGCAAAGGGTCATTTGGTGCGCGAGATTGACGCTCTCGGCGGGCTGATGGGCCTCGCCATCGACGCGACTGCGATTCAGTTCAAGTTACTCAATCGAAGTCGTGGGCCTGCGGTTTGGTCACCTCGTGCTCAAGCCGACAAGAGGCAATACGGCGTGTGGGTCAAGCAAGCGCTCGACCAGCAGCCGAATATTACGTGGCTGATCGGTCGGGCCGGTCGCGCTCTCGTCGAGAACGGACGTATCGTCGGACTGGCGATGGAAGACGGCGACGCGCACAGATGCACATCCCTGGTCGTCACCACGGGTACGTTCTTGAATGGCCTGATTCACGTCGGTCGGAACCAGCGACCGGCCGGGCGCGCGGATGAACCGCCATCACGGGAGCTCGCCGAGTCGTTGAAGGGCTTTGGTTTTCCTTGGGGCAGACTGAAGACCGGTACGCCACCTCGCTTGGATCGCGATAGCATCGCGTTCGATCAAGCTGTCGCCGACGGCTGTTTCGCCATCGAACCAGGCGATAGCCCACCCGTCCCGTTTTCATTTCTCACGGGTCACGTTGGGCGCGACCAGATCGTGTGTCACTTGGTCCACACGAACGCTCACGTCCATCGATTAGTGCAGGCGAATCTCGCCGAATCCCCGCTCTTCAACGGCCAGATCAAGGGCATCGGTCCGCGTTATTGCCCGTCGCTCGAAGACAAGATCGTCCGGTTTCCGGAAAAGGAGCGACACCAGGTTTTTCTCGAACCTGAAGGCATTGATTCGAAGGAAATCTACGTCAACGGCTTCTCGACTAGCCTGCCGGCGCATGTCCAGACCGAGCTGGTTCACGCGCTTCCAGGGCTTCACAATGCTGTGGTGCTGCGTCCCGGGTACGCCATCGAGTACGACTTCATCCAGCCGACTACACTCACGCGCAGTCTTCAAACCAAGCGTGTTTCAGGGTTGTTTCTTGCGGGACAAATTAACGGCACGTCAGGCTACGAAGAAGCTGCTGCGCAGGGGTTGATGGCAGGGATCAATGCGGCGCGCCAAGCAATGGGTCTTGGTGGTTTCGAGCTTCAGCGACACGAAGCCTACATTGGCATTCTGATCGATGACCTGATCACAAAGGGATGTCTTGAACCGTACCGGATGTTCACGTCCAGGGCTGAGCATCGGCTACTATTGCGGATCGACAATGCCGATTTGCGGCTGACGCCCCGCGGCCGAGAGGTCGGGCTAGTGGACGATGACCGATGGGACGCGTTCCGTGCGCGTCGCGATCGATTCGACAGAAATCTTCGGGCGCTTGACGGCGCTCGAGTGCGCAATAGCAATGGCGATTCGATGCCCGCCTCTCAGCTTCTTCGCCAGCCCGAAGTTCGACTCGAACAACTGATCAACCTAGGAGCGGTAAGGGTCGACATCAGCGCCAGGCATTCGTCCGTCGATATCGCGAGCGTTGAAACCGCCATCAAGTATTCAGGCTATCTGAAGCGTCAGGAAGCCGAGATCGCGCGCATTAGTAAGGACGAGCTTCGTCGAATTCCCGCCGATTTCAGGTTCGACCTTGTGCCCGGACTCTCGAAAGAGGTGGTGCAGCGACTGATGGAAGTGCGTCCTGACACGTTAGGTCACGCGATTCGAGTCCCCGGGGTGACGCCGGCCGCCGTAGCCGTCCTCTCGGCATATGTCGGCCGATCAGCGCTTCAGATGGGGAGATGAATTCGACCGAATTCCGCAGTCTACTGTCGAGCCGCGCGATCGCCGGAGGTCTGTCAGTCGACGAAGATCTGGTTGATCGGCTGGGGGCCTATTTCGCGCTCCTTGCTCATTGGAACGCGCGCATCAATCTTACTGGATTCTCTTTGGAGAGGCCGACTGCCCAGGCTGTCGACCGTCTTTTCATCGAGCCACTATTGGTTGCTCGGACCCTTAAGCACCCACTCGATATTTGGCTAGACCTAGGCTCTGGCGGTGGCTCGCCCGCCATTCCAATTCAGCTCTGCAGGCCAGCAAGCCACTTAGTGTTAGTGGAATCAAAGGGGAAGAAAGCAGCGTTCCTCCGCGATGTCGCTCGTGAGCTGCGCCTTGCAGAGGTGGAGGTGGAAGTCATCCGAATTGAGGCGATTACATCTAGCTATCGCCTTGCCGGAAAGGCAGATCTTGTGACTATCCGAGCCATTCGGCCTTCTGTAGATGTAATAGACGTCGTTCGCAGCCTGCTGCGCCCTGGTGGTCAAGCTGCACTAGTTGGGTCAACGAACAATAAATTCGTCGTCCCTGCTGGCTTTCAAGTAGCACCAATCATTGAGCTTGCGTCAGCAGGCTCTCTACTTATGCTGTTGAAGGCATGACATTGCTCGCGACCGAACTCAGTGTTTCACGTGGAACAAATCTGCGCCAGACTCAACTAACTTCTTGACGGCGAAGGCCTGAATCCGTAATCTCTGACGCAAGCCTGAGCAATCCCCCAAACAATTCTGGTAAAAGACCTAAAATGGCCCATGTCGTAGCCGTCGCCAATCAAAAAGGGGGCGTCGGCAAAACCACCACTACTATCAATCTGGCCGCGTCTCTCGCGTTGGCGGACCAGCGTGTGCTGCTCGTCGATGTCGATCCTCAGAGCAATCTCACGAGCGGTGTCGGTCAACGAGGCAAGGCTTCGTCGGCCGGCACGATCTATCACGCGCTCACCACTCCGACACCCGCTTTGGACTGCCGGAGGTTCATCGTGCCTACGGACGTCGATCGGATGCAGCTCGTGCCGGCCGATCGAGACTTGACGGGTGCCGAGATCGAACTAGTTACGCTCGAGCGTCGTGAAGAGCGCCTGCGTCTCCTGCTGAACGCGGTCCGCGACGAGTACGACTACGTCCTGATCGATTGTCCGCCTTCGCTCGGCCTCTTGACGTTGAACGCATTGGTCGCCGCAAACGCCGTGCTCATCCCACTCCACTGCGAGTACTTTGCTCTAGAAGGTCTCGCCGATCTGGTTGGAACCATGCGCCGGGTTCGAGCAGCGTTCAATCCATCGCTCGACATCGAGGGCGTGTTGCTGACGATGTTCGACGATCGAACGAATCTCGGTCAGCAGGTCGCACGGGACGTTCGACAGTTCTTCAAAGAAAAGGTGTTTCGCACCGTCATTCCGCGAAACGTGCGGCTCGGTGAAGCGCCCAGTCATGGTATGCCCGTGATCTTGTACGACGTGAAATCCCGCGGTGCGGAAGCGTACCTTGCGCTCGCCCGCGAGGTGCTCGAACGCTCGACGCCGACTGCCGCATGATCCCCGGAGACCGCATGGACAAGCGCCCCGCCCTCGGTAAAGGCCTCAGTGCGTTGATTCCCGACTCATTCGAGCCGCGCATGTCGCCGATGGAAGTCGATATCGACCGTCTGACGCCCAATGAGCTGCAGCCGCGCGGCCATATGGATCCTGCTACTCTTGAAGATCTCTCGCGATCGATTGCCGTCAACGGAATCATCCAGCCGATCATCGTGCGCAAGGTTGGGGATCGATTTCAGATCATCGCCGGCGAACGGCGATGGCGTGCGGCCAAGCTCGCGGGATTGCTCCACGTCCCGATCGTCGTGCGAGAAGTTGCGTCAGGGGCTGACAGGTCGCTCCTGGAGGTCGCGCTCATCGAAAACATCCAGCGCGAAAACCTCAACCCGATCGAAGAGGCACTGGCGTACCGCCGACTCGCCGATCAGTTCGAGATGACACAGGAAGCCATCGCGACGGCAGTCGGAAAGGACCGCGTCACGATCGCGAACACTCTGCGCCTGCTGAAGTTGCCTGACGATGTCCGAGCGGATGTGGCGTCTGGTGTGCTCTCCATGGGCCACGCCCGGGCGCTGCTGGCGCTGTCGGACGAAGCGGAACAGCGACGCATGGCCCGCGATGTCGTCGCGCGCGGCCTGAGCGTTCGCGAAACCGAATCGTTGGTGAAGAAGATCGGCGAAGAGCGTGCGCCCGCCACGTCCAGCCCCGTCGACGTTCACACGCGGGCTGCCGAAGACCGGCTGCGACTGGTGCTGGGTACGAAGGTTCGCATCGTGAGACGCGGGACGCGCGGCAGAATCGAAATCGACTTTGGCTCTGAGGATGAGCTCATCCGGATTTATGAACAACTCACGGAGCGCCCCTGAAGACTGACGATGAGTCCTCAGCATTTGAGGTTCCTGCCTGTCCGTAATAAGATTGTGAACGAGCTTGTGAAATTGGGCGCAAGCTCCCGAGATGACCAATAGCACAGCCGCAACCCGCTACGCCCGCGCCCTCCTGGATGTCGCAGTCAGGGAGAAGGCCGACGTCGATCAAATCGACCGCGAACTGGCCTCCCTTCTCGACCTTTTCGCGCAATATCCGGCGCTCGAGCGGGTGTTCCTCAATCCCGTGGTGCCTGTGCCGAGGAAGCGGGCGGCCATGGATACCCTCACAGCCCGGGTTGGCGTGCTGCCGATTCTCGCGAAGTTGCTCGGATTGCTTGCCGAACGCGACCGGCTAGTCCTCGTGCCGGGCCTGCTCGCCGCGTATCGAGATCGTCTGCTCGACTATCGCAACATCGTGCGCGCCGAGGTCACGACGACCACGCCGCTGGCGGCTGAGCGAGCGAAGAGCATCGAGACGAGCCTGGCCCGCCTCACCGGCCGGTCGGTCGCGTTGGTGACAAAAGTGGATCCCACGATTATCGGCGGCGTTGTGACGCGCATTGGCAGCACGGTTTACGACGCCAGCGTCACGCGCCACCTCGAGAGGATGAGAGAGAAGCTCGCATGGACATAAAAGCAGACGAGATTTCCAAAATCATTCGCGAGCAGATCGGCAGCTATGCCGTCGATGTCGACGTGGCCGAGGTAGGCAGCATCATTTCGCTCGGCGACGGCATTGCCCGGGTCCACGGCGTCGACAACGCGATGGCCGGTGAGATGCTTGAGTTTCCACACGGCGTCTTCGGCATCGCACTGAACCTCGAAGAGGAAAGCGTCGGAGCAGTGCTTCTCGGCGAATTCAAAGCGATCAAGGAAGGCGACGTCGTGAAGCGGACGGGGCGAATCATTTCAGTCCCTGTCGGCGACGAGATGCTCGGCCGCGTCGTCAATGCGCTCGGACAGCCGATCGACGGCAAAGGCCCGATCAATACGAAACAATACGCGCCTATCGAGCGCCTCGCGCCGGGCGTCGTTGATCGCCAGCCAGTGAAAGAGCCGCTGCAGACGGGACTGAAGGCGATCGACGCGATGGTGCCGATCGGCCGCGGACAGCGCGAGTTGATAATCGGCGATCGCCAGACCGGCAAGACCGCTGTCGCCCTCGACGCCATTCTCAATCAGAAAGAAACCGGCGTGATCTGCATCTACAACGCGATCGGTCAGAAGCAATCGACGATCGCGCAGGTCGTGAAGACTCTCGAAGACGCCGACGCCATGCGCTACTCGATTGTCGTCGCAGCCGGTGCGTCGGACCCGGCTCCGCTTCTGTACATCAGCCCGTACTCGGCCTGTGCCATGGGCGAGTATTTCCGCGATTCGGGTCGTCACGCGCTCTGTATTTACGACGACCTGTCGAAACACGCGCAGGCGTACCGCGAGATCTCGCTGCTGCTTCGCCGTCCGCCGGGCCGCGAGGCGTACCCGGGTGACGTCTTCTATCTGCATTCGCGGTTGCTCGAACGGGCGGCCAAGCTCAAGACCGAGCTCGGCGGCGGATCGCTGACGGCGCTGCCGGTCATCGAGACGCAGGCCGGCGACTTGTCCGCGTACATCCCGACGAACGTCATCTCGATCACGGACGGCCAGATCTTCCTCGAGTCGGATCTGTTCAATCAGGGCGTCCGGCCGGCAATCAACGTCGGCAATTCGGTGTCGCGTGTCGGCGGCTCGGCGCAAATCAGAGCCATGCGACAGGTCGCGGGGACGCTCCGTCTAGACCTCGCGCAGTACCGCGAGCTGGCGGCCTTCGCGCAGTTCGGCAGTGATCTCGACAAGGCCACGCAGGCACAGCTGACGCGCGGCGCCCGGCTGGTCGAGATCCTGAAGCAGCCGCAGTATCAGCCCCTGCCGGTCGAGCGCCAGGTGGCATTGGTCTTTGCCGGCACGAACGGCTATCTCGACAACGTCGCACTGACGGACGTGCGCGCGTTCGAAGTCGAGCTCTACAAGTTCATCGAGACGCGCCATCCCCAGGTGTTCAAGGACATCGCGACCAAGAAGATCCTGGACGACCAGACGAAAGGTGCCCTCGACGCGGCAGTCAAGCAGTTTGCCGCGGACTTCGCGGCGAAGAAAGCAGCTGCGGCTTAAGGTATGCCGTCACTAATCGACTTGCGGCGCCGCGTTCGCGCCGTCAAGAACACCCAGCAGATTACGAAGGCGATGAAGATGGTCGCCGCGTCGAAGCTGCGCCGCGCGACGGAGCGAATCACGGCCGCGCGGCCGTACGCGCAGCAGATGCAGCGCGTGCTCGGCAGCGTCGCGTCCCGTGTCGCCTCGTCGGCACATCCGCTGCTGACGGTGCGAGAGCCCGGGCCCGAGAGCCGGACGCTGGTAATTGTCGTGTCGGCGGACAAGGGCCTCTGCGGCAGCTTCAACACCAACATCATCAAGGCGGCCGGAGCCTACGTGCTGGGAAGCGCGCAGCAATGTGCGCTCGGCCTGGTCGGACGGAAGGGACGCGATTACTTCGGCCGCCGCGGCTTCACGATTGCCTTCGACGAGATCGGTGTCTTCCAGCGGCTGAAGTACCAGGACGCGCAGCGAATCGCGCAGACGGCCATGGATGTCTTCATCAAGGGCGACGTCGATCGCGTGATGCTGATCTACAACGAGTTCCGGTCGGTCATGTCGCAGCGAGTGATCGTCGATCAGCTGCTGCCAGTTGCCCGCGCGGCCGTGGATGCGGCAGCGGCCACGTCGAAGGCCGAGGCCGCGTCGCAGGTCAGTCAGGTTGACTACCTCTACGAGCCGTCCGCGCAGGTTATCTTCGATCAGCTGCTGCCACGGTACGTCGAAGTGCAGGTCTATCGCGCGTTGCTCGAGTCGAATGCCGCGTTCTTCGCCGCGCAGATGACCGCGATGGAAACGGCCACGAAGAACTCGGCCGAAATGATCGGCAGCCTGACGTTGTATATGAATAAGGTCCGCCAGGCGGCAATCACGCGCGAAATCATCGAAGTGGTGTCGGGCGCCCAGGCGCTCTAGGAATCTTATGGCTGAGAAGAACGTCGGCAAGATTGTTCAGATCATCGGTCCCGTCATCGATGTTGAGTTCGAAGCGGGCCACCTGCCGGAAATTTACAACGCGCTCCACGTGGTCTCTGACGGCAAGGGCGGCGTCGCTGCGCTCGACGTTATCTGCGAAGTCGAGCAGCACCTCGGCGAGAATCGCGTCCGCGCGGTCGCAATGAAGCCGACCGACGGCATGCAGCGGGGGATGAAGGCGACCGATCTGGGCGAACCGATCACCGTTCCGGTCGGTCCCGAGACGCTCGGTCGCGTGTTGAACGTCCTCGGCGAGCCAGTGGACTTTCCGGATAGGCCGCTCAAGACGAAAGAACGGTGGCCCATCCACCGCTTGCCTCCGAGCCTCGAAGATCAGTCCACCGAGCTGAAGATGTTCGAAACCGGTATCAAGGTTATCGACCTGCTCGAACCGTACTTGCAGGGTGGGAAGATCGGACTGTTTGGCGGCGCCGGCGTCGGCAAGACCGTGATCATCATGGAGCTGATCAACAACATCGCCATGAAACACGGCGGCGTGTCGGTGTTCGGCGGCGTCGGCGAACGCACGCGCGAAGGCAACGACCTCTGGCTCGAGTTCCAGGAGAGCGGCGTCGTCAACACGCAGGACTTCACCAAGTCGCGCGCCGCGCTGGTCTACGGACAGATGACGGAGCCGCCGGGTGCGCGTCTGCGAGTTGGCCTGTCCGCACTCACCGTGGCCGAGTACTTCCGTGACGGTGAAGGCAAGGACGTGCTGCTCTTTATCGACAACGTGTTTCGCTTCACGCAGGCGGGCTCTGAAGTCTCGGCGCTTCTAGGCCGCATGCCGTCAGCCGTCGGCTACCAGCCAACGCTGCTGAGCGAGATGGGCCAGATGCAAGAGCGCATCACGTCGACAAAAAAAGGATCGATTACGTCGGTGCAGGCGATTTACGTGCCAGCCGACGACTATACCGATCCCGCACCGGCGACGACGTTCGCGCATCTTGACGCGACGACGAACCTGTCGCGTCAGATCGCCGAGCTTGGCATTTATCCGGCGGTCGATCCCCTGGCATCCTCGTCACGCATTCTCGACCCGCGCATCATAGGCGAGGAGCACTACAACGTCGCGCGCTCCGTGAAACAGATTCTGCAGCGCTACAAGGACCTCCAGGACATCATCGCGATTCTCGGCATCGACGAGTTGTCCGAAGACGACAAGCTCACCGTCTCGCGCGCGCGGAAGATTCAGAAGTTCCTGTCGCAGCCGTTTTTCGTCGCGCAGCAGTTCACCGGACTTGACGGCAAGTACGTGCCGATCGCCGACACGATTCGCGGCTTCAAAGAGATTGTCGAAGGCAGGCACGACCAGATTCCCGAACAGGACTTCTTCAACGCCGGCGGTATCGAAGACGTCCTCGAGCGCTTCAAGAAGCGGCAAGCCGCGTAGACCATGGCGCTTCCCACGCAGTTGCAGCTGCAGATCGTGTCGGCGGACAAGTCGCTCGTCAATGAGACGGTCGACGAGGTCGAGATTCCTGGCGCGGACGGGTACTTCGGCGTCCTGCCCGGTCACACGCCGCTGCTCGCGCTGCTCGGCACGGGAGAGATGTGGTACCGCCGTGGGACCACGACTCACCATCTCGTCATCGCGTCTGGTTTCGCCGAAGTACAGCCCGACGCGGTGACCATCCTCGCGCAGATTGCCGAGAAAGCCGATGAGATCGACATCGCGCGCGCCGAAGCGGCGAAGCGGCGTGCCGAAGAACGTCTCGCCAAGCCCACGATCGACATGGACTTCGAGCGGGCACGTCTCGCGCTCCTCAAGTCGCTAATCCGCCTGCAGGTTGCCAGCCGCGCTAGAATTCGCGCCTAGGTGTTCTCCAACCTGGGCAGTCTCCTCCGCTACCGCGGCCTCATTCAGAGTCTGGTGGCGCGCGAGCTGAAGGCGCGCTATCGAGGCAGCGTGCTGGGAATTGTCTGGTCGTTCGTCAATCCTCTTCTGCTGCTCTCGATCTATTCCTTCGTGTTCACGACGATCATGCGGAACGACGACGTGGCGGAAACGAAACCATTTGCGGTGTTTCTGTTCTGCGGCCTGCTGCCGTGGACGTGGTTTTCGGCGTCGCTGACCGAGGCCACGTCGTCTCTCATCAGCGGCGGCAACCTGATCAAGAAGGTGCTGTTCCCTGCCGAAGTGCTGCCGATCGTGAGCGTCCTGGCGAACATGGTGCACTACTTCCTGGGGTTGCTGATCCTGGCCGCCTTCATGATCGGGTTCCAGCATTACCCTGATGTCGCGTCCCTCCCGTGGTTCCCTGTCGTGATCGCCGTCCAATTGGTTTTCACGCTGGGGCTCGCGTTCGCGCTCTCCGCGCTGACGGTGCATTTCAGGGACGTCCGCGACCTTCTCACGAACCTGCTGACGCTCTGGTTCTTCGCGACGCCGATCATCTATCCGTATTTCACACCGAGCGTCAGCCGCTTTCTGACGCTGTTCCGGCTGAATCCCTTCTACCATCTCGCCGTCTCGTATCAAGAGATCCTGTTCTTCGGCCAGTTCGGACACGCCCGATCGCTGCTGCTGCTCGCGGTGCTGTCTGTGGCCGTGTTCCTGGGCGGCTACTGGCTGTTTGACAGGCTGCGGGATTCGTTCGCGGAAGCAGTGTGATGAGCGCCATTGAGCTGTCGCACGTCTCCAAGATGTACCGGCGTTATGGCGCTCGCCGGTTCGCAACGCTGAAAAGCGCGTTGCTGGGGCGGAGTATTCTCCGCGATCTCCAGCCCGATGAGACGTTCATGGCGCTCAACGACGTCTCGTTTCGTGTTGCGAAAGGCTCGGCGTTCGGCGTCATCGGCCGGAACGGCTCGGGGAAGAGCACTGCTCTCAAACTCGTGGCCGGCATCACGAAGCCGACGAGCGGAACAGTGCGCGTCGACGGCCGCGTCTCAGCGCTCATCGAGCTCGGCGCCGGCTTTCACCCGGAGATCTCAGGCCGCGAGAACGTGTTCATCAACGGCATCATGCTCGGCCTTTCGAAACGCGACATCGAGAAACGTTTCGACGACATCGTCGACTTCGCCGAGTTGCGCGACTTCATCGACGCGCCGGTCAAGACGTATTCATCGGGCATGTACATGCGTCTTGGTTTCGCCGTCGCCGTCAACGTGAATCCGGACGTCCTTCTCGTCGACGAAGTGCTCGCGGTTGGCGACGAGGCGTTCACGCACAAGTGCCTCGACAGGTTCCGCGATTTCCGCCGCCGCGGCAAGACGGTCTTGCTGGTGACGCATTCGCTCGGACTGGTGGAGCGGCTGTGCGACGAGGCCGTGTGGCTCGACGGCGGCCAGAAACACGCGGAAGGGGATTCGAAACGTGTGGTCGACGCGTACCTGACGGCTGTCGATCGGTCCGAGGAGCGCTCGCTGGCCGCCACGAGCGCGACCGCCAGCCGGGCGTCGCCGCCGGTGCCGGCCGCAAACATGTTTCAAGCAACCGAGGGGCGATGGGGATCAGGCGACGTGGAAATCGTGCGGGTTGCCCTGCTGGCGCAGAACGGTGAGCCGTCGTTTGTCTTTCACACGGGCGATCCGATGTCGATCCGGCTGAGCGTCCGGGCGGCGCAACCAACCAGCGATTTCGTGTTTGGCGTCGGCCTCTTCAATGCGGACGGCGTCT
>Ga0326726_10002960_pt1 | contig 15579 bp, 14 predicted proteins | sample MHFenrmetagenome_2_FD_207603 | JGI IMG/M metagenome (GOLD analysis project Ga0326726, IMG submission 207603) | Lab enriched peat soil microbial communities from Michigan Hollow, Ithaca, NY, United States - MHF15MN | ecosystem: Environmental > Terrestrial > Soil > Wetlands > Peat | place: USA...
GCGATCACGGCGTTCCTGGTGGAAGGGCAGCTGGAGCACGTCTTCTGGAGGAAGCGCATGCGTCAAGCGATCGCGGAGCTCAAACACCACGTGATCGTGTGCGGCGCCGGCGTGGTCGCCGGACACCTCATCGAGGAGCTGCTGCGGGTCGAGCGGCCCGTCGTGGCCCTGGTCCCGCAGGGGAGCACGCCCCCGCAGCTGGGCGAGGAGCGGGAGCTGCTGCACATCGTGGGAGACGCGGCCGACGAAGAGGTCCTGGCCGAGGCGGGCCTGCTGCGGGCCGACGGCCTGGTGGCGGCGCTCGAGAACGATCGCGACAACGTGCTCGTCACGCTCACGGCGCGACAGATGAACCCGGCGCTGCGGATCGTCGCGATGCTGGTGGAGCCACGCAACGATGCGAAGCTGCGTCGGGCCGGAGCCGACTCGGTCGTCTCGCCCTTCCTGATCGGCGGCATGCGGATGGCGTCCGAGATGATCCGGCCCATGGTCGTCACGTTCCTGGACACCATGCTGCGGGACCGGGATCGCAACCTGCGGGTGGAGGAAATCCGGGTGGGTCGCGGCTCGCCAGCCATCGGCCACCCGGTGGCCGAGCTCAAGATCAACGACGCGCCCGGGCTGATGCTGCTCGCGATCGTCGAGCCGAGCACCCAGAAGTGGACCTTCAAGCCCGACGGCCACACGCGGGTCCAGGAGGGTGCGACCCTGATCGTGATGGGTGACCCGCACGGCGTTGGGGAGCTGCGGCACCGCTACGGCGGGGAAGCCTACCTCACGGCGGAGATGCGGGTCGCGCCAGCCGCATCCTGAGCCAGTCGCCGCAGGCGAAGCAGGTCAGCGCCACCGCCGCGCCGGCGAGCGCGTCCACCACATAGTGGAATTGGCCGTAGACGGTGCCGGCCGCGAGGCCGAGCGCCACGGGCGCGAGAATCGCGGCCAGCGCCGGGGCGCGCCTGATGGCCAGCAGCACGGCGACCCACGACGCTGCGACGTGCGAGGACGGGAAGGCCGTTCCGTACGATGACCCCGAGTCGAGTATCCAGTGGACCAGCCGCGCCGTGGCCACGCGCGACTCCGGTCCGGTCGGCCGCGGAAACCAGTACCAGGGCCCCGCCACCGGGAAGAGCGCGGACCCCACGTAACAGACGAAGAACGTCAGGGCGATGGTGAAGACCGCGCGCTCGCCCTCGTCGCGCCCGACGCGGAGCCAGAGCCACAGCGGCACGCCGATGAAGATGACGTAGTGGGCGGCGTAGCAGGCATGAAGCACCCACGAGAGGGCGGGTAGCGGCATGGCCAGGTGCCATGCGACGCTCGGCTGGCCACCCGTCAGGGCGGCCTCCCATTGCTGCACCACGAGATCGCGGACGTGCCCGACGTCCACGCCGATGATCCCCAACTGACCATAGTACGCGGGGATCAGCAGGACGGGGTACCAGAGCGCGGCGATCCCGGCGAAGCGACTGGAGCGCGGCGCTCGCTTGACCAGCTCCACCAGCGTCAGGGCCAAGGCGTCGCTGACCAGAAGCCACTGCCAGCCAGGCACCTGATCGTAAGTGGCGAGCGCCACGACGATCATCGCGACCACGAAGACGCGTGTGACCGTATCCACCGGCCGCGCCCCGAGATGATCGCTCAGCGCAACCAGCCTTCGGCGCGGTACCACGCCGCGGTCGCGTCGAGTCCGCTCGCCAGATCGCGGCTCGCCTGCCAGGCCAGCTCCCGCTCGGCCTTCTCCACCGAGGCGGCCCACGAGGGCGCAAGGAACTCGGCGAGCTTGTCGGCCGACACGACCGAGCGCCGGCCCGACGCGGCGGCCGCCCGCCCGATGGCGCGGACGATCGGGGCCGCCACCATCGCCGGCACCGGCACGATGAGCGGGGCGCGGCCGCCGCTTGCCGCCCGGCCCACCGCGCGGGCCAGCTCCCGCTGGGTCACCGGCGTCCGGTGGGCCACGTGGTACGTCTGGCCCAGCGCCCGCGGTTCCAGGGCCGCCCGCACGATCGCCTCCACGAGGTCCGCCACGTAGACGACCGACACCTCCTGCCGTCCCAGCCCGAAGACCGGGGCGATCCCGTGGCGCGCGAGAGCGAACAGCCGCAGCAGCTCGCGGTCGCGGGGACCGTAGACGACGCCCGGCCGCACGATGGTCCAGGGAAGGGCGGGGGCGCGGCGGACCACGGCCTCGCCCGCCAGCTTGCTGCGCCCGTAGGCCGTGACCGGTCGGCACGGCGTGTCCTCGGTGAGCCGGCCGCCGCTCGGTGCCGGTCCCACCGCCGCGATGCTGGAGATGTAGACGAAGCGCTGGAGATGCTGGACCGCGGTGCGGACGGCCTCGGTCAGGCGGTGCGTGCCCGACGCGTTGACGGCGAGAAACTCCTGCTCGGAAGCGGCTGCGGTCAGTCCGGCGACGTGATAGACGACGTCCACGTTCTGCAGTGCGGCCGTGAGGGCCGCGCCGTCTTCCAGGGATCCCGGAGCGATGAGAGCGCCGAGCGACGCGATGAATGCGGCCTGCTCGGGACGGCGCGCGAGACAAACGACGGTGTCACCACGCTCGACCAGGGCGGCGGCCAGGTGGCTGCCGACGAACCCGGTGGCCCCGGTGACGAAGGCCCTCACATCGTCAGCTGATGACCCCGAGCTGGCGACCGATGCCCGCGAAGGCATCGAGCGCGAAGTCGATCTGCTCCTTGGTGTGCGTCGCCATCACGCTCGCGCGCAGGCGGCACTTCGACGCCGGAACGGCCGGCGGCACCACCGGATTGGTGAAGACCCCGGCGTCGAACAGCTTGCGCCAGAACAGGAACGTCCGCTCCATCGTCCCCACCAGCACCGGGATGATGGGCGTCTCGCTGTCGCCCAGGTCGTAGCCCAGGGAGCGCAGTCCGTCCGCCAGCAGGCGGGTGTTGGCCCACAGCGACTCGCGCCGCTCCGGCTCGCTCTGCAGGATCTCGAGCGCCGCCAGCACGCCGGCCGTGTTGGACGGCGGCAGCGCGGCCGAGAAGATCAACGGGCGCGCGTGGTGCTTCAGGTAGTGGATCACGTATTCCTGGCCCGCGACGAAGCCGCCTATGGACGCCAGCGACTTGGAGAACGTCCCGACGATGATGTCCACGTCGTCGGTGATTCCGAAATGCTCCGCCGTGCCCGCACCCGTCGGTCCAAGGACGCCGACCGAGTGCGCATCGTCCACGGCCAGCGCGGCGCCGAACCGGTGAGCCAGAGGCGCCAGGCGCGGCAGATCCGCGATGTCGCCTTCCATGGAGTAGATGCCGTCCACGATGATCATCGCGCCCTTGGGCCGATCCTCGCGTGACAGCAACCGCTCCAGCCCCGCGAGGTCGCCGTGGTTGAACCGCACCACGTCGCCGAAGGACAGCTTCGCGCCGTCCACGATGGACGCGTGATCGAGCTTGTCGAGATAGACGACTTCGCCGCGCCCCACCAGGCCGGAGACCAACCCGAGGTTGGCCTGATAGCCGGTGGACAGCACCAGGCAGGCTTCCTTCCCCGTGAACTGCGCGAGCTTGGTCTCGAGAGTCACGTGCAGGTCGAGCGTGCCGTTCAGGAACCGACTCCCCGTGCATCCCGACCCGTACCGCTCCAGCGCCTTGCGGGCCGCCTCCAGCACTTTCGGATGGTGGGTGAGGCCGAGGTAGTTGTTCGACCCCATCATCACCTTGCTCTTTCCCCCGATCTTAACGACTGTATCCTCTGACTCGGAGATGGGGGTAAAGTACGGATACAGACCGGCGGCCTGAATCTCACGGGCTTGCGTGAAGTTCCGGCATTTCTCGAAGAGCGCGATCTGTTGTGTGACTTGGGTCGTGGCCACCGGCTCTCCCGTTGGGCGCGAAGCACGCATTGTACCGTGAGCTGAGGCAGGAGGCAAGTTGCAGCGCACCTTGACATTCACCATCGCGCTCGCGTCGCTCCTGGCCGGAGCGGCGCCCGCGCAGCAGACTTCTCTCCGCTTCAAGGTCGGCTGGTGGCCGGATGGAGTGATCGCCGGGGCCGGCGGCGTCGCCAGCCTCCTGCCGGTGCTCTGGCCGAACCATTTCGCCCACGCGACCTGCTCGCCGTGCGATCCGTCGAACCTGTGGGGGATCGATCGCGGTTCGGCGGGGCCGGTCCGCAACGCGGCCAACGCGTTCAGCTACGGCACGTCCGCGGCCGAGACGGGACTGGGCCTGCTCTTCCTTGGCATGTCGCGTCGCGGCGAGGGTTCGTCCGCCTTCTGGGAAGACGCGGCCGTGGTCACGCAGGCGGTGTCCGTAACGGCGGCCGCGACCATGGCGCTGAAGGTTCTGCTCCATCGGCCCCGTCCCCTGATGTATGTGCCTGGTCCGGTCACGCCGGATGATGGCCGCGGCTTTCCCTCGAGCCACACCAGCATCTCCTTCGCGGTTGCCAGCGCCTACGCCTCCATCCTCAGCCGCCGGGGCATAGCCGGCCAGCATAAGCTGGAGATTGCCACGCTTCTCGCGGTGGCTGCGACGACGGGCGTCCTGCGGGTGGTGGCCCGCGAGCACTTCCCCACCGACGTCGTGGCCGGAGCGGTGCTCGGCTTGGGCGTTGGCTGGATCGTTCCGAAGCTCCACGCGACGCTGCGCCGGACTGGCTCCAACTAGCTACCGCAGCGGTCGTCGCGCCGCCGGCAGGATGACAGCCACGGCACGAGTGCCATCGCCGTAAGACCCCCCCAACCGAATGGGGCGTTTTGTCCTCGGGATTCCCCTTCCCGGGCGCGCGTAGCGTTTGCGCGCCACGGCACGCGCCCTGCTACGGATGAGAGTGGTACTCAGTCGGGAGTCACGTGGCCACAGCTGTCCACCAAGGGAAGGCACCGGCAGGCACCGGACTGGCTCGGCTGGTCCTGGTGGGAGCGCCGAACGTCGGGAAGAGCGCGCTGTTCGGTCGTCTGACCGGGATCTATGCCGTGGTCTCCAACTATCCGGGGACGTCGGTGGAAGTGACGCGCGGCCGTGTGACGGCGAACGGGCGGCAGATCGAAGTCATGGACACGCCCGGGATGTACGGGATGCTGTCGGTGACGGAGGAGGAGCGCGTCGCCCGTCGCGTGGCCGTGGGCGGTGACCAGCAGACGATCATCCATGTGGTGGATGCGGCTCATCTCGAGCGCAGTCTCCCGTTGACCCTGCAGCTCCTGTCGCTCGGTCAGCCCCTGGTTGTCGCGTGCAACCTGCTCGACGAGGCGCGGGGAGCTCGGCGCGCGCCCAACCTGTCGGTGCTCTCCGAGCGGCTCGGCGTTCCGGTCGTCGGGACCGTGGCCACCACGGGCGAGGGGGTGGGCGAGTTGATGGCCGCGGCGCTGGAGGCGGAACCGCCGCGCGACGGCTGGGCGCTTCCGGAGCCGTTCAGCTCGCTGGTGACGCGGCTGGCAGACGGGAACGGGCGTCTGGCGGCGGAGTTGGCGCTTTCGGGAGACGAGGAGAACGGGGAGCTGGCGCTCGCCGTTGCGCCGGCGCGGTGGACCGAAGTCCGCTCGGAGCGCGACGCGCGGTGGGGCGGCGCGGAGGGATTCGCGGTGGCCGTCGCCACGGCGCGGCGCCGCATGGCCTTGGCCCTGCTGGACGGCGCCGTGCCGGCTGGCACGCTGGAGACCGCCTTGCCGCGCGGGGGTCGTGCGCTCGACCGCCTCGTGCTCTCGCCGTGGACCGGGTTCGTCGTGGTCGCCCTGGTCCTCTACTTCGGCTTCTACAAGTTCGTAGGAGGGTTCGGCGCCGGGACAGCGGTGGACTGGATAGACCGCGTGCTGTTCGGACGCTACCTGACGCCGGCGGCCGAGGCCGCGGCTCGCGCGCTGATCCCGTGGGCTGCGGTGCGGGACCTGGTCACGGGGCCGTACGGACTTGTCAGTCTGGGTGTCCGATACGCGGTCGCCATCGTGCTCCCGATCGTGTCGGCCTTCTTCCTGGTCTTTGCGCTGCTGGAGGATTCAGGTTACCTGCCGAGGCTCGCGCTCCTGCTGGATCGCGCGCTCAAGCGGGTCGGGCTCTCGGGGCGTGCCGTGATCCCGCTGGTGCTCGGTTTCGGGTGCAACACGATGGCGACACTGGTGACGCGCACCCTCGAGACCAGGCGGGAGCGGGTGATCGCGACGCTGCTCCTGGCCCTCGCCATCCCGTGCTCGGCGCAGCTCGGTGTGGTCCTCGGCATCCTGAGCGTATGGCCCGGCGCGGTCGCCGTCTGGGCGCTGGTGCTGGTGCTGGTCTTCCTCGCCGTCGGCCGGCTCGCGGCGGTGTTCCTGCCCGGCGAGCCGCCGAGTTTCTACCTCGAGCTGCCGCGCCTCAGGTTGCCGCGCCTCGGAAACGTGCTCCGCAAGACGGGGGCGCGGGTGCGCTGGTACTTCGCGGAGATCCTGCCCCTCTTCCTGCTGGCGAGCGTGCTCCTGTGGGCGGGAGAGCTGACCGGAGTCCTGTCCCGGGCGACGGCCCTCCTCGTCCCGCTGGTCCGTGCGATCGGCCTGCCGGCGGAAGCCGCGCCGGCGTTCCTTTACGGGTTCTTCCGGCGCGACTTCGGTGCGGCCGGGCTGTACGAGCTGGCGAAGCAGGGACTCCTGACTCCGGCCTCGCTGACCACGGCGGCCATCACGATCACGCTCTTCGTCCCGTGCATCGCCCAGTTCCTCGTGATGCGAAAGGAACGCGGGCTCAAGGTGGCGTTGTCCGTGCTGGTCGCGGCGACGACGATCGCGTTCGCGGTCGGCGGCCTCGTGGGCTGGCTGCTCCGGACGTTGGGAGGCTGGGCGTGAAGTGCACGATGTGTGGTTCCGTCGCGGGATGCGACGGATGCCCGATCGGGACCAATTTCTTCGTTGCCGCCTCGCTCGCGGGACTCGCGGTGGGGCAGCGGGGCACCATCCAGCGCCTGGCGGCACAGAATCCCGCGGACCTCAGGAAGCTCCTGGCCCTCGGCCTCCTGCCCGGTGTCGAGCTGGAGGTGGAGCGGCGCTGGCCCGCGGTCGTGCTGCGTCTCGACTACGCGAGTGTGGCGCTCGATGTCGGCCTGGCCGAGGCGGTGCTCGTGTCCGCCGACCAGTGATCGTGCGGGCGGCGCGAGGACCTGTCGCGTAGATCGCGGCTGCCGCGGCCGGCGCGGTGCTGGTTTCACCCACCGTGTGACCGAGGCCACAGCCCCGCACCGGCCTTTCCCGCAGTTTGGCGCCTCACTACGTTTCACGTGTAATCAATCCGACTTCAGCGGAGCGCTCCGGTGGTTCGACGCGGCACGCGCATCGAGCAGGCCACGCTCGCGGCACTCGTTCTGTGCCTCGGGGGAGCGGCGCGCGCGCAGGCGCAGTCGGGGGTCGCCGATGTGGAGCGGCGCGGCCGGATCCACGGGGGGGCGCGCCCGCCGGCCGGGTTCTACGAGATGGTGGCGCGCGGCTCGCACGCCTTCGAGTTCACGCACGGGTGGCTGGAGCGGGCGCGCGCGGTGCGGCAAAATCGCCAGGCGCTGCGGACGCGGGGGGCCTTCAACCTGATGAACGCGCAGTCGGTCGCGCTGGCGGCGTCGCCGCAGATGGCGACCGCGGTGAGCGGCACGCTCCGCTATCCCACATTCATGCCGTTCTTCTCCAATACGGCCGTGAGCGACAGCGCGCTGATGGACAGCACGATGGTCCAGAGAACGTTCTGGGGGACTGCTCCCCCCACCTATCCCTACACCGTCACGACGTACTATTCGGAGATCTCCAGCGGTCGGCTGACGGTCACGGGGGACGTCATCCTCAGAGGCATCCGGGTCACATCGAAGGACACGTTCTACTCGGGGGGCCCGGGCTGTAAGGGGCTGTGCCCGAGCGCAAACATTCCGGCGCTGATCTCGGAGCTGATCCTGCACGCCGACTCGACCGTGGATTTCTCGAAGTACGTGGATACCGCGACGGGGTTCGTTCCGGCGATCGTCATCCTCGACCCCCAGCTGGGGGCTGAGTGCTACCAGGTGTATCCCAAGGCGGCGAACAGCATCTGGGCTCACCGCTATTCGTTGTCGGGCTGGGCCGCCTACTTGCAGAAGGGCTCCGGCTCTATTGTCACCCGTGATCAGTGGCCCGGGCATCCTGGGAAGTACGTCATGATCGACGACTACATCATCCAGGGTGGGCAGGGGGGCGACTCGGGATGTACGCCGGGGGAGTTGGCGCCGATCGGCACCGTAACGCACGAGACGGGCCACCTCTTTGGCCTCCCCGATCTGTACGACACCAGCCTCCTCACCGAGGGCCTAGGGCACTGGGACCTGATGTCCTCCGGCAACGAGCGGCTGCCGTACCGACCGGCCCACATGAGTGCCTGGAGCCTCTCGTTCCTCGGCTGGGTCAGTGAGGTCCCGGTTACCACGGCGCAGACGGTTACGACGGGCCCGATCGAGGTGTCGGACACGGCCTTCGTCGTGCCGATCGCGGGGACACCGGACAACGAGTTCTTCCTGCTCGAGAACCGCCAGCGGATCGGGGCCGACTCGTTGATTCACGGCCCCGGCCTGATGATCTACCACGTGGACACTGTGCTGATGAATCAGCGTCTATTCAACAACGAGGTGAACGCACTGCTGCCGCACGCGCTGTGGATCCTCGAGGCGGCGGGAGATACCGGGCTCAACTGTACCTATCCGGCTCCCTGCAACGATCGCGGTGACGCGGGCGACCCCTTCCCCGGCTCGAGCAACAACACCACGCTGGGCGGCGGCACGAAACCCGCTGCGCTCACCAACGCGGGGGCGTTCGCCGGCGTGGTCATCGATTCCATCCACCAGCTTGCACCGTTCGGCGCGATGGCGTTCCGGGTCCGTTTTGGCGGTGCCACGGTGGTGAAGGCGTCAAGTCCAGGCGCGCAGGTGAGGGTGAGCGGGGTGCTAATGCCGCAGTACAGTGCCTTGCTGGCGAACGGTGATACGCTCACGATCGCGGTGGATTCCACACAGACCAGCGCCGACGGGAGGAGCAAGTACTTGTTCGTCAGCTGGTCCGACGGCGGCGTACGCTCCCACCTCATCACGGGCACACAGGCCGGCGGGACGTACTTGGCGCAGGTCTCTCCGCAGTACTTGGCCAAGTACGTGATCGCGGGCGGCGGTGCGGTGAGTGCGTCGCGCGCGCTCGATCCGGCCAACGGCAGCTTCCTGGTCCCTGGAGACAGCGTGACGCTGACGGCGACGCCGGCCACGGGGCAGAGCTTCCTGGGCTGGGCGGGTGACACCATGGCGAGCTCGGCTGCGCTGAAGCTGGTGATGACACATCCCTTCGCCGTCGCGGCCAACTTCGCCACTACGAGTGACGTGGTGAATCAGCTGCTGACGGGTGCGTCGCCCATCACGGGGGCCGCGCTGCAGCTGCTCGATCAGCTCGGCAACAACAACGGGCGCTTCGACCTCGGGGACCTCGTGGCGTGGCTCGACCGGAACCCGGGGCTCGCGACGTCCCCGGTGATCGTGCGGCTGCTGCAGAGGATCTCGCGGTGAGGCGCCTCTTGGGGGTGCTCACGCTCGCGGCCGCGGCGGCTTCAGGATGCCATGGCGACCAGGGGCCGGTTGCGGGGGAGCTGTCGGTGCGGCTGGCGACCACCCGCATCGGCGACCGCGCCATCCTGTTGCGTGTGATCGGGCCGCAACACGGCGTGACGGCCGGGACGGGGACCACCTACCGGGTTCTATCGGATACGTCCGCGGTCGGCGACACGTCGTGGATCGCCGTGATCGCGCCGCAGGGGAGCGGAATCACGGCCGGAGAACTCGCGCGCCTCGCGGTCGCGGACGTGCGCAAGGCTGCTGACTACCAGATCGCCCTGACCGACGTCGCTGCTGCCGACTATTCGGTCGGCAACCTCGCCGGAATCACCCTGACCGTCGTCCGACCCTAGCCCATCGTGAGGCGGCTGACCGCGTTCACGGCCACGGCGTTCGCAGCGCTCGCTTGCCGCAGGACGACAGCGCCGCCTATCGGCGCTCCTCGCCCATCTACTTCGCCGACGGCCTCCAGGGCCAGCTGCTGATCTGCCACGGCCTGGTGGATGACAACGTCAACTTCGAGGACACCGCGCGGCTGATCGAGCGGCTCATCGAGCTCAAGAAGGACAACTGGTGGGTCGCGGTCTATCCCGCCGAGTCCCACGGCTTCCGCACGGCGGCCAGCTGGACCGACGAGTACAAGCGCATTCTCCGGCTCTTCGAGACCAGCCTCGCGAATCCGTAGCTATCGGCCCGTTTGAATCCCGACAGGGTCGGTGTAGATTGTCGTGCCATCCAGATGCCATCGGGAACTGTGCGTCACGCCGTGCGCCGCTGTGCGCTGGCAGTTGTGGCTGTGGTGTTCGCCGCCACCGCCGCCGGCCGACCGTTCGTGGCGATGGCGATGGCCGAGCAGGCCGTGCATCACACTGCCGGCCGGGCCGGGGATTGTGCCCCCGAGCATCACATGCCGTCGCACGGCGCGATGACGTGCGGCATGTGCTGCGGGCCCGCGTGCGGCGGCTGCGCGCCGCCCGCTCCGGTTCCGGCGGCATCGGGCCTCTTGGTCTCACCGGTTCTAGTTCCTGCCCCGGCGCTCCGCGGCGACGTGTTGCCGCGCGCCGCCGTCAGCCTGCGGCAGCCTCCCGCGATCGGCCCTCCCTCCGCGCCAGTCGTCTAGCTTCGTCCTCCGAAGTGCAGTGACATCGCCGGTGCCCCGTGCACCGGCCAAGCGCGGAGTTATTCATGTTCTCGAGAATTGCGGTGGGCCTCGCCCTCGTGGCGGTGCCCCGTCTCACCATCGCCCAGGCGCGGCCGCCGGCCGACACCGGCCATGCGCAGCATGACACTCTCACCCGTCGGCCGGTGACGCTGCAGGCCATCACGATTACCACCACCGCGGCCGTCCGTGACGAGCCGTCGAGCGCCGTTCAGGTCACGCCAACTGCCATCGCTCGGACCCCCGCGGTGGATGTGTACGACCTGCTGCGGCAAAGCGCGGGCATCGAGATTCACGAGCAAGGCCAGGGGCCCGGTTTCGCCTCCGACGCGTCCATCCGCGGGTTCAGTTCGGACCATTCGACTGACATCGCGCTGTGGGTGGATGGCGTGCCGGTGAACGAGCCGGTGAACGGCCATGCCGAGGGCTACGACGACTGGAGCCTGCTGATGCCGGAGGCGGTCTCGAGCATCGACGTGCTGAAGGGACCCACCAGCGCGCTGTTCGGCAATTTCGCGATGGCGGGCATCGTCAACGTGCGCACGCTCGAGCGAATGGACGCTACCCGGCTGGTTGCCACGGGCGGGGCGTTCGGCCGCTTCGAGGGCGCGCTGCTCTCCGGGTTCAACGGCGAGCAGGGGAACGCCGTGATCGGCATCCGAGGCCTGAGGGAGGATGGCTGGCGGCCGCACAGCGGCTACGATCTCGGCCAGGTGCACGCGCGGTGGGTGGGCCGGGTCGCGCCGCTCGCCACGGTGGACGCCGGGGTCGAGCTGTACGCGACGAGCTGGAATTCCCCCGGATTCCTCACCGACAGCCAGTTCCAGGCACGGGCTTACGACGTCGTGACCAATCCCACCGACGGGGGCTTCAAGCGGCGTGCGCAGGAGCGCGTCAGTCTCAGGCTGTTCGCGGGCCCGGCGCTCCTGTGGCGCACCACGGTGTACGCGACGCAGGGCCGCTGGCAGCTCTTCCTCACGATCCCTCCCGAGCCCGGTTCGGGGGAGGGATCGGGCAGTCAGACGGAGGAGGAGGACCGACGCTACGGCTTCGGGATGACCAGCGCGCTCACCTGGGCGCTGCCGCGCGGCGACGTGACCGCGGGCGTGGAGGGACGGTGGGATCACTCCGACTACGAGAACTGGTTCACGACCGCTCGGCAGCGCGATTCCGCGCAGACGCTGGTCGGCGCGCGCCAAGCCTCCGGCGCGCTGTTCGTGCAGGCGACGCTGGACGTGGGGTCGCACATGCGCGCGACGCTGGGCGGTCGCTACGACCTGCAGGACACCCGCTCCGTGCCGACCGGGCAGGCGCCGCTGTCCATGTCCAGGGGTGTGTTCGCGCCGAAGTTCGGCCTGCTGTTCCACATTCCGAACTGGGGTGCGGTCTACGGTAACGTCTCACGCGGCTTCCGTCAGACCGACGGCGTCATCGCGGATCCCACGCTGCCGTTCATCACGGAATGGGCGTACGAGGCCGGGGTGAAGCTGGACCGGCGCGGCGTGTCGGCCAGCGCCGCCCTGTTCCGGCTGGACGTGAGCAACGAGCAGACCTTCGATCCGATCACCCTGACGAGCACCAGCGGAGGGTCGAGCCGGCGCCAGGGCATCGAGCTGGACCTGGTCGCGCGACCGAGCCCTTGGCTCCTCCTCAGCACCGACTGGACTTTCACGGACGCCCGCTATCGGCAGCTGGTGACGGACACGGACACCCTGAATGGCGCACGGGTCTTCAATACCGCGCGCTACGTCGGTGTGGCGGCGGTGGAGGTATCCCAGCCGGAGCGGCGCTGGCATGTGCGCGTGAGCGTCAATGCCGTGGGTCCCTACAGTCCGTTCGATGCGCCGGGCGTGGTGCTCCCCGCGTACGCACTGCTGCACCTCTCGGCCGGCGTGGCCATCGCGCGCAGCGCATCCCTCGAGGTCGGCGTCAGGAACGTGCTGGACCGCGCCTACCCGGAGCTGCGCGCCGCCGACTTCGTCACGCCCGGCCAGTCCCACACAGTGAACGCGACGTTGCGGTGGAATCCTTGAGGGCGTTCCGCAGACCGACGGGAGCGCCTGCCGAATTGCGTCCTGACGGTTGGGGTCGAGCGAGCGATTCCGTGAGATGCTCTCAGCTGAGAACGAGTTGGGGTGCTGCGCGGGCTGCAGTGGCGCGCTGCGGGGCGTACGTGGTGGCCGCCGGGCTCCTCACTGGGGCGGTCACCGGGTGCCGCCCAGATGCCGCGCCTGGGAAACCGGAGGAGTTTCGCCAGAACGAGATCGTGGTGAGCGCCGTCGTCGCCCCGGCGCCCGTCAGCGCGGGAGCACGGGCTGATGCGACGATGGGTGTGTTCCTCGCCATCACCAACGAGGGCGATGCGGACGACACGCTGGCCAGCGTCGAATCGCCGCTGGCCGCCCGGGCGCAGCTCCACGGCATGATGCACCAGGGCGACATGGCGATGATGATGCCGCTCGCGGCGCTGCCGGTGCCGCGGCGCGCCGCGGTACGCCTCAGGCCGGGCAGCACGCACATCATGCTGGAAGGGCTCCGGCGCGTGGTGGGGGCGGGCGATACGGTGCCGATCGTGCTGATCTTCCGTCATGCCGGGCGAGTCCACGTACGAGCCCAGGTAGTGAGCTACGATCGGCTGGAGCAGTCACTCCGCGTCGGGGACGCCACGCCCTCCGACGTGCTCCCCCTCAGACTGCGGCGCAGCGACGGTCGCGTCTTCGATCTCGCCCAGGAGCGCGGCCACGTCGTGCTGATCTTCTTCGGCTATACGCATTGTCCCGACATCTGTCCCGTGACCCTGGCGAACTTCGTCTGGGTGCGGCGGCGCCTCGGGCCCAGGGCCGAGCGCGTGCGGTTCGTGTTCGTCACGGTCGATCCCGCGCGCGACAGTCCGGAGCGGGCCATGGCGTACGCGCGCCAGTTCGATTCCACCTTCGTCGGCGTCTCGGGCGACTCGTCCTCCCTGGCCGAAGCGGAGCGCTCCTTCCACGTGGCGTCGTGGATCACTCGCGACTCTGCGGGCAACGTGCTGGTGGTGCACTCGGCGAGTGTGTTCGTCGTCGGCGGCGACGGCCGGTTGGCGCGCGTGATATCGTACAGCGAGGCGGACGTCGATCGGCTCTACGCGGCCGTCAACCAGGCGTTGGGGACGTGAGGCGTCGGCAGGTGGCAGCGGTCGCACCGCTCCTCCCGCTGATTTGCGGCTTCGTGCTCGGCGCCGCGGTCCTGCGCAGCCGCACCGTCACAGTGATCTTCCAGCGCGACGGCCGCGCGTTCCGCACCGACGACGGCCGGTGGCGGCCGATCCCCGCGATGCTGACGGTGCACGGCGCCAACGGGGTCAGGCTCCACGTCGTGAATCGTGACGTGGGCCATCATGCGGTTGGTGTGCTCTCCATCGAGCCAGGGGACAGTGTGGAGGTGCGGCCCGACGTCTGCGCCACGACGTGGCGCGGCTCGGACCTCCTCGTGCTCGTGAGGTGACGCGGCGCGGACGCCGCGAGCGGGGCACGCGAATTGCTTGAGTGATTCGCTCGGCTTAGGTACATTGCCACGGCTATCGGCGGGGCGGTAGCTCAGTTGGGAGAGCACCTGGTCTGCAACCAGGGGGTCGAGGGTTCGAATCCCTTCCGCTCCATGCCCCTCGGCATTCCGTCTCGCCGGCCGTAAGGCCCCCCGGACCATTGGGAGACATGGACGTTTCGGCTGTCCACCAGTATCGGTTTGTCCTCGCCTTCCTGGCTCTCGGCCTGGTTTTCGGCGTCCTCTCCGTCATCGTGCCCCTCTTCATCGCCCCGCGCGGGAAGGGGGAGGATTCGCTCAAGACCTACGAGAGCGGGATCATTCCGCAGCGCGGCGCGTGGCGGCAGTTCTCGCTCGCCTATTACCTGTACGCGCTCCTCTACCTCGCGGTCGCGGTGGACGTCATCTACCTGTTTCCGGTGGCCATCGTCTTCCGCCTCGTGCACTCCTGGCAGGCGGTGACCGAGGTCGTCGTCTTCGTCGCGATCATGGCGGTGGCGGTGGTCTACTCGTGGCGGACGGGGGTGTTCCGGTGGGATTGACGCCCGACCAGGAGCTCGAGCGGCTCGCGGAAGAGGCATCGCCCTTCGTGCGGATCGCGAGAGTCGAGGACGTCTTCAACCTCGCGCGCGCCAATTCGCTCTGGCCGCTGACGTTCGGACTGGCCTGCTGCGCCATCGAGATGATGGCGGCCGGGGCGTCGCGCTACGATCTCGACCGGTTCGGGGCCGGGCTGTTCCGGCCGTCGCCCCGCCAGGCGGATCTGATGATTCTGGCCGGCACGATCTCGCGGAAGATGGCGCCGGTCATCAAGACGCTGTGGGACCAGATGCCGGGCCCGAAGTGGGCGATCTCGATGGGCGGCTGCACGATCTCCGGCGGCCCGTTCAAGTACCCGGGGGAATACGCGATCAGCGAGGGGGCGGAGAAGTTCATGCCGATTGACGTGCACGTGCCCGGTTGCCCGCCGCGGCCCGAGGCCCTGATCGCCGGCATCCTGAAGCTCGAGGAGAAGATCAAGCAGGGACGACGGTTTGAGCGCGCCGGCTGACGTCGTCCGCACGCTGGACGAGCTGGGCGTCACGGTCGCGGCGCCCATGGACCACCCGTTCACCGGCGCCGTCGAGGTCCGCTGGATCCAGGCCGAGCGGATCGCCGAGGCCTGTCGGGTGCTGCGCGACGCCGACTACTTCTTCGAGTCGCTGACCTGCGTGGACCGGCTGGATCCGCACGGCGTCTTCGAGCTGATCTACACCTTCAACCGCTGGGGGCTGCCGAGCCGCGTGGCCTGCCGGGTCTGGGCGCCGAGGGACCGGCCGGTGCCGACGGTGAGTGGCGTGTTCGGCGGCGCGGACTGGAAC
>Ga0326726_10002961_pt1 | contig 15578 bp, 15 predicted proteins | sample MHFenrmetagenome_2_FD_207603 | JGI IMG/M metagenome (GOLD analysis project Ga0326726, IMG submission 207603) | Lab enriched peat soil microbial communities from Michigan Hollow, Ithaca, NY, United States - MHF15MN | ecosystem: Environmental > Terrestrial > Soil > Wetlands > Peat | place: USA...
TGGCCGTACGTGCCCCTGGCCTGTCATCCCGAGCGAATCGAGGGATCCCGGACTCGACACGCGGCCGCTCCTCACCACTTGATCTTCTCCGGCGCCAGGATCGGGCCTTCGCTGCACGAGACGATGAAGGGCTTTTCCGTTCCAGGGATGACGCAACCGAGGCAGGCGCCGAAGCCGCAGCCCATCTCGGCCTCCGTCGAGAATTCCGACGGCAGGCCCGCCGGGCCGACGACCTTCGCCAGCGCCCCGAACATCGGCATCGGACCGCACGCATACAGGCGCGTGTAACGCGCGCCCGCTGCCAGCCGCCGCGCCAGAGCTTCGGTCACGAACCCCTTCTCCCCCAGCGAGCCGTCGTCGGACGCGAGGATCGTCTCGCCCGGCACGAGGCCGTCGAAGCGCGACCGCAGCGAGAGCTCGCGGGCGTTTCTCCCGCCGAAGTAGAAGTCGCAGGCGACGCCGCCGCGCTCGAGCGCCTTCAGGAGCGCCGGGAAGGGCGCCGCGCCGATGCCGCCTGCGACGATCGCGACCCGCGCGCCGCGTGGCAGGTCCGCGACCGTGAACGCGTTTCCGAGCGGACCGAGCAGCCGCACCGTCGATCCCTCGGGCATCTCTTCCACGGCGGCCGTGCCCCGCCCGATCGTCTTCAAGAGGAACTCGACCGTCCCGGCGCCGGGGTCCGCGTCGGCGACCGAGTAGGCGCGGCGCAGGTACGGCCGGGCCCGATCGGGCACGTCCACCATCGCGAATTGTCCTGGAGAGATCGCGCGCGCGAGGTCCGGGCAGCGGAAGGTGGCGGAAAAAAGGCCGGGCGCGAAACTCTGGCGCCTCAGGAGCGTTGCTCGGTGGTCGGCCTTCACCGAGGGCGCATTCTATTCGACTCGGGTTTTCAGGCCTCGGCGATCGCGAGCTCGTCGCGCCCGTCGGCGCGCCGCGCCTTCTCGAAGCACTTCTCGCACACCAGCCGGCCCTCGAGGGCCTCGACCGCCGGACGCGCGTAGGCGCCGCAGCCATGGCACCGGCGCAGCGCCCGATGGTGGGCGTTGGGGTCCGCGACCGGCGTTTCCCGTTTGATCATTCCGCTTCTCCTTTCACGATACACGAGTGGACACAGCACGACCCATACCCAATCCGCAAACACTCACAGAGCGCGACTTACGCACAAACCCGCACCGCGCGGATGTCGCCTCCAAGACCGAATCAGTCCCCTTGCGAGGTCAGAAAGCTGCCACCCGATCGAGGGCCTTCCTCACGTGCGAGGCCTGCGGAAGGATGAAATCCTCGACCCGGGGCTGATAGGCGACGAACGTGTCCGTCGCCGCGACACGCTCGACCGGCGCATCGAGATACGAAAAAAGCTCCGAAGAGATTCGCGCGGCGATCTCGGCGCCGTAGCCCCACGACATCGTATCCTCGTAGACGACGAGCGCGCGCGAGGTCTTCTTGACGGACGCCGCGATCGCCTCCCAGTCGTAGGGGTTCAAGGACCGCAGGTCGAGGATCTCGACCGTCTTGCCGGTCTCTTCGGTGAAAGCCTTCGCCGCCTGCCAGGACCGGTAGACCGTCGCGCCGTAGGTCACGATCGTGACGTCGGCCCCCTCCTGCACCCTCGAGGCCTTGCCGAACGGCACCATGTAGTCCGGCCCGGGGTAGGCGGCCTTGTTGTGCGTCTGGCGGTAGAGGTGCTTGTGCTCGAGGAAGAGGACGGGGTCGTCGCAGCGGATCGCCGTCCGCAGCAGGCCGTTGGCGTCGAGGGCGTTGGAGGGCATGACGACGCGCAGGCCCGGGATCTGCGTCATGAGCACGGCGCCCGACTGCGAGTGGTAGACGGCGCCGCCGCCGATGTAGCCGCCGATCGCGACACGGATGACGACCGGGCACGAATAGGTGTTGCCCGAGCGCCACCGCAGGTTCGAGAGCTCGTTGTGGATCTGCATGTAGGCGGGCCAGATGTAGTCGTAGAACTGGATCTCGACGACGGGCTTCAGGCCCCGCACCGCCATGCCGATCGCGCGTCCGACGATGTTCGCCTCGGCCAGCGGCGAGTTGAAGACCCGGTCGCCGCCGTAGAGGCGCTGGAGTCCGGCCGTCACTTTGAAGACGCCGCCCTTGCCCTTGCACTCGGCGAGGACCTCTTCGCGCGTCGCGTCGGCCACGTCCTCGCCGAAGAGAACCATGCGCGGATTGCGCTTCATCTCGTCGCGCATGCAGACGTTCAAGAGGTCCACCATCGTCGTCGGTGTCGCGCCCTCCGCGAAGACCGGCATCGTCGAGAACGCGGCGCTCGTCGGATCGACGTCCGGCGAGTAGACGAACTCGTACGCCGATTCGGGCTCGGGCACCGGCGCCGCGAGCGCGCGGTCGGCCGCGTCGTTGATCTCGGCGTCGACCTCGGCGTGAAGCTCGTCCATCGCTTCCTGAGTCAGGATCCCCTGCTCGAGAAGGAGGTTCGACATCCTGCGCACCGGGTCCCGGTCCTGCTCGCTCTCGCGCTCCGCCTTCGGGCGGTAATTCGCCTCGTCGTCGGACAACGAGTGGCTGTAGGGTCGGATGACGCGCGCGTGGACGAGGGCCGGGCCCATCCGGGAGCGGCAGTACTCGGTCGCGTAGCGCAGCGCGTCGTACGACTCCAGGAAGTCGGTGCCGTCGGCCTCGGCCACGAAGAGATTCGGGAACGAGCGCACGAGCTTCGAGATCGACCCGCCCGGCGTGTTCACCTCGACCGGAACGGAGATCGCGTAGCCGTTGTCCTCGATGAGGAAAAGGACGGGCAGCTTCAGGTTGGACGCCGACGACAGCCCTTCCCAGAACTCCCCTTCCGACGTCTGCCCCTCGCCGCCCGAGACGTAGACGACCTCGTCGCGGTGGAAGCCGCCCCGGTCGGCGAGCTCCTTGATGCGGCTCATCCTCCAGCCTCCCTCGGCGGCGCCGACGGCGTGGAGGAACTGCGTCCCGGTGCAGGAGGACTTCGAGATGATGTTCAGGCGCCGGTGGCCCCAGTGCGAGGGCATCTGGCGCCCGGCCGAGGCCGGATCGTCCTTTGCGCCGACTGACTGGAGAAACATCTCATAGGGGGTTACACCGAGCTGCAGGATCAGGGCGCGGTCGCGGTAGTAGCACTCGAACCAGTCGTAGCCGGGCTTCAAGACCATGCCGGCCGCCGTCGTCACCGCTTCGTGGCCTACGCTGTTGATTTGAAAGTAGATCTTGTTCTGGCGCTTGAGCTGGATTTCCTTGTCGTCGAAGCGCCGCGAGAGGTAGATGTTCCGGTAGGCGCAGATCAGAGCGCCGCGGTCGAGCCCGTGAAAGCTGGGAGTGCGGACTTCCGTCGCCATGGAGAGGGCGAATATACCAAAGGGACGGGCATGCGTCGGTGACGGGCGAACCCGCCCGCCGGCCCGGCCCGCGGGCTAGAACAGGCGGACCAGGCCCCAGAGCTCCAGGGCGGCGAGCCCCAGAGTGATGACCAGAAAGACCACCGCTTTCAGGTCCGGTCTCGGGTTCGGATGCAACTCTTCCATGGCCACGCACTTCCTGGTAGCAGAACTCGTGCCACCCACTGGAGTTACGAGTCCGACGAGGAAAACGTTTACGGCCACCCCTTGTTATGCTCCACGACCCATGGGCGCGACCGCGGGAACCCCAGCTTTTCCGTCGCTTCGGGAACACCCGGCTCCCCCGGACCTGACGTCGATCGATCCGCGCCTCGACCTCGAGGCGGAGATCGTCCGGCTCAAGCGACAAAAAAACGCAGTGCTTCTCGCGCACTACTACCAGGAAGAGGCAATCCAGGACCTGGCCGACTTCGTCGGCGACTCGCTCGACCTCTCGCGAAAGGCGCAGTCGAGCGACGCCACGATCATCGCCTTCGCCGGCGTCCGGTTCATGGCGGAGACCGCCAAAATCTTGAATCCCACCCGGAAAGTCGTGCTGCCCGACTACGAAGCCGGCTGCTCGCTCGAGGACTCCTGCCCTCCCGACGCCTTCCGCGCCTGGCGGGCCGAGCACCCGGGCGCCGTCTCGCTGACGTACATCAACTGCTCGGCTGCGGTGAAGGCGCTCTCGGACATCATCGTGACCTCTTCGAACGCCGAGAAGATCGTGGCCTCGATCCCGGCGGACAGGGAAATCCTTTTCGCGCCGGACCGCCACCTGGGGGCCTTCCTCTCGAAGAAGCTCGGCCGCGCGATGACGCTCTGGCCGGGCGCCTGCATCGTCCACGAGCAGTTCTCGGAGCGCGAGATCGTGCGGTTGAAGGCGCAGCACCCCGGGGCGCTCCTCGCGGCGCACCCCGAATGCCCCGAGCCGATCCTGGCGCACGCCGACCATGTCGGCTCGACACGCTCGATCCTGAACTACGTCACGACCGCGCCGGGCAGGACCTTCCTCATCGCGACCGAGGAAGGGATCATCCACCAGATGAAGAAGCTCGCTCCCGACCGCGAGTACATCCCGGTTCCGCCGGACAACGGCTGCCGCTGCAACGAGTGCCCCTTCATGAAGCTCAACACGCTCGAAAAGCTCTACCTCTGTCTGCGCGACGAGCGGCCCGAGATCGTCCTGCCCGAGGAACTGCGCCGGGCGGCCGAGAAGCCGCTCCTGCGGATGCTCGAGCTGTCGTGAGCGCGTGACCGAGCCCAAGCCGGAGGCGCTCGACGCGCTGCTGCGGGCGTTTCTCTCCGAGGACGTGGGCCGCCTGGACGTCACGACCGAGTTCACCGTCCCGGCCGGCACGCGCGCGCAGGGGGAGCTCATCGCGAAGTCCGAGTGCGTGGTCTCCGGCCTTCCGGTCGCGCGGCGCGTCTTCGAGCTTCTCGACCCCGCTCTGGCCTGGGAGGAAGTGGCGGCGGCCGGAACGAAGGTCACGGCTCCGGCGCCGCTCGCGTACCTCGCGGGCCGCGCGCGCTCTCTGCTCACGGCCGAGAGGGTGGCATTGAACCTCCTCCAGCGGATGTGCGGCATCGCGACGGCGACGCGGCGGTTCGTCGAGGCCGTGGCCGGCACGCCCTGCCGGATCCTCGACACGCGCAAGACCGCGCCGGGCCTGCGGCCCTTCGACCGTCAGGCCGTGCGCGACGGCGGCGGAGTGAATCACCGGTACGATCTGGCCGAGATGGTCCTCGTCAAGGACAACCACCGTCGCCTGGCCGGCGGCGTCGCGCGCGCCGTCGCGGCGGCCCGCGCGGGCGCGCCGGATACGCCCCTCGAGGTCGAGATCGAGTCGGAGGCGGAGCTCGCCGAGGCCATCGCGGTCGGCGCAGACCGGGTCCTCATCGACAACCAGCCACCCGAGACCGTCGCGCGCTGGTGCGCGCTCGCGCGGACGGCGGCGCGGCCGCCGTTCCTCGAGGCCTCGGGCAACATGCGCCTGGACACGGTGCGCGCCTACGCGCTCGCCGGCGTCGACGCGGTCTCGGTCGGCGCGCTCACGCACTCGGTCACGGCCGCGGACGTCTCCCTCGAGCTCTTCACCGGATGAGCGCCGAACCGACCGACGTCCTCATCCTCGGCACGGGGGTCGCCGGTTGCGCGGCGGCGCTGTCGGCCGCGCGGGGCGGCGCGTCCGTCACCATCGTCACGCGGGCGAGCGAGGCCCGGGAGTCGAACACCTTCTACGCCCAGGGCGGCATCGTCGCGAGGCCTCCCGGCGACACGCCCGAGCGCCTCGCGGCCGACATCGCGCGAGCGGGCGACGGGCTCTGCTCGCCGGACGCCGTCGGGCTCATCGCGCGCGAGGGGCCCGACCTGGTGCAGTCGCTCCTGATCGAGGAGCTCGCGGTCCCGTTCGACCGCGACGGGACCGGCTTCCACTGGACGCTCGAGGGCGCGCACTCGGTGCCGCGCGTCCTCCACGTCAAGGACGCCACGGGCGCGCCGATCGAGCGCGCGCTGCTCGAAGCCTGCCGGAAGGAAAAGAGCATCCGCTGGCTGCTCGAGACGACGGCCGTGGACCTCCTGACGCTCTCGCACGACTCGACGGATCCGGCCGACCGCTACCACCCGCCGGCCGTCATCGGCGCGTACCTGCTCTCGCGAAACGGCGACGGCGTGACCGCGCAGCTGGCGCGCGAGACGATCCTCGCGACCGGAGGCCTCGGACAGGTCTACCTGCATACGACCAATCCACCGGGCGCCCGGGGCGACGGCTTCGCGATGGCTCGCCGCGCGGGAGCGCGCCTGCTGAACCTCGAGTACGTCCAGTTCCATCCGACCGCGCTCGTGCACGCCAAGGGGCGGCTGCTCCTGACCGAGGCGCTGCGCGGAGAGGGCGCCCGCATCACGGATATCTCGGGCAAGCCGTTCCTCCAGGACTTCCACCCGGACGGGGAGCTCGCGCCGCGCGACGTCGTCGCCCGGGCGATTCACCAGCGGATGCTGGAAAAAGACGAGCCGCACGTCCTGCTCGACATCTCGCACAAGAAGGCGGACTGGATCCGAGGCCGCTTCCCCGAGCTCGTCGAGCGGTGCCGCGAGTACGGCTTCGACCTGACCGCGGGGCCCGTGCCCGTCGTCCCCGCCGCGCACTACGCCTGCGGCGGCGTCGCGGTGGACGGTCATGGCCGCACGGGCCTCGGCCACCTGCGCGCCGTCGGCGAGGTCTCGTGCACGGGCGTTCACGGCGCGAACCGCCTCGCCTCGACGTCGCTGCTCGAGGGGCTTCTGTGGGGCTGGCGGGCGGGCAAGGCGGCCGCCCGGGAGGCCGAGCGCCTGCGTCCGCGCGCCGTCGCGCAGGTTCGCCCGTGGGCCCCGGAGCACGAGACCGTGGACCCGGCGCTCATCGCCCAGGACTGGATGGTCATCCGCCACACGATGTGGAACTACGTGGGGCTGGTGCGGTCGGAGCGGCGCCTCGACAGGGCCCGACGCATCCTCGGGGAGCTGCGGGACGAGATCGAGAATTTCTACCGGCGGGGCACCATGTCGGACGCCCTCGTCGGGTTGCGTAACGGCGTTCAGACGGCGCTCGCCATCCACCGTGCGGCCTCCGACAACCACGTCTCGAAGGGGTGTCATTACAGGGTCGACGGTTAACTTTGCCGCCCCCTCTTTCGGTTCGGGGTCTGCGCGCCCTTGGCCACCCTGCTGGAACGGCTAACGAGCCCCCTCAGCCTGGCCCTCCCCCCTCACGGGGGATTTTCCTCACGAGCCGCACCGCGGCGATCGCTCGCGGCGTGAGGAGTCACCCGAGCGAAGCGAGGGTGGAGGCTCACGCCGCGGGAGCCGCGGAGCGGCGACGTGGGCTATAGTCCGGCCCCTATGAGCGTTCTTTACCTCGCTTTCGAGACCAACGAGAGGCAAAACCGCCTGCTGAAGCTGCAGAAGAGCGGCGCCCACATCGTCGTTTCCGAGCCGCGCTGGCCGGGCTTCTTCGAGCTGGCCAAGCGCGAAAAGCCCTTTGCCATCGCGATCGACTTCTCCGGCGCCCCCTCCCACGCCCTCGAGACTGCCGACTACATGTCCAAGGCGCGCGAAACCAAGGACGCGGCGCTCTTCCTGCTCCGGGTTCCGTCCGACCGCCTCGAGGCCGTCCAGAAACGGCTGCCCCAGGCGACCGCCGTGACCGAGAACGAGCTCTCGGCCCGCCTCGCCCAGATGGAGCAGGAGGCCGAAGCCCGCGCCCGGGCGAAGAAGGAAGCCGCCGCCGCCGCGAAGAAGGCCGCGCGCGCCGCGGCCCGCGCCGGAGCGCCCGAGAAGGGCAAGCCCTCCCCCGCCGCTAAGGCCAAACCCGCCGCGAAGGCCAAGCCCGCCCCGGCCCCGGTCGCGAAGAAGAAGGTGGCGAAGAAGCCCGCCGCTCCGGCGCGCAAGGCGCAGCCGAAGAAGAAAAAATAGCGAGCCAACCTTAAGGAGAACAGGATGTCGAGCGGATTCACGCGGGAAGAGCTGAAGGCCTACGCGCGCGACAAGCGGTCCGAGTACGAGGGCGTCCTCAAGAAGATCGTCGAGATCCCCTCGGTGTCGGTCGAGCCCGAGCGCAAGGGCGACGTGCATCGCGCCGCCGAATACGCCGTCTCGCTGCTCCAGTCCTTCGGCGCGACGGCGAAGCTGTACGAGACCAAAGGCCACCCCATCGTCCACGGCCGCTTCGACCGCGACCCGAAGTACCCGACCGTCACCGTCTACAACCATCTCGACGTCCAGCCCGCCGAGGGCCCGGACTGGCAGACGGAGCCCTTCGTGTTCGCGACCGACGGCGACCGGTACCTCGGCCGCGGCACGACCGACGACAAGGGCCCGGCGATGACGGCGCTCTTCGGCGCGCGCTACGCGTACGAACACGGCGCGCCCGTCAACATCCACTTCCTCTGGGAGCTCGAGGAAGAGATCGGGAGCCCCAGCTTCGAGACCGCGATCCGCGCGAACGCGAAGGAGTTCTCGACCGACAGCGTGGTCGTTTCCGACACCGTGTGGGTCTCCCGCGCGCGCCCGGCCTGCCCGGCGGGCCTGCGCGGCCTCCAGGGATTCCGTTTCGAGCTGCAGACGGGCGAGACCGACCAGCACTCCGGCACCGCCGGCGGCGCGGCGCGAAACCCGGTCACCGAGCTCTGCGCCCTGATCGCCGAGTGCGTGGACGGCAAGACCGGCCGCATCAAGATCCCCGGCTTCTACTCGGACGTCGTCCCGCCGTCGAAGAAGGAGCTCGAGGACCTGAAGAAGTGCGGCTTCACCGTGAAGGACTTCAAGCGCGACCACCTCTTCCGGTCGCTGCGCGTCAACGACGCGCTGGAGGTCATGAAGCGCATCTGGACGATGCCGACCTTCGAAGTCCACGGCATCGCCGGCGGATACCAGGGCCCGGGTGTCAAGACGATCATTCCCCCGAAGGCCACGGCCATCGTGTCGTGCCGCCTCGTCCCCGACATGGACCCGAAGAAGATCGTCAGGATCGTCAAGGCCTTCGTGAAGAAGAAGAACCCCGACGTCGTCGTCTCGGCCGAGCACGAGCTGCCGGCCTACCAGGGCAAGACGACCGGCCCGCACGCCGACGCGATCCGCGGCGCGATGAAGTTCGCCTTCGGCAAGGAGCCCGTATTCGTCCGCGAGGGCGGATCGATCGGCGCCGTCCTGTCGATGGAACGGGTCCTGAAGACTCCCGTCTACTTCCTCGGGCTCTCGCTGCCCGAGCACGGCTACCACGCGCCCAACGAGAACTTCGACTGGCCGCAGGCCGAGGGCGGCATGGCGGCGTTCGCCGACTACTTCCGCCGGGTTGGCGAGCTGAAGAAGTAGACCGGATTTCGGAACTCGGAGGTCGGATTTGAGACACCGCCGGCTGATCTCTGTCTTCCTGGCGATCGCGCTTCTCGCCCCGCCGGCGCTTCGGGCCGCTGACGCGAAGCCCCCCGACGCCCTCGCCGCCCAGCTCGACCGCATCTTCGCAAAGAAGGACTTCGAGGCGAAGAAGTTCGGGCCGTCCCGTTGGCTGGAGGACGGCCGCGCGTACACGACCCTCGAGCCCTCGGCCGCCGCGCCGGAGGCGAAGGACATCGTGCGCTACGACACGGCGACGGGCGCGCGCCGCGTTCTCGTCGCCGCTTCTGCCCTCGTGCCCGCGCCGGGCCGGAAACCGCTCGAGATCGACGACTACGCGTGGTCGAAGGACGGCAAGCGGCTGCTCGTTTTCACGAACGCGAAGAAGGTCTGGCGGCGCAACACGCGCGGCGACTACTGGGTGCTCGACGTCGCCTCCGGAAAGCTGCGCAAGCTCGGCGGCGGAGCCCCGGACTCCACCCTTCTCTTCGCGAAGTTCTCGCCGGAGGGCGGCCGCGTCGCCTACGTCCGCGCCAACGATGTCTGGGCCGAGGACATCGAGAGCGGAAAGATCACCCGACTGACCACGGACGGATCGGCGACGATCATCAACGGCACGTCCGACTGGGTGTACGAGGAGGAGTTCGGCGTCCGCGACGGCTTCCGGTGGAGCCCGGACGGGAAGGACATCGCCTACTGGCACTTCGACACGAGCGGCGTGGGCGACTTCTCCCTCATCAACGACACCGACACGACGTACCCCATCGTGACGAAGTGGGGCTACCCGACGGTCGGCACGACCAACCCGGCCGTGCGGATCGAGGTCGTCTCCGCCGCGGGTGGAACGCCGCGCGGCATCGCGTTGCCCGGCCACCCCCGCGACCACTACGTCCCGCGCATGGAGTGGGTCGAGGGCACGGGCGAGCTCGTCCTGCAGTACATGAACCGGCTCCAGAACTTCAACGACGTGTACCTCGCCAACGCGAAGACCGGCGAGGCCCGCCGCATGCTCCACGACGAGGACAAGGCGTGGGTCGACGTCGTGGACTCCTGGCAGTGGCTTCCGGGCAAGGACCTGCTGTGGGTCAGCGAACAGCACGGCTGGCGCCACGCCTACGCCGCGCCGCGCGACGCGACGCCGATGCGCCTGCTCACGCCCGGCGAATTCGACATCCTGTCGGTCGAAGGCGTCGACGACAAGAACGGCCTGCTCTATTTCATTGCCTCGCCCGACGACGCGACGCGACGCTACCTCTACCGCGCCCGCCTCGACGGCAAGGGCGCGGCCGTGCGCGTGACGCCCGCCAACGAGCCCGGCACGCACTCCTACGACATCTCGCCCGATTGCCGCTTCGCCCTCCACACCTACTCGACGATCGACAGGCCGCCCGTCGTGGACCTCGTCCGCCTGCCCTCCCACGAGGTCGTCCGCGTGCTCGAGGACAACAAGGCGCTCGCGGCCGCGGTCGCGCCGTACGTGACGCCACCGGCCGAGTTCTTCCAGGTGGACATCGGCGACGGCGTGAAGCTCGACGGCTGGATGTTCAAGCCGAAGGCGTTCGACCCGTCGAAGAAGTACCCGCTCCTCATGTACGTCTACGGCGAGCCCGCCGGCGCCGAGGTCACCGACAAGTGGCACGGGGACCGGATGCTCTTCCACCGCGCGCTCGCCGAGGCCGGATACCTCGTGGCGTGCGTGGACAATCGCGGCACGCCCGCGCCGAAGGGCCGCGCCTGGCGCAAGATCATCTACGGCTCGGTCGGCGTGCTCGCCTCGAAGGAGCAGGCCGCGGCCGTCCGCAAGCTCATCGCCGAGCGGCCCTACGTCGACGGCGAGCGCGTGGCGTCGTGGGGCTGGAGCGGCGGCGGCTCGATGACGTTGAACCTGCTCTTCCGCTCGCCCGAGCTCTACAAGGTCGGCATGTCGGTCGCGCCGGTCCCGGATCAGACGCTCTACGACTCGATTTACCAGGAGCGTTACATGGGCCTTCCGCGCGACAACGCCGAGGGCTACAAGAACGGTTCGCCGATCACGTTCGCCGAGGGCCTGCAGGGCAAGCTCCTGCTCGTTCACGGCTCGGGCGACGACAACGTCCACTTCCAGGGCTCTGAGCGGCTGGCCAACCGCCTGATCGCGCTCGGCAAGCCCTTCCAGTTCATGGACTACCCGAACCGCACCCACGCGATCAACGAGGGCGAAGGCACGTCGCTCCACCTGCACTCGTTGCTCTCCCGGTACCTGATGGAGAACCTGCCCGCCGGGGGAAGGAAACCCGCGGCGAATCCATAACGAAATGCAGCGCGCCTTCGGCTGAGACTCGAGTGATGAACCCTCGTTGACCGCCCACACCGGTTCAATGTCATCCTGAGCGAAGCGAAGGATCCCTTTCGTCGCGGAGCGACACCTCGACCAGCCCTTTACCGCCCCTTCCTCGACAGCAGCCGGTACCCGGCCAGCGTTTTCTCGATCTTGCGGCGCACGTCGTCGCGTACGGGCACGAGCGGCAGGCGCAGCGTCTCGCCGCACTTATTCATGAGCGACAGGGCGCACTTGACCGGGCCCGGGTTCGACTCGAGGAAGTTCATTTCCATGAGCGGAAGGTAGCGGCGCTGCAGCTCGAGCGCGGCGTCGCGGCGGTCCTCGAGGGCGGCGCGCACGAGTCCCGCCATCTCCTTCGGAATCTCGTTGGACGCGACCGAGATCACGCCCCGGGCGCCGAGGGCGACCAGAGCGAGAGCCGTCGCGTCCTCGCCGGCGAAGACGGTGAAGTCCTCGGGCACCGACGCCATCAGTCGGGCGATCTTGCCGAAGTCGGACGAGGCTTCCTTCAATCCCTTGACGCGCGGGATCTCCGCCAGGCGCAGGATCGTCTCGACGTCGAGATCGAGGGCCGTGCGCCCCGGCTCGTTGCCGACCAGGATCGGCAGGTCCGTGGCGTCCGCGATGGCCGAGAAGTGGCGAACGAGGCCCTCGGGGCTCGGCCGGTTGTACATCGGCGTCACCGACAGGATCCCGTCGGCCTTGGCCTCCGCCGCGTCGCGGGCCCAGAAGACCGCGCGCGCCGTGTGGTTGCCGCCCGCGCCGGCGACCACGGGAGCGCGCCCGTTCGACACCCGGACGACCGCCGCCGTGACGGCCTTGCGCTCGTCCCGCGACAGCGTCGCCGACTCGCCGGTGGTGCCGCAGGGCACCAGGAAGTCCACGCCCTCGTTGATCTGCCAGTCGACGAGCTTCTCGAGCGCGCCGAAGTCGATCCGGCCCTTTTCGTCGAACGGCGTCACGAGCGCCGTGCCGCAGCCCGCCCATGAGACGCCCTTGCTGTTGCCCTTCACGAAGCCTCCTCGCGCGCTGTCCGCAGGCGCAACCGTATAATTGAACGGCACCCGGATCGACCGAAAAACACATGAGCGCACCGACCGCCGGCCCTCTCTGTCCGCGCTGCCGCCGCAAGCTGGCGGCCTGGAAGCTCGACCACTGCGTTTACTGCGGAGAGGTCTTCCCGGCGGGCCTGAAGGAGGGCTTCGAGGCTCCGACCGGGCTCCAGTGGGTCGAGCGGCCCGCCCTTCCGACGGACCTCTCGAAGAAGCTCGAGCTGATGAAGTTCGGACCCCTCGAGGGCCGCCGCAGGACGCGATCGCTCGTCACGACGATCGGGATCCTCTCGGTCCCGATCTTCGCCGCGATCTTCTACCTCCTCTACACGATGATCCGCCGCCTTTCGCCCGGGACGAGCCTCGTCATCCTCGCCGCCGGACTCGGCTTCATCGGGTACCTCGTCTGGATCTTCGCGCGCGCCGCGAAGAAGTGACCGGCCGCGCGCCGGCTCGCAGCCGGCGGGGCGGCCGGTCATCCCGAGGAGCGAAGCGACGAGGGATCCCGGACTCGATCGCCGGCTCGCAGCCGGCGGGGCGGCCGGTCATCCCGAGGAGCGAAGCGACGAGGGATCCCGGACTCGATCGCCGGCTCGCAGCCGGCGGGGCGGCCCGGTCATCCCGAGGAGCGAAGCGACGAGGGATCCCGGACTCGATCGCCACGGTCCCCCGTCCAGTCACGGGATCCCTCGCTGCGCTCGGGATGACAGGCCGAACGGCTCGGGATGACAGGCCGAACGGCTCGGGATGACAGGCCGAACGGCTCGGGATGACGGACCGAACGGCCCCGGGATGACGGGCCAAACGGCCCGAGATGACTCTGAAGCCTAGTCGAACAGCGACCTTCTCGGCTCGGCCGGCAGCTCGATCCCGAGCTCTACGGCCAGCGCCCGGATCGTGAGCGGCGCGCAGCCTTCGGCGCGGTTGTTGACGAGGATGAAGGCGTCGGCGCCGGCCTCGGTGACGTGGCGAATGAGCCGGACGACGTCCCGCCGCATGTCCTCGCGCGGAGCCTGCATCCGGTCGTAGGGGCGAAAGAGCTCGACCGCCCGCTCGTACGGAACGCCGGGCGGGACGAGGATGCGGGCGAGCGCGAACTTCGCCGGGAGAGGCTGCGCCGCTTCCCACTGCTCGAGGAGCCCGGGCGTGCGCGTCCACCAGTTGAAGACGTGGGCGGCGCCTCGTCGGCGCAGGACGTCGAAGTACTCGCGGACGAAGTACGCCGGCGTTCGGATCTCGACGGCGTAGGCGTGCTCGGAAGGGAGCGCGCCGAGAAAACCCTCGAGCCCCTCGAGAAACGCGGCGCGCCTCGCCGGCGTCGGCTGCCACTCGGTCGGAAACTCGAAGACGAACGGCCCGGTGTGGCCCCGAAACGCCTTCTCGTAGGCCGGGAGAACCTCCTCGCGGAAGGCGCGTGCATCGAGGTACCGCGGGTTGTCCTGGCCGGCCCGCGCGGCGTGCCGCGGCAGCTCGGGAAAACGCGGCATCGTGATCTCCTCCCACACCTTCGACACGACCGGAAATCCCGGGGGAAGCTGCGCCGCGTAGCGCGTCAGCTGCGCCTCCGACGGCGGCCGGTAGAAGGGAAAGTCGAACTCGACCGTGCGCAAGGGCGGGAAGCGGGCATACTCGCGCAGGCACTCGACCTTGAAGGTCGCCTCGCGGTAGCGCTCGTGGTAGACGAGTCCCTTCCAGCCCTCGTAGGCGAAGCTCGCCGTGCCGAACAGGATCTCGGCCACGCCGGAAGTATCTCGCACGTACAATCGCGCCGTGGTTCCCTTTCGAGGAGCGGCGGAGATCGCGGGCCGGCTCGAGCTCTCGGCGGCGACGCAGGTCCTCCTCGTCGATCCGCCCGAGGAGCTTTCGAAGATGCTCGGCGCGGCGGCCACGCCGGAGCAGTCCATCCGGTCCGCCGAGGGCCGCACCGTGCGCTCGGTCAAGGAAGCCTTCGACCTCATCCTGCTGTGGCAGGAAAGCCGCGTCGGTTCGCGCGCGGTCTTCGACGCCGCGTTGAAGCGCCTGGCGCCGGGTGGACGCCTCTGGGTCGTGACGGCGCTGCGGAAGGTCTCCGGGCCGCGCACGCCCGCCATTCACCGCATCGAGCTGTCAGACCTGAAGAAGGCCTTCGAGAAAACCGGCCTCGTCAACGACCGCGAGGCGCGCCTCTCGGCCTGGCACGTCGCTTACCGCTTCGTCGAGCGGACCGCTCAGTCCACGTAGGGAAAGAATCGCCCGGTCACCCGGAAGAACCGCCCGCTCGGCGGCTCGACCGTGAGCTGGCAACGGGAGACCTCGAGGGTCGTCGAGAACGAGACGCCCGGAGCGGTCAGGCTGATCGGGTATTTCGTCCCCACCTTCAGAGGGGTGTCGAAGTCGAATCGAACGCCGGTCGGGGACACGTCCAGCACCTGGCGGGCTTTCTCCCACCGGATCTTCAGCTCGTACTGCTCCGGCTTGAGCTTCTTGGACACCTTGCCGGAGGCAGGCGGATCGGTCTTCCTGTCAGCCATCAGACTCGGGGGGCCAGCCTACTCCGTTTCGGGCCGGGTTCCAACGCCGCGCGCGCCTAGCGGCGGCCCAGGGAGAGGGCGAGCCGGATGGCCGCGGGAAGGCCCTTTTTCTCGCGAATGGCTCGAACCCGCGCCTTCTCGGCGGGCTTCAGGCGGCGGACCAGGCCCATGTACTGCCCCTGCTGGCGCCGCAGCGCTCGGACCTTCGGCGACAGGCGGCGCCGGATGCGGGCGGCCGTACGGGAGGCCTCTGCCGTCGCCTTTCCGACCGCGCGCGCGCCCAGTTCTTCGAGCTCGGCGAGGCGGCGGCGCAGGGTCGCAATCTCCCGGTCCCGGTCCCGCAGGACTTCCCGGACGTGACGCGCGGCGACCTTGCGCCGGGCGACGAGCGCCTGCAGCACGTAATGCGAATCTTTGGGATCGAGCTTCATCGTGTCCTCCAGAGGG
>Ga0326726_10002962_pt1 | contig 15574 bp, 16 predicted proteins | sample MHFenrmetagenome_2_FD_207603 | JGI IMG/M metagenome (GOLD analysis project Ga0326726, IMG submission 207603) | Lab enriched peat soil microbial communities from Michigan Hollow, Ithaca, NY, United States - MHF15MN | ecosystem: Environmental > Terrestrial > Soil > Wetlands > Peat | place: USA...
CGTGCTCGCCCGAGAGAATCCGGGCATCATCTACCTCGCCCTCAAAGGCTTCCTGCCCGGACCGAACGAGGCGCGACCTTTCCTCGACGAGCTGGCGCAGATGTCCGCGGGGCTCGCCTTCATGACGGGGCCGCGCGGCCAGCCCATCCGGGCGGGAGCGTCGATCATCGACGTGGGCGCCGCCGCCTACGGCGTGATCGCCGTGCTCGCCGCGCTTCAGCAGCGCGCCCGCACGGGCCTCGGGCAGCGCATCACGTCAGGCCTCTACGAGACGACGGTGTTCTGGGTCGGACAGTGGCTGGCCCAGTACGGTGCCACCGGCGAGCCCTCGGTGCCGCTGCCGGAGATGAAACAGGGCACGCGCATGGGCTGGGGGATTTACCAGCTTTTCACCGCCGCCGACGGCGAGCAGGTCTTCATCGGCATCACGTCCAACGGCCACTGGGAGCGCTTCTGCAAGGAGTTCGCCCTCGACGACCTGCTCGCCGACACCCGCCTCGACGACAACACGAAGCGCGTGGCCGCCCGCGGCTGGCTGCCCGCGCGCATTGCCGAGGAGATGCAGCGCTACCCGAGCGGAGAGCTGGCGGAGCGGCTGGACCGCGCGCGGGTGCCCTTCGCCCCGTTGCGCCGGCCCGATCAGCTCGTGGACGATCCGCACCTCAATGCCTCGGAGCAGTTCGTCCACACGCCCCTGCCCGGGCACGGCACCGCCAAGCTGCCGAAGCTGCCGGTGCGGAGCACCGCGTACGAGATGGGCCTGCGGCGTCCGGCGCCGCGGCTGGGCGAGCATACCCGCGAAGTGCTCGAGGAGCTGGGACTCTCAAAGGACGAGATCGACGCCCTGGCGTCACGGAGGATCATCGGATGAGCGACTTGCCCAAGACCGTCAGGATCAAGGAAGTCGGGCCGCGTGAAGGGTTCCAGTTCGAGAAGGGCGGGATCAGCCTCGCCGACAAGATCTCGCTGGTCGACGCGCTCACTGACACGGGCGTCAAGACCATCGAGTTCACCTCGTTCGTGAGCCCCAAGTGGGTGCCGCAGATGAGCGACGCCGAGCAGATGGTCGAGGGCATCACACGCAAGCCAGGCGTCGCCTACGAAGCGATCTGGCTGAACGTCGCGGGTCTCGAGCGCGCCGCGCAGTTCCGCGATCGGCTCCAGCTTCGCCCCATGTTCGGCGTGGCGGGCACCGATACCTTCATGCGCAAGAACACGAACCGCAGCGTCGACGAGCGGATCGAGGAGCTCCCGGGCTGGGCCGAGCGCTATCAGGCCCTCGGCATGGACTGGCTCGACGTCGGCGTCATGGCGGCCTTCGGCTGCAACTACGAGGGCGACGTCGAGCCCCGCCACGTGGTGGAGGTGCTGGAGAAAGTGGAGCGGAAGGCCAATGCCTCCGGCTCACGGCTGGGCGGCATCGGTCTCGCGGACACCATGGGCTGGGCCAATCCGCTCCAGATGAAGCGTCTCGTGGGGACGGTGCGGGAGCGCTGGCCGGAAACGCCCGTGAAGCTCCACCTCCACGACACGCGCGCGCTCGCCATCGCCAACGTGGTGGCCGCGCTCGAGATGGGGATCGACTGCTTCGACAGCGCGGTGGCGGGCATGGGCGGCTGTCCCTTCGCCGCCCACAAGGGCGCCGCCGGCAATATCACCACGGAAGACCTCGTCTTCCTGTGCCAGGAGATGGGCATCGACACAGGCATCGACCTGGACGCGATGATCGAGGCGGGCCAGCTCGCCGAGCGGGTGGTCGGCCACCCGCTGCCCGGCAAGCTCAAGTCCGGCGGCAATCTCGAGAAGTATCGCGCCCGAGCGCGGGCTGCGGCGACCTCGGGAACGGTCTGAACCGGAAGCCGCCTACCGGTTCTTGAAGTCGGGCAGACGCTTCTCGGCCCAGGCCTTGACGCCTTCCTTGAAGTCCTCGGTCTTGCGCGTCCAGTCCTGCTCGGTCAGCTCGCGCTCGGTCGCCCGCTCGGCCGCGTCCGCGAAGCCGCGCCGCATCGTCTCGCGCGTAGACTGCACGGCCAGTGGTCCCGACTGGGCGATCTCGGTGGCCAGGGCGACGGCCGCCGCACGCACCTCGGCCAGCGGCACCAGCACGTCGGCCATGCCCATGGCCACCGCCTCGTCACCGGGCACGCGGCGGCCCGTGTAGAAGAGGAGATTGGCCTTCTGCTGCCCGACCAGACGCGGCAGCGTATAGGTGAGGCTGAAGCCGGGGTGAAAGCCCAGGCGATTGAAGTTGGCGCTGAAGCGCGCCTCGACGCAGGTGACGCGAAAATCCGCGGCGAGGGCCAGCCCCAGCCCGCCGCCGATGGCCGCGCCCTGGACCGCCGCCACGTACGGCTTGCGGGTGCGGAAGACGCGCGTGGCCTCCTTGTAGAGGTGCTTGCCGCTCTCGTTCGCCCCCGTGGCCGGGCGGTTCGCGAAATCCGCGCCCGCGCAGAAGGACTTGCCCTGCGCGCACAGCACCACCGCGCGGCAGCCCATATCGCGATCGAATTCCTCGAGGGCATCCGCGATCTGGTTGATGAGGGCATTGTCGAAGTAGTTGTGCGGCGGCCGCTGGATCTCGATCTGGCCGACGTGGTTCGCCGCCATGGTGACGCCGATGTCCTTGTATGTGCTCACGGGCTCCTCCTGCGGGATTGGGTTGGTGCCGCGGGGCAGAGTCTAGCGCGTCTCGCCTCCGCTCGATAGGCTCTACTGCCGGGGACCCGGGCGGGCGCGGGAGAGCTTCAGGCGTCGGGCCGTGAGGCGCGCCATGGCCGGGTCGCGCTCGACGCCGATCCATTCGCGGCCGAGCCCGAGCGCCACCTGTCCCACGGTGCCCGCACCGCAGAAGGGATCGAGAACAGCTCCGCGCCGCCGGCTCATCCGCAGCAGCGCTCGCAGCACCGGCTCGGGTGTGGCGTCCCAGATGCTCTCGGGGTGAGTGCGCGGCAACGGGAGCGTCCACAGAAGCGTGGCAGGCGTCGGCCGCACGCGGCTCCCGGCTTTGCGGAAGCGCAGCAGGTAGTTGATCCGGTTGTCCCAGCGCTCGCGCGGGCGCGTCTGCACCCAGATGCCCTTGGACTGGAGCCGCCAGCCCGTGCGCCTGAGCCAGGCCGTGATGAGACCGTCGAAGCCGACCCACTCGCGGCCGTCGTGACGGTCTCCCAGCACGAGCCAGAGGTCCCCGCCCGGAGCCAGCACGCGGCGCCACTCGGGTCCGAACCCGACCGCGAGGCTCTTCGCGTAGCGATCGGCGGCCGCCCGGCCGTTGTCGCTGATCCAGTAGGTCGGTGAGGTCAGGATGACACCGACGCTGTCGGTGGCGATAGGGCCGAGGTCGCGGCTGTCGCCCTGGTAGAGCCGCGCTCGCCCGTCCCGGCTCTCGTAGGCGATCAGACGGCCGGAGCGCGGGATCACAGCGAATACGGCACGAGCTCCCGCGCGACCTCGACCTCACCGGGGAACCGCGCGCGGGCTTCGTCCCGGTGCGCCTCGAGCTCTCCGTGGTGCGCGACATCGATGTGCGCGAGGATGAGCCGGCTCACGCCTGCCCGCGCGGCGATCTCTCCGGCCTCCGCCGCCGTCGAGTGGACGCCGAAGCGCTTTTGGCGCCGCTCGGAGAAGGTCGCCTCGTGGATCAGAGTGTGGGCCCCGCGCGCCAGCGCCACCACGGCCTCGCACGGCTCGGTATCGGAGGAATAGACCACGGCCGGGCGCCCGGCCGCCTGGACGCGCACGGCGATATTGGGCATGCTGCCGTGCGCGTTCGGCGAGGCGGAGACGGCGAAGCTCCCCAGGCTCTCCAAGGTGAACCGCTCGCGAGCGGGCACGAGCTCCCAGACGATGGGGAAGATCTCCGGGCGCTCCAGCTGCCGGAACACTCCCAGCAGCGCGCGAAGGGCCGGGGCATGCTCTTCGCGGCACGCGAGGCGCAGCGGCGTCTTCCTGCCCAGAAGGTACAGCGTCTCCACGAGGGACGGCAGGCCATAGACGTGATCGGCGTGGATATGCGTGATGACGACGCGGCTGAGCGAATCGGGAGCCACGCCCGCCAGGAGAAGCTTCTGCATCGGGCTGCCCCCGCAGTCGACGAGCACGGCATCGCCCTCACCCACGAAGACGATCGACGTCGTATCGCGATCGCGCGCGGGGACGGCCCCCGAGCTTCCGAGAAAGGTGAAGTGCACGGCCTCAGGCGGAGGCGCGGGTGCGACGCAGCAGCATGGGCACGCCGACCAGCGCCAGCGCCACGCCCATCACGCTCGCGAGCTGGGCGACACGGATGGGTCCGAGCATGAGCGCGTCGGTGCGGAGGGCTTCCGTCATGAAGCGGCCCACCGAATAGAGCCCCAGATACGTCAGGAACAGCGCGCCCGGCGCCCGCTGGAAGCGCCTGCGGAAGACGCCGATGAGCAGGGCGAAGACGATGAAGTCCCAGATCGATTCGTAGAGGAAGGTCGGGTGGAAGAACTCGTCCTGGGCGAACTGGATGGGCCGGTGCGGCGGCGAGATGAAGAGGCGCCACGGCAGGCTCGTGGGCGTGCCGAAGGCCTCCTCGTTGAAGAAATTGCCCCAGCGCCCTATGGCCTGGCCAAGCGCCAGGCTGGGCGCGGCGATATCCAGATAGGTGATGGCCGGCAGCCCTCGCCAGAGCGCGTAGCCGCCGCCCACGAGGAGACCGCCCAGCACACCGCCGTGAATGGCCAGGCCGCCCTCCCAGACCGCGAAGATTTTTCCGGGATAGCGAAGATAGTAATCGAGGCTGAAGACGACGTAATAGAGCCGCGCGCCGACGAGCCCGCCGAGGAGACCCAGCTCGGAAGCCTTCAGCATGCTGTCGGGATCCAGCCCGCGCCGGAGGGCCTCACGGTAGGCGAGCCAGAGCCCCAGCCCCATGGCGCTCGCCATGAGGATGCCGTACCAGCGGAGGGTCAGAGGGCCGATCTGGACAGCGATGGCGCCCGGCGAGTGAAACATACGGGTCACTTATACGGCCCGGTCACAGTGCTGTCAAACAAATCGCGCATTTCTGGGCAAATTCGTTGACACTCCTTGCACCGCTTCGGTATCATCAATCGTGCCCCGACGCGTCACTCCCTTCGGAGAAAAAGGAGCCCCGTTTGCCACCACCTAGCGCGATGCCTTCCAACGTGCTCGATCCCATCCTCCAGGCCGGCCCCATGGCCAGATTCGTCCTGGGGGTTCTTCTGTTCTTCTCGGTGATCTGCTGGGCGCTCATCGTCGAGAAGTGGTGGGAGTTCCGCGCCATCAAGCGGGACTCGAAAGGCTTCTCGCGGGCCTTCAGGCAGGGCGGCCGCTTCTCGTCGGTCTACGCGGCCGCGAAGAAGTTCCGCTCGAGCCCGCTCGCCCAGCTTTACTCGGCCGCGGGACTCGAGCTGTCGACCGTGTACGGCGGAACCGAGCAGGTGGATGCCGCCCTCGAGGAGGGTGAGGGCCTGCCGCGCGACGCGATCGAATCGGCGAACCGGGCCATGCAGCGCGCGACGGAGATGGAAGTCACGCGCATGGAGCGCTACCTGCCCTTCCTCGCCACCACCGCCAGCGCCGCCCCGTTCATCGGGCTCTTCGGGACGATCGTCGGCATCATGAGCGCCTTCCACGGCATCGGTCAGCAAGGCTCGGCAAGCCTGGCCGTGGTCGCCCCGGGCATCTCCGAAGCGCTGATCGCCACCGCCGCGGGGCTGGGCGCGGCCATACCCGCGGTCATGGGTTACAACTTCTTCATCAACCGTACGAAGCGCTGGGCGACGGAGATGGACGGATTCGCGCTCGAGTTTCTGAACGTCCTCGCGCGCCCGGCCCCGGTCAAGACCGCGAGCCGGTAGTCATGGCGTTCAATCTGGACAGCGGCAGTGGTGGCGGCCGGCGGCGAACCGGGAGCACGCTGGCCGAGATCAATATCATTCCTCTCGTAGACGTCGTCCTCGTCCTGCTGCTCATCTTCATGCTGACGGCCCCGCTCATGTACCGTGGCATCGACGTCAACCTGCCGAAGACCGCGGGAAAGCCGACGGTGACGGAAGAGCGGATGGAGCTGACGCTCACCAAGGAGCAGCAGATCTACCTCAACGGCAAGCCGCTCGCGCTGGGCTCGCTGGAGCAGACGCTGCGCGAGACCTTCAAGACCCGCACGGACAAGACCCTCTACCTCAAGGCCGATCAGGCCCTCCAGTACGGGTTCGTGGTGGAGACCATGGACAAGGTCCGCAAGTCCGGCATCGAGAAGCTGGGCATGGTCACCGAGCCCGTGCGGGGGTCGTGAGCGCGTTGAGCATGGCGCAGGGGCTGCCCATGCGATCACCGATCCGCACCTCGCGCTGGCGCGTCGCGCCCGCGCCCCCGCCCGTACCGGTGCCGCTCAGAGGCCTGGCGCTGTCCGCGCTCGGTCACATCGTGGTCGTGGCGGTCGTGGTAGCGGTGGCGTTCTCGGGCATGCTCGATCGAACGAGGGTGCAGGTGGTTAACCTCTTCCCATCGGTCGCGGCCGTCGGTACTCCGGCGGGCGCGCCGGCCGCGCTGCCGACGCGCACGCCTCCACCACTGCGCGCTCCGGCGCCTGAGCCCGAGCCGCGCGTGCGTGAGGCGGCAAAGCCCGCCGAGGCGTCGCTGCCTTCGCGTACGGTGGCCACACGGGCGGGCGATCGCGAGCTGCCGCCCCTGGGGACGCCGTCGGACCGGCGCGGCAAGGCAGCCGTGGAGCCGGCCGCGCGGCAGGCAGCGGCTGCGCTCGGACGGTCGACGGGCTCCGTCGTCGGTCAGGGCACCATGACGCTCGACGTGACCGATTTCCCGCACGCCTGGTATCTGCGCCAGGTGCTCCAGAAAGTGGAGGAGCGCTGGCAGACGCAGAATCGTCCCAATGAGCCCGGGCAGAAGCCCCGCATCTACGTGGAGATCCAGCGGGACGGCTCCATCGCCGCGCCTCGCATCGAACAGAGCTCGGGCAGCACCTTCTATGACCGCGCGGCGCTTCGTGCCATCTCGGAGGCGAGCCCCTTCCCGCCGCTCCCGTCCGACTGGAGCAAGCCCGCCCTCCGCGTGCTGTTCAACTTCGACCTGAAGCACGGATGACGCGGTCGCGCGGTCTCATTCGATCGCTGGCCGCGGGAGCCGCGCTCCTGGCCCTCGCCGTGACGGGCGTGGCGCTGCTCCGTCCCGCGCCGGCCCGGTCGCAAAGCCCCGACGTCGAGCTGAACGTCCGGCCGGGCCAGATGAAGCGAATCAATATCGCCATCCCCGACTTCACGCTCGTGGGCGGCACCGACGCGCAGAACTGGGCCAAGCGGATGCCCGGCATTACGGGAGTGGATCTGGCCTTCACCTCGCTGTTCAGCGTGGTGTCGGGCACGCCGCCGCTGCCGGCGGGAGGCGCCGAGGCGGTCAGGCCGCGGCTGGCCGAGTTCGCCGCGGCGGGGGCAGTACAGGCGCTGCAGGGGCTCCTCACGGTGCGCTCCGACCGATTCGAGGTCGAGATGCGGCTCTACGACCTGACCTCGCCGGACTTCCGAATCATCGGCACGAAGAAGGTCGTGTCGCACATCTCGGAGCCTCGCCGCGCGGCCCACCGGGTCGCCGACGAGGTCGTGCTGCTCGTCTCCGGCGAAGCCGGAGTGGCGGACACCAAGATCGCCTTCGCCAGCACGCGGTCGGGCGTCAAGGAGCTCTACCTGATGGACTATGACGGAGCGGGGGTCGCACCCGTCACCGCCAACAAGTCCATCAATATGTCGCCGAACTGGAGCCCGGACTCCCGCTCGCTCGCCTTCACCTCGTACATGAACGGCTACCCGTTCCTGTACCGCGTGTTCCCGTTCGAGCGCCGCCCGGTACAGCTCCTCGCCGGGTATGCGGGGATCAACTCCTCTCCGGCCTGGAGCCCGGACGGTCGCATGGTCGCCATGACGCTGTCCAAGGACGGCAATCCCGAGATCTACCTGCTGACGGTGGCAACCGGCGCCTTCCGGCGACTCACCACGAACGTCTCGATCGACACCGAGCCCACGTGGTCACCGACGGGGCGTGATATCGCGTTCGTCTCGGACCGCTCGGGGGCCGCCCATGTCTATGTGATGGACATCGACGGCGCCAATCTGCGGCGGCTCACGACGGGCGGCTTCAATACACAGCCGCGCTGGTCGCCGAAGGGGGATACCATCGTCTTCACGTCGCGGTTCGGGAGCCACGATATCTGGGCAATCGGCCCGGATGGCAGCAACCTTCGCCGGCTCACCGCCGGCCCGGGCGACAACGAAAGCGCGTCCTGGGCGCCGAACGGCCGGCACCTCATTTTTCAGTCCAACCGTCAGGGAGGCAGCCAGCTCTACACCATGCTGTCGGACGGGTCGGAGCAGCAGGTTCTGACCGGCGGACCCGGGCAGGCTTCAAGTCCGGCTTGGTCGCCGAGGCTTCCGTGATAGGATTGGGCGGTTTGTGTGATTGTTCACCAGTTCGACTTAAGGAGGATGTGACGCTATGAAGCAGCCACGGGCTCACGCGTTTCTAGTGGTGCCTCTTCTCGCTCTCACTCTTTTCCTCGTGGGGTGCCCGAAGCGGCCCGCCACTACGGTAGCCGTAGCCCCGGCCCCGGCAGCGCCACAGGCAGCCCCGGCCCCTGCGCCGGCGCCGGCGCCTGCTCCAGCGATGCCGGCTCCCCCGGCTCCGGCCCCGGCTCCTGCACCGGCGCCGATGGCGAAGCCCAGCGAATTCGCTCCGAACCCGAACCTGAAGACGATCTACTTCGACTTCGACAAGTACGACATCCGGCCGAATGATGCCAAGACCCTCGACGGTGATGCTGCTTGGCTCAAGACGAACGCGGACAATCTCGTGCTCATCGAAGGCAACTGTGACGAGCGTGGCACGGCCGAGTACAACCTGGCGCTGGGTGAGAAGCGGGCCAAGGCGGCCATGAACTACCTCGTGGCGCAGGGCATCCAGGCCAGCCGCGTCACGATCATCTCCTATGGCAAAGAGCGCCCCGTCTGCACGGAGAAGAACGAAGCCTGCTGGTCCCAGAACCGGCGGGACAACTTCCTGACGAAGACCCGTTAGCACCGGAGGGTCCGTCGGCATGCAGTCCGTGACCAAGGGGAGCCTCTGGCTCCCCTTGGTCATCGCCTTCGCCGTGGTTGGCTGCGCGGGGGTCGCGGACGAAGGCGTGCAGCAGGATATAGCGCAGCTCCGCAAGGACGTCGACGCCCTCAACCTGTCCGTGCACAGAGGCCGCGGCGAATCCGACACGGCGCTCGGTCAGATGGAGCGCCGCGCGCGCGAGCAGGCCGCCGAGAACACGCGCCAGATGGCGGCGATGAACGCCAGGCTCGAGGCCCTTTCGACCGAACTGAATCGCCTCTCGGCCCGGGTCGACGAGCTCAGCCAGCGCCTCGACAGCCAGAGCCGGCCGTCGGGTGGCGGATCCAGCAGCCGCCCGACCCCGTCGCCCACGCCCGCTCCCTCCGGCGCTCAGCGCTCATCGGCCGATCCGAGCGCCGAGGAGAGCTACAAGACCGCGTACGCCGACTTCACCAAGGGTAACTACACGCTCGCCGTAGCCGGGTTCCGGGAGTTCATCCGGCGGAACCCGGATTCATCCCAGGCCGACAGCGCCCAGTACTGGATCGGCGAGTCCTACTTCAGCATTGGCCGAGCTGCGGCTTCAGCGGGTCAGCCGGAGAAAGCCCGCGACGCGCTGGAGCGCTCGGTGCAGGAGTTCCGCAGGGTGTTCGTGAACTACCCGGGGGGAAGGCACGTACCGACAGCTTTGTACAAGGAGGCGCTGGCCCTGGTCGACCTCAAGCAGCCGAAGGTGGCGCAGGCGAGACTTCAATACCTCGTGGACAACTTCCCGCAATCGGAGGAGGCGCCCCTGGCCCGCGAGCGCCTGAAGAGCCTGGGCGAATAGCCCTCACGGCACGTCGGCGTCGGTATCGTCTCCGTCCGCGTCATGCGCCTCACTCGAGCTGAAGACCCAGATGACCGTAACGCCGGGATCGCGGTTCGTATCGCGGCTCGAATAGACCATCACGCTGCGCTCCGGATCGTCGGCCGAGACGTCCTGCACATTCACCTGCGAGGCAAAAGCCGCATCGTCGACAGGCCAGAACGAGAAGGCGACCACGAGGACTCCGAGGAGCGCGGCACCAAAAGCCAGCCGCGGATGCCCCCATACCGGCTTCCAGAACGGCACCCACCAGGACTCGCGAACTGGCCGGGGCTCCTCGCTCACGATTCGCGCGCGTACCGGTGGCCAGAAGCCAGACCAGTCCGGATCCGCGGGCACCGATGCCGCCTGACGGACGAGAGACCTGAGATCGACCCACTTCTCGGAGGCAGCCCGGCACTCTGGGCAGCCGGTCAGGTGAGCGGCTACGAAGCGCGCTCCCCGGGCTCCGAGGGCCCCATCGGCGTGTCGCTCGAGCCGGGGTCGAACCACAGCACAACTCAGGCTCCACATGTTGGGCAGTATACCTCCACGTACTTGGACGTTGCCTCTCCCTTGATTATTTGCACAGCTCACCCTATGGTCATGACGTGGAAACCCCTGTCACTCTTGACGTTCGTGACGGCTGTCGCCTGGAGGCCCGTGTGGCTTTGCCAGATGCGGCCCGGTCCGGCCTCGTGATCTGCCACCCTCATCCCCTCTACGGCGGCGACATGGACAACCCGGTGGTCATCCGGGTGGCAGAGGTCGCCCAGAGCGTGGGAGTGGCGACTCTGCGGTTCAACTTCCGTGGCGTCGGCACCTCTAGCGGAAAGCACGGAGGCGGCGAGGCGGAGCAGGAGGACGTGAGGGCTGCACTGGACGCTCTGGCCGAGCGGCTGCCCGAGGCCAGCTCCATTGGGCTGGCGGGCTATTCCTTCGGCGCCTTGGTCGCCACCCGTGTAGCCGCGGCCACCGACCTGCCCGCCCTCGCCCTCGTCGCGCCGCCTCTCGGGATGTACGACCCCGATTTTCTCACCCAGGTCCCCGGCCCCACCCTGCTCGTGACCGGCTCGAGGGACCAGTACTGCCCAGTCGAGGCCCTGGGCCGCCTGGGTCAGAGGCTCGGCGCCACCGTCGAGGTCATCGAGGGTGCCGAGCACTTCTTCTTCGGAAAGCTCTTCCCGCTGGGAGAAGCGGTGGAGCGCTGGCTCCGGCGCTGGGCAGTCTAGAGACGCTCGCGCGGCAGGCGGGCGGGCGTGGCAGTGCCCGCGGAGAGAATGATGCGGATCCCCTCCTCGACCGTGAGCCCCGTGGTGATGACGTCCTTCCTCGGCAGCATGATGACGTCCCCGAGGTACAGGTTGTTCGTCGGCACGAAAACGGTCACCATCTCCCGCTTGCCGGCCGGCGTCTCGACCACCACTTCGGAGGTAACAAAACCGAAGACGAACTCGCCCTCGCGAGGGTGCTCGGCCAGAACCACGGCCTTGAAGGACTGTCGCTTCTCGGGCGAGAAGGACTCGATCAGCTGCTTGATCGACGGATAGATGCTGCGAAAGATGGGCACGCGGATGAAGAGCAGCTCGATGCGGGCGAGGATGCGCCGGCCCACGACATTGGTGGCGATCGTGCCCATGACGAGGACAAGGACCACCGCGGTCAGGAAGCCCAATCCAGGAATGCGGCGGCCAAAGAGGCGCTCGTAGCCGGGAGAGAAGAACGTGTCGAGCGCGTCCCAGAAGACGTACAGGAGCCACGCGCTGGCGATGGCGGGGACCGTGACGAAGAAACCCGTGATGAAGCGGACCTTGATCCAATTGCGAAGCGAGCCCGACATGATGAAATCATGACACCATACGGGTCAGGGCAAGTCAACAAACCGGCCCGCACGATCGCGGCGGGACGTCCGACGGGAGGCTAGCTCCTCCCCATGGCGCGCAGAAAATCCGTCATCGTCGGGAAGCGCATCATCGGATTCTGGCGCTTCTCATCGCCGATGGTGGTGACCGTGCCACCGTAGTTGTGGCCGGGAAAGACCACGGTGTCGTCGGGGAGAGCGCCGAGCCGCCGGGTCAGCGAAGTGTACATCTCGCGGGGGTCGCTGCCCGGCAGATCCGTCCGGCCGCACGAGCGGATGAACAGCGTGTCGCCGGAGATCAGTCGCCCGTCCACCAGGAAGCATTGCGAGCCCGGAGTGTGTCCCGGCGTGTGGACGAAGGTGACCTTCATGCGCCCCACGTCGAGCGTATCGCCACCCTCGACCTTGACGAGATCCGAGCCGAAGCCCCGCAAGAATTCGCGCTCGGCCCCGTGCACGTACACCTTGGCGGGGGTCATGCCGATGAGCTCCGCGACCCCCGGGATATCGTGACCGAAAAGATGCCCACCGACATGATCCTGGTGCGTGTGGGTCACGAGCACGCCGCCGAGCCGCATGCCGTCGGCCTGGACCTGCTCGAGGATAGCGTCGATCTCCCACGCCGGATCGACGACGATGCAGTCCCGAGTCTCCGGATCGCCAATGAGATACACGAAGTTCTGCATCGGGCCCAGCTCCATCTGTCTCAGGTACAGCGTGTCGGCCGCCATTGATCCTCCGCATTCCGCGCTCTGAGCATACAAGCGCCGGGCACTGCCGCTAGCCGGGTATGTCGGTGGGCGCCTTCCGGATGTCCTCGAGGCTCTTGGCGTCGACCGCGTAGATCGTCGGCGACGATTTGCTCCGCACGTAGGCGATCTTGTCGTCGGCTCGTCCCACCGCGAGCCCCGCCAGCTCGCCGCCGTCCGACTTGAGCAGTGCGACGTCGATCTCGGGCTTGTCGAGACCGAAGCGCGCCGGGTCCGAGCCGTCGGTGGAGGCGACCTCCTTCCAGCGGAGGGCGCGGAGCGCCAGGAGCAGGCCGCTGACCTTGAACTCCTTCACCGGACCCTTGGCCGGCTCGAGCACCCGCCAGTCGTCGTCACCGCGGCGCTCCAGCAGCAGCGGCTTGCCGCCGACGGTGATCCGGATTCGCTTGACCTCCTTCATGTCGAAGGAGCCGACCACGCTCTTGTCGCGGAGATCCGTCGCCGTCTTGGCCAGCTCGCGCACGTCCTTCGCATCCACGATCACCACCGGCCCCGTTCCCGCCGGGGCGGCTACACCCGTGACCTCGCCGGCCCTGACCGTCCCTGAGAAACCGAGGAGCAGGGCCTTGGGCTCCTTCGACCCCTCTTCCCAGATGCGCACGGTGACCTCGGGCTTCGAGAGATAGCGGGGAATGCCCGCCGCCGACTCGTCGAGGAAGCCCGAGGCGCGCAGATCGCGGATGCGCCAGAGCAACCCATTGACGGCGCCGGCGTCGGCCTTGAGCGCCTCGGGTGCCGTGATCTTCCACGTGATACCGTCGCGCTCGAGCGTGACCTTGCCGCCCGGGCTCTCGATCTCGACTTTGCTGACCTTGTCGTATGCGTAGGGGAAGACCGTCTTGTCGCGTGCCATGGCGACGGTCTTGGGCACCTTGTCCCAGGCCTCGGCGGGGATCAGGAGCACTTCGCTCTCGCCCTCGCGCTGCACGTAGACGCCCTTCTTGCCGGTATCGGCCTTGCCCACGAGGAGGGTCTTCGACGTCCTGTCCTTGTCCTTGCCGAGCCAGATCGTCATCCGGGACGGCTTGTCGAGGCCATAAGTCGCCGGCGACTTCGGTGCCGGTTCGAACTCCCGGATGCGCGCGGCCCCGACCTTGTCGAGCATGTCCACGACCAGGTCACCGTCGGCGCGATAGGGACCCGGGCGGGCGACCTTCCACTTGCCGCCGTCCTCGGCCTCGAGCGTCATGCGCGAGCCCTCCGCCAGATCGAGGTCGACGGCTGTCACGTTCTTGCGGTCGAAGGCCAGCAGTGTCTTGTCCCTGAAGTCGGCGACGGGCCGCGCGGTATCGCGGGCCACGGACTCGCCCACGACGACCACGGCGGGCTTGCTGCCCTCACGTGCATAGACCCAGACGCCTGTCGGATTCTTGCCGCCCACGGCCAGCGTGAGCGGCGCCGGCCTGCCCTTGACCTCGAGGGCGACCTGGGCGGCGGGCGGCTCGAGCCCGAAGTCGGCGAGCTTGGAGGGGTTGGGGTCGATCTCGCGGTCGACTCTCGCGGTCGTCAGCGATGTCACCACCTCATTGACGACGCCGCCGTCGGCCCGGCTCTTCACCGGCTCGAGCATCTCCCAGCCGTCGCCGACCCGCTTGAGCTTGACGGTGTCGTCCTTGCGCGTGATGGTCAGCGCCTCGACATCCTTGGGCTCGACGGTCCAGAGGCGGCCCTTGGCGCTCTCGGCCTTCTCGCGTTTCGGAGCGATCCACTGGCTGTCCACCAGGAGGAATCCGCCGAGACCGGCGGCGAGAACGAGAAGGACGACCAGGGTCTTCCAGCTCATAGGGCGGCGGCTACTTGGAGCGACGGCGGCGCACAACCAGCGCGATGCCGCACACCATCACGGCGCCCGGCAGCACGGCGATGGACAGCCACAAAATGGCGTTCTTCTGGGCTTCGGTGACGAAGATCGGGTTCTGGCGCGTGTCTTTCGGCCGCACCGAGATCTCGTCCTCCTGCCCTGCGAGCCACGCGACGATATTGAGAAAGAGGTCGCGGTTGCCCTGGAAGCCGAGCGCCTGGTTGGAAGCGAAGGTCGAGGTGCCCAGCACGACCAGTCGCCCCTTGGGCTTCTTGCTGTCGTCGCTTCCGGAGGCTTGGGTGCCCGGCGTGGGCTCGATGGTCACGGCGATTAGGACGGGCACAGGGCCAGGTGTGTCCTTGTCGTCACGACTGGCCGGCTGCCCGCGGCGAAGACCGGCGAGATCGGTCTCTCCCCAGGATTCGCCACTCGTCTTGGCGAGCGGGGTGACGCTGACGCCTTTGGGCGGGGTCTGGGCCGGGGACACGGAGCGCGTGAGCGGGAAGCCCGTCATCACCTTGGCCATGTCCCTGGTGATCGGATGCTGCTCGTATTGCATCACGAGCGGGACCTCGGGGCCGACCCCGAGAAGACGGCCGATCGGGCTCGGCTCCACGACGAGGTCCTGCCCCAGCGTAACGCCGTACTTCGCCAGGTACTTGGTGAGCCCATCGGCCTGGAGGGGGTCGGCCATGACGAGCACGTGTCCGCCCTGCGCGAGGTACTCGTCGAGGGCATCGAGCTCGGGCGGCAGGAGGTCCGTCTTCGGGCCCGGCACGATCACGACGGCGGCGTCGGCCGGCACCTTGCCGGTGCGCGCCAGCTCGAGGTCCTTGACGGTGTAGTTCGCCTTCTCGAGCTGCTCCTTGGCCTGGCTCATGCCCGTCCGCTCGGCGCTCGACATGTCGCGCTCGCCATGACCCTTGACGACATAGACGATGGGATTGCCTGCGCGGATGACCTTGACCAGGGCATTGGTCAGCCGCTCTTCCTCAGCGTCGAGCACCTTCTCGGACTTCTCCCCGCTCTGCATCACGAGGGTGCCGTAGCTCTCCACGCCGTAACGCCGCGCGAGCCCCGGCGAGCGGTCCGGGTCTTCCATCCGGAAGGTGAACTTGCCGTCGGAGGCCTGGGCGTACTGCTTGAGCATATCCTCGGCCGTGCGCTTGCCCGGGGTGTCAGAGCGGAAGAAGCCGATGACT
>Ga0326726_10002963_pt1 | contig 15573 bp, 24 predicted proteins | sample MHFenrmetagenome_2_FD_207603 | JGI IMG/M metagenome (GOLD analysis project Ga0326726, IMG submission 207603) | Lab enriched peat soil microbial communities from Michigan Hollow, Ithaca, NY, United States - MHF15MN | ecosystem: Environmental > Terrestrial > Soil > Wetlands > Peat | place: USA...
CTGCGAGGCGGAGGATCTTCTTTGCGACATCACCGGTCGCAAGCCCGATACCGCGAGGAGCTGGTTTGAAGGTGACTTCAACAGAGCCACTTTTTCCTGTTACTAAAAACGGGATCGTATGAGGGGTCCGGCATCGGCATTCCCAGGATCCACACCCGCGTCGTATTTGAATCATGTTCATCTTGGCATTCTCGATGGCCCTTTTGATGCTTAAACCGACTTCTTTTCCTTTTGCTTGACCAAGACCGACGAACCCGTCTTTATTGCCAACAGCAACGGTGATGACGAATTTGACTCGTCGCCCTGAGTCTGTCATTCGCTGTACCATCTTCACATCGATTACTTCATCCTCGACGCTTGGTAAGAGAAGATCAACGATCTCAGGCTCTCGTAAAGGTAACCCGGATTTTAACGCATCGTCCATGGTGGAGATCTCGCCGTTTTTCACCATTTTTCCAAGTCTGGTCTTTGGTGCCCATATGACGGGGGCGGCTCCTTCATCAAACTGTCTGCGTCGTCCTCTGGGTGCATTTCCACGTTCTCGTCCTGCCATACTTATTCCTCTTTGTCTCCTTTTATCTTTGTTTTGATATTACCAACGAGCGGTTTGATCTCTTTGTTAAGATGTGCCCCATTGATTCTATCATCTTTCGGTAGCATCTGTGCATCATGGGGGCATTCAATCCCAGCGTCAAGCACTCCCTTTAATGCTGCAAACAGTGTGCTCCCAACGGTGGGATGGTATAAACCAATATCTAAAACACCATGTTCTATTCCTTTTTCTATTGCTCTTTTTCCTGCGAGAAGACCAGTCAGATATGCTGCTGAGGTGTTTGAAGTAGAGTATTTCCAACCATAGTCTTTTGCCAGTTCATTGGATACAGCGGATGCAAGTATCTTATCACCCTGAGGGTTGTATTCGACGAACTGCACACGAATGGCTTTGAGTGATTTTCTGACGACAATGCGTGGTTTCTTGCTACGAAGCAATTTTAGTCGTAACCGGTAATCGGTTTTTCGTTCCCGATGTCTCCGTGGCTTGACGTGGTATCGTGGCCCTGCTTTCATTGTTTCTCCTCCTTGATGATATTGTCCGTGAGTAGATGTGATTTCAGATGTTGTTTACTTCGGAAGACACCACCTTTTGCTTTACGATAGTATTGCCGATAGGTATGCGCGTCGATCTTTGAGTCCTGTCGCAATTCTTTCAGATACGTCCTGATCGGGCGAATGGTTCGGATCCATTGTTCTTTTTTCGGAAGCCGTGCGTGTTTCGGTCCTTTTCGTGACCCTTGGCCAGTCCGTCGCCCTTTCTTCCTCTGATGGAGAAGATATTTATGTCGGCCGCGGGAATTCCCTTGTTTTTGGATGCTTTTAATAGCGCCACCTTTCACGAGAATCAAAACATCATTCCGTGTCACTGCTTTGGCGATCTCTTCAAGTCTATCGGGGTCCATCCACACTTTTGTTCCACCGCATTTCATAATGGACGCAGCCATTCTGCGTTGATTCCGTAAATCCGTCATACTTACTCCCTCATGTTTAAAACCCTAATATCTAATTCACCAGCTCGTTTCGCAATGTCAAGACGTTTCTTAGTTCCGACAGTACCGCCAATGCGTACCGCTTGTTTCTTCGGATCAATAGTATCGAGTTCTTTCACCGTGTGAATCATCACTTCCTCAAAACCAGATGGGTGTAACCCCCGGACTATCTTTGGTGCACGAAAACCTACGCGTACTTTACTGGGTCGATACTTCAAGTTGATGCGCAGTTTTGACGTATATCCTGTAGGGCGTCGCCAGTTCTTCGGAATGCGTTTATACCGGAATCCTTCATCTCGCAGGAAATGTGGGGTTCGTTTCTTGATTTGTCGTCGAATCACGAGTTGCTCTTTCTGTTTGTTGTCGAGCTGTGGTTTTATTTTTGGTTTGTAGACTCCTTTTTTTTCCTCAACGATTTCAACGTCATGTATTTTCGTCTCGTCGGTTTCTTCTGTGTCTTTTTTTTCTTCTGTTGACTCTTTGGTTTTTTTGGCTGGTTTTTCTTTTTTCTGTTTAAGCTGATCAAGAATCTCCTTTGCGTTCTTCTCTGTAATTCCTTTGAGTTTGGTCAAATCTTTTATTTTTGCTTTTTTTAATTTCTCTAATGAATCATATCCGTTGTCATAGAGGATTTTTGCTTTTGTTTTACCGACACCTTTTAAAGACTCAAACTCTTTTAAAACCGCTTCTTTTGTCATGGTCTATCCTCTCTTTGTGATATAGATGCCATCTTGAAACACCCGGATATCTCTGTTTTTCACCTTTGTTGCCCGTTCGATATTCGCTGCTGTTTGTCCAACTTTCTCTTTGTCGATGCCGGTGAGTGTGATGATTTCTCCTTTGACCTCAACTTTGATGTTTTCAAGGATATCTGCTCGTCGAGCGAATCGCTCACCTAGAAAGTTCTGAATCACGAGTTGTTTTCCGTCCACACTGGTTTTTATAGGAAAATGGGAGAACACTGTTTTCATCTGACATTCATATCCCTGGGTGACACCCTTGATCATGTTTCTGATATGGGCTTTATAGGTGCCAATCAATGCTTTTTCTTTTCGATGAGGTGACTGTGAACAGGAAATCTGTACAATTTTACCGTTGACCGCAAGATCTATCTTAGGATGAGACAAGAGCTTTGACATCGTTCCTTTTTGACCTATCACAGAAACGGTTTTCCCCTTAACAGTGATTTGTACGTCGTCTGGGATTTTAATTTCTTCTTTCATATCAGCTGTCTTTGCCATAAATCTCACTCTTCAGTACACATATGCGAGGAGTTTTCCTCCGATGTTTTTCTTCCGTGCCTCGTCATGAGCTATAATACCCTCAGTGGTTGTGAGGATAAGCAACCCGAAATCACGTGCTGGGAGGTACCGTGCCTCCCATTTATCCATCTCGTTTACTTTGATAGGATAGCGTGGTTTAATGACACCGCAGTTATTGATGCTTCCGAGGAGTTCTACTTGATAGATACCTGCCTTTCCGTCCTCGACATACTCGAAATTCCCAAGGTATCCTTTCTCTTTTAGAAGATTCAGGACCCCGCCGATGAGTTTTGATGAGGGGCGGATAATGCATTTATGTATTCCTCGGATCTCTGCGTTTCTGATGATTGATAATGCATCTGCCAATGGATCGTTTAACATAATCTTCAACAACCTCTAATCGTATTTTTTAAAACCCAATTCTTCTGCTTTGTCACGGAAACATTGTCTGCAAAGATGAAGTCCATAGCGTCGAATAATCCCGCGTTTTCTGCCACATTGTTCACATCCGATTTTCCTGCCGTATATTTTCTTTCTTTCTTTGATCCTCATTCTACGACCTCGACGTTAAATTTTTCCGTGATAAATTTCATGGTTTCTTCTCTGCTGAGCTCATGGCGTTGTGGGATCTTCCGTCTGTCTATCCGACGATGTTTAATCCGATACCCAGGGTTTTCGACAGTGACGCAGATATCCATTCCAAAGATACCGATGTTCGGATCGTATTTTTGTCCTTCGAAGAGCGTATGATCTGGTACTCCAAATGAGAAATTTCCTTGATTGTCAAATGAATACTCTGAGATTTTGTTCTCCCTGATCTTTAATGCGCTGATTAAAAATGTCTCGGCGGCTTTCTTTCGCAAGGTGACTTTGCAGCCGATTGGCATGAATTTTCTCAGACCCCAATCTTTATTGGTTGTTTTTGAGAGGGTTTGCACCGGTTTTTGTTTCGTGACGCCTTCTAAAACTAATTCTGCTTTCTTGAGTTTCTCACCTGCTTCACCAACGCCGATATTCACCGTCACTTTTGCGACATGTGGCTTCATAGGATGTTTTGTTTCTTTTTTCTTAGACGCAGATTTTTTTGAACGCGTTGCTGATTTATGAGTTTTCGTTGCGGTTGTCTTTTTTGCACTCATTGCATTTTCACCTCAGGAAGCGTGATAGCAGGTTTGGTTTTCCCGATGGGAAACACATGGACTGCGATGGTAGAAAATTCTTTTTCTCCTTTCAGATTGACAAGATTTGGTTTTGATGAAGCAACAACCTGAATTTCTTCGATACTAGCGATTTCTCCAATATGCGACCCACCAATGATCATTGAGATTGTTCCTTTGTCAAATTTATAGACTTCATCAATTTTATTTTCCTTGAAGGCAATTTTAAGAACATCTCCTGTTTTGTATTCATCTTTCTCGACGAGTTTGTTTTTTCCGTCATGAAAATTGAGCTGAATTTTTTTTCCTTTAATTATTGTTTTATTCTGTATTCGACAGAGTTTCCATTCTGCATCACTTTCCGATATAGGGGTGAGTGTGAGTTTTCCGTTTCTATCGTAGAGGATTCGAATATTCTTGCGCATTTTTGGAATAGAGATAACGTCCATGAATCCACAGGGGAATTTGAAGTTCTTGCGTTTCACCCCGTCGACGAGGATATCCCCATTGGATACGATTTTTCGTGCTTCTTTATAGGTGTCGCATAAACCAAGGTAATCTCGTACGAGTAACCCCAGTGGCATCGCTTGTTCTAACGGATGAGGGCCTGGTACGGCGCGGATCGTTAATGCACGTTCTTTTCTGTGAATGCGCAGTACTCGTGGTGCTGCGAGTCTTTTCAGGTGTTTGCTCATGGTTCACCTTCTTCTTTATTCTTTTTTGTTGTTTTTTTAGAGGGAGATTTTTTTGTGGCTGGTTTCTTTTTCGGTGGCTCGACATCGCTTTTTTCGATTTTCTCTTCCGGTTTTTCTTCTTCTGTCTTTGGCTCAATGATTTCTTCAGGGGTCTGTGTTGGTCCCTCTTCTTTGAGGGGTTCTTGTGTCTCTTCTTTTTGTTTTTCCTCTGCTTTTTTGACTGCTTCCTCTGCTGCTTTCTTTTCCGCCTCAAGAGTTTTAAGTTGCTCTGCTGCTTCTTTTTCGATTTCTTTCTTTGCTGTCTCTGAAAGACCACTCTCGAGTTTCCGTCGTCGCCATTTATCTGTGACATTTAATTTCGTGATGAGTAACGTGCTCGCGTGGATTGGTTTGGCTATCTTTGTTCCTTTCGCAGTGGTGATAGTGGCACCTTCAATTTCTACCGTCTGGTCTCGTACGTTGACTTTTGAGATTTTATCCTCATGCCCCCGGTAGTTTCCACGCATGACTTTAACGGTATCTCCTTTCACAACCGGCAGACTCCGTCGGTCATATTTCAGCAGGAGGTTTTCCGCGAGATGCGAGGAAATCCATTTTCTCTTTTTATGAAGAGGTGCGTTATGGAGGATGTATCGTTGTTTTCTTGGTTTTATTGATGTCATATCACTCACTTCAGAGGATTGTTGCTGCTAATGCAGCGATCTTTGGCCATCGTTCTGCTGCTTCGATTGCAACAGGGCCTTTGATCATTGTTCCTTTTGTTTCTCCAGTATCGGTAATTAATACTGCGGCGTTATCTTCGAATTGAACCATGATGCCATCTGGACGTCGGAACGGGCGTCTCTGACGGACAATTACCGCTTTTAAGATCTGTCGTCTCATCTCCGTTGCTCCTTTTTTTACGCTGACTATTACTAAGTCACCGACGCCAGCGGTTGGGGTTCGGCGATGAACTCCTTTAATCTTTACGGTCATGATGATTTGGACAACTTTTGCACCAGTATTATCGATACATGTTAAACGGGCGCCAACCGGCAACCCTCGCATTACTCTACCCGCTATTCCTTTCATGTCTTTTCACCAATTTTACACTTTTTCAATTGTGACGAACGAAACTGTTTTGCTTAAAGGTCGACATTCTGCGATTCGAACGGTGTCACCTGCTGTAAGATTCATACAAGGTGGACAGTGAGCATGATATGTTGAGGTCCGTTTTTCGTACCGCTCGTATTTCTTTACATAGTGCATGAATTCTCGTTTGACGGAGACGGTGTTTTGCCTTTTGGTTGATACCACCGTTCCCATGAGAACCTGTCCTCGTACGGGTAACGTCCCATGAAACGGGCAATACTTATCGGTACAGCTATCGCTGGGTGGTTTGACATTCAACCCTATGTCTCGTGCTTGCTTTTTTTCTACCAATGTGTTCACCTTGTTTTTTTTATTCTATCTTCAGGTCGATACACCAATCGTGATCCTTTCACGATGGTTTTTTTACCATGATATTCAAACGCAAACGTTGCGGTTTGCTTTGCGATTCGTTTTTGTTTCTTTTCGATTTCTATGAGGAAGGTCTGTTGTGTCTCGTCGATGATGAGACCGGTTTGATGCACCCATGATGAGTCAGTGCATTCGATGATGGTGACGGTTCTGCCGATGAGTTCATCGCTGGTGATCGGTTCATGTTCCATCGAAGGTCCTTCCTTGACGTGCCAGGCGCGTCAGATTCTTCGGCTTGTTAGATCACGTCAACTGTGAATCCGAGTTTTTCTAATGCTTCTTTTACCCGTGTTCGATGGTCTCCTTGGAGTTCAATCCTGCCTTCCTTGATTGTTCCGCCGCAGGCGCAGATCGATTTGAGGTTGCTGACCAATGCGTTCATGTCAAGATCATGGGGATTCAGACCGTCCACGACGGTCATCGTCTTTCCATATCGTCTCTTGTCGACCGCGATCGTGATGCTTTGCTGTTCTCGCGCTATCTCTTCACAGACACAGATTTCTTTCGGGAGGCCACATTTTGGGCATATATCACTCATTTATGTTCTCCTTCCTCCTGCATGATCGTAAGAATCCTTGCAATGGATTGTCGTACCTGCCTGATCTTTCCTGGAGAGGGTGATGATCCCCCCATAGCAGATACACCGCGCTCATGCATAAGTTCTTCTTTCAATTCTTTCAGTTTTTCATTCCGTTCTTCGGGGCTCATCTGTCTAAGTTCTTTAACCTTAAGAGTCATTTTCAGTACCCTCTTCTAATAATTTTTTAATGTTTTTCACGATTAATTCAGCGGTTTTATTCCCGATACCATCAATCGCAATAAGATCATCGAGATTCATTGTGTAGAGTTCCTCAAGGGAGGTAATCCTTGCTTTTTCGAGTTTTTTCAGCACCGATGGGCCAATCCCTGGAATCTTTGTAATCTCCTTAATATCTGTTTTTTTCTCAAGTTTTACTTCTTGTAATTTCGCCTCGATTTTTACTTCTGGTTTTACTTCCTCTTTTACAGCAAGTCTATAGGTAATCTCATCAGGGAGTTTTGCATCCGGTCTCATGATTCTGACTTTCACTCCAAGAACCCCCGGTTTTAATTTCGCAGTTGCTAAACCGATATCCATGACTTCTTTTGCGGTTTCACCACAATATTTTACATGTCCTTCAGTGAATTTCTCAGTCCGGTGTCGTTCTCCAGTCAATTTCCCAGCAAGAATTACTTGGCAGCCTTTTGCGCCTGCTTGCATAATCCGGCGTACCGTCGAATGCCCGGCTCGTCTGAAATGCCATCCTCGTTCGAGTGCTTCCGCAAGTTTCTCTGCCATGATTTGAGCGTTCAGGGACGCGTTTGAGCCTGCTTCCTGTATTTCTATTTGTGGGTTATCGACATTAAATTTCGTACGAATGGAATCAGTGAGATCTTTTATTTTTGCCCCGCTTTTCCCAATGACCATACCTGGTCGCTCAACAAGGATATTGACTCTGGTACCTATCGGGGTTCGCTGGATGCTCATCCCGCCGAAACCAGCTCCTTCGATTTCTTTGACGAGGAACTTTTTTATCAACGATCGCTTGGCATTCTCCCTGATAAACTTGCGTTCATTTGCCATTATTCTACCTCTTCAAGAATGATTTCGACATCGGTTGTTGTTTCATTTTTATCGGTCGCCCTGCCATGCGCTCGTGGCATGGTCCCTCGGATGATCCTTCCTTGATAGGCTGAGATGTGGACAATTTTCATTTTATCAACGTCAAACCCTTTGTATTCCGCGTTATTCTCCGCATTTTCGACTACCTTGAGCATATATCGTGCTGCTTTCTCTGGGAAGCTTCCGGGTCCTATCCCCTTTTGATGCAATCGTTTCTTCTTATGGTAGACTGCAGGAAGCGCTCGTTTCATCGCGATGATCTCTTCGAGATACTTTTTTGCTGTCTCGATCGTCATTCCATGTAACGCATGGGCAAGGTTCATCGAGTCTTTCTGGGAACAATGCAGTTCGTATCCATAGGCTCGTGCGCTTTTTTCTGAGTCTTTCTCAGCTGAATATTTTGGCATGGCTCATCACTTCAATGGCATGAATTTAGAACCTCTGGTAGCTCCAACACCAGGTCCTGTATGTTTTACTTTTTTACGGGTTAATGCAAATTCTCCAAGGTAATGTCCGATCATCTGGGGTTGAATATTCACTCGTTCGAAATCTTTCCCGTTATGGATGAGGATATTGTGACCAACAAAAGAAGGTAAGACAATCATATTCCTGCAATGGGTCTTTATTATTTCCCCTTGTTTTGTGTTCTTAATATCATTCATTAATTTATTCTCATCTTTGGATAGGCCTCGTTTTAACGTTCTTCGGGATCGTGAGGTAAGCATCGGCAGCAATTCCTCGACAGAGAGTTTTTGAAGATCCTCAATGGTTTTTCCATGATATTGGAACTCCTTTTTTCGAATCTCAACTTTTTTTCTCTCTCTTTTCCGTCTGCTTTTCGCTGCTGATCCAAATTTGATTTGTGCCATGGTCTTTACCTTCTTCCAGTTCTCCTGGCAGCAATGTTACCGACTTTTCTACCAGGTGGTGCACCACGTGAGACACAACTTGGTTTTCCAACATGTTGATGGCTTCCACCCCCGTGAGGATGATCCACCGGATTCATTGCTACACCACGTACAACTGGGTAGTTTCTTCCTTTGCCGCGTGATGCATGCCATTTTTTCCCTGCTTTCATGAACGGTTTATCTTGCCGTCCACCGCCGGCAGCAACTCCAACGGTTGCTCGGCATAAAGAATCTAATGTTTTGAATTGACCTGAGGGAAGGCGAATGATTGTTTTATGTGCGTCATGGGAGATGACATATGCACCACTCCCACCTGCTCGTACCATTTTCCCTCCATCTCCCGGTTTGATTTCAATATCAAAAATAGGGTACCCCTCTGGAATATTTCCAATTGGCATGATGTTCCCAAGTTCACAATCAGCTTTACTTGCTGTGAATTTCACCTCATGGCCAACGGAGGTTCCTTCGGTTGCTATCATGAGTACTTTTTTGTTATTCTCCATTCTCACCTGAGCAACGGGAGCGCTTCGTCCAGGGTCATGAATAAGACCTTCCACAATACCTTTTGTGTTTCGGTCATTCGTATAATGAATATTCCCACGATATTTATGTGACGGGACATTGTATCGACCTCGAACCCGTCCTCGACGTTGTTGGATAAGATTTTTTCCCATTGTTCACCCCTTTAGAATACTCCTATACGCATCCCGAGGTCTTCTGCTTTATATTCAGGCATGAAGACGACAGTCGCGTGTTTTCCTTTGTTTGTGATGCGTGTGTTTACCGATTTTACTTTTACAGAAAACATCTTTTCAACTGCTTTTTTTATTAGTTTTTTGTTCGCGGTTCTTTTCACCACAAACTCTAACGCATTGTTTTTGTCCATATGACTCATTGATTTTTCTGTCACAAATGGATAGAGAACGATTGAATATGGATCCATGGTCATTATTTAGCGCCTCCTAGTTGTGTTAATGCGGATTTAGTGAAAACCGTTAATCTGCCTGCAATCCCGCCTGGTGCGAGAAGCTCAATGTTGAGTTGTTGTGGTTTTGTGATATCGACACCGCTGAGATTTTCGGAGCTTTTTTCCAATCCTTTCTTTATTGAAACGATGAGTATGGATTTTGGAATGCGATATCGTCGTGCTCGCATTTTTCCTTTGCCGGCACGCACGTGCTTTCCGTTTGCTGACCGCAGGATGTCCAAGTCGATACCAATTTTCTCTAAGACTTCAATGACTTCCTTGGTCTTTTTAATATTTTCAAAGTCATCTTCGATAACAATAGGTAAGGTTACTTTTTCGTCAAAACGGTGTCCTCTTTTTGTGACAATCTCTTTGGCTGCGGTCGCTGCAAGAGCTGAATTTCGAGCGAGTTGGTTTTCTTTCTTGTTCATTTTTTCTTTCCAATTCCGTTCGGCTTTTGGGGGATGGGCACGTCTTCCGCTGACAACATTCGGGGCGAGTGCTGCCGCTTGTCCTTGTGTTAATCGTGGTACTCGGGACATACCTCTGCCTTTTCCGACCGATGCGACCGCGTGTCTGGTTCCTGCTAAGGGATCGGAACCATATGGTTGTCGTTGATTGGAATGTATCACCTCGAAAGATTTTTTAATGATATCAGGGCGATAGGGTGTCTCAAAGATTTTTGGTAAATCGATTTTTTCTTTGACTGTTCCGTCTAGAGCGTAGAGGTTTACTTTTGTCATCTTTATGCCCCCTGTTTACTGGTTGTGGATACATAGGTGATCTCTGCTTTCTGGAATTTCACACCACGCTGATACCGTACTGCATCTCGCATTCCGATGAGACGTTTGGTCGGCCCTGGGATGGAACCGTGAATTAAAATGTAAGAGTTCCGTATCACACCGTAGTTCGGGAATCCGCCTGCCGGAGTGATTTCCTCGCCGTTTTCCCCGATTTTTAAGACACGCTTGTTATATTCTGTCCGCTGATGATACCCCATTTGTCCTGCTTGTGGGACTGTTGCTTGTACCCAACTAGGATGCCAGGAGCCAGCGGTTCCAATCATTCTTCGGTGTTTTGAGTTTTTATGTAATAAGAGTTTCACGTGATGTCTTTTAACGGTGCCTTGCCATCCTTTTCCCTTGGTGATAGCGACGGTGTCGAGCATGTCTCCTTCTTGGATGACATCGTTTATCTTCAGGTCTTTTCCCAGTATCTCCTTTGCGTATTTGATTTGCTCCTCAATCGTTCCGCCACCGATTTTTACCTCACTAATCTCTGGTGCTTTCTTGGTTGTTCCAGTGACAAGTTTCGGTTGTGTGTAGAGGATCACTCGGATTTCATCAGAATCTTTGGTTAGGTCCCAATTTTTCTCTTTCTGATTTTTCGCAAGCGGTATTCTGCGTGCTAATTCAGAATCGAGTTTTTCCGCCCAGATTTCACCGGTGCATTGTAATCCATAGGCTGTTCTCTGGTATGTTCGTACCGCTGCGACTTTCATAGGTGGTGTTTCAACAACTGTGACAGCCATTTTTACTTCTCTACCGGAGGTTGTCGAGGTTGGTCGGTAATCGACGATGAATGCATGGGTCATTCCGGCTTTGTATCCAAAGAATCCTTGTATCTTTGGTTTATCGTTCCCTTCTGCCCAGCTTTTGATGTGGGGTGTTTCTGTTTTTGCTCGTTTCCGTGGCCAATAGCCATGTGACCCTCGTTTTGGATGGTGGATATTTGGCATAATATATCCTCTGTTTTTATCTAGTCTGTATTAGATTGTATTTTCATTGTGTCTTAACCGTGACATTTCCGAAACAGCCAAAAATCGTTAAGGTTGTTTCTTACCGGGATTCTTGGAGAATTGCCCGATCATGTCTGGTAGTGACAAGGAAGTAAGGCATAAAAGAATTGGTATATAAATGTTGTTGCCCTGGCTGATTGTTCCAGGAAGTGATTTTAATACACAACAGTAATAATAGTACATAAATATAATGTATTTTACAACGGAAAATTTTTTCATTTGTCTCTTTATTACATTGGAACAATGTTGGTAATTTACCAATAATTATAAATAGGGGCTTGTGTATAATATTATTGCTGATAGGTTGCTTGCTATCATAGGTCAGAGCAACGGTTTCAGAACAAAATGGAGACGTTGAAAAATGGAAGAAAAAACACAAAAGAAAATGAAAGCACTTGTTTCAATTCTTATCATAAGTATGATTGGAATTGTGAGTCTGTCTGGATGTACTAACCAGCAAAAAAACACCATAAAAATCGAAGGTGCATTCGCTCTACAACCGATGATGCAAGTATGGGCGACAGAATATCAAAAAACCCACAGCAACATCACAATTGATATTAATGCAAATGGAGCTGGTGCTGGAATGGCTGATGCGTTAAAAGGAATTGCAGATATCGGTATGGTCTCCAGAGCTGTGAACAACTCAGAAATAAGTCAAGGTGCGTTTTGGGTTTCAGTCGCAAAAGACGCAGTCATCGCAACCATGAATGCGAATAACCCTGTTAAAGACATCCTGCTAGTAAAAGGTGTCACAAAGCAACAATTTAAAGATATCTTTATAACAGGAAACATCTCAACATGGGGGCAACTCGTAGGAAATGAGAGTATCACTGATAAAATCATTGTTTATACTCGGTCAGATGCTTGCGGAGCAGCGGACACCTGGGCGAAATATATGGGAAAATATGTCCAAAACAACATCGGATCAAACCTACCTCTTGACCGGGTTTCAGCGGTAAACGGTGATAATGCAGTCGTTGCGAAGGTTCAAGAGAATCGCTTTGCAATTGGATATGATAATACTGGATATGTCTATACAAAGAAACTTGCTGATAATACCGTAGTTCCCGCTGATGGAATACTCCCTGTCCCAATCGATTTGAACGGAAATGGGACACTTGAATCTACGGAAAATGTTTATGCAAACCGAACAACCATGGTGAATGCAATTATAGCAAATGTGTTTCCCTCGCCACCTGCACGAGTAGAAAATTTAGCAACTCTACATAATTTCACTGGAATAACACGGGACTTCGTTCACTGGATTTTAACAACGGGACAGCAATACGTGCTTGATGCCGGATATGTTCCCTTACCACAAGCGACTATTGATCTTCAGCTTCAGTATCTGGAAAATGGAACACGACCTGAAATATCTAAGTAATCAACCTACTGAAGTGAAGATAAAACCACAAAGGAATACATGAAAAAATGAATGCGAGAAAATGGCGTGATCTCATTGGCACAAAAACATTGCTTATCATCACGCTTTTTATCTCTTCTTTATTTTTTTTAATCTTTATACTTCTGCTATCTCGATCGTTGTTAGTCTTAGAATCTCACTCAATTATTGAGGTGCTGTTTTCATCTGTATGGAATCCCGATGCAGGTCAGTTTGGGCTTGCTGCGATCATCGTTGATACCATACTTGTTACTGGGTTTGCCCTCCTAATTGCAATCCCTATCTCGTTGCTTTCCGCAATCTACATCGTGGAATACGCGCCAAGAAAAATACGCAAAGCCATTAGACCATTCATCGATATACTCGCAGGGGTTCCCTCAGTCGTCTATGGACTATGTGCCTTTCTTTTTTTAGCACCATTTGTACAAAACGTTATTGCACCATTTTTCGGAGTACAAAGCACGGGTCTTTGCATATTTTCCGCTGCTTTTATTTTATCGATCATGGTATTTCCCATCATCATTTCATTATGCATTGAATCTTTTGATGCGATTCCCCTTTCTTTAAAGGAGGCGTCGCTCTCGGTTGGAGCAACAAAATGGGAGACTGTAAAGAAAGTCGTGTTTCGTGCCTCAGCCCCAAGTATCATTGCTGCGATACTCCTAGGCTTTGGACGAGCTTTTGGAGAAACAATCGCAGTCAACATGGTCATCGGTGGGACTATTCGATTTCCTTCTTCACTGTTCAATCCCGGAGAAACACTTGCATCCTTAATCGCATCAAAATATGGTGAATTAATGTCTATCCCAGTGCATGAATCCGCACTCATGCTTGTGGCATTAATCCTCTTCATTGTTGTATTTCTCTTCTACCTTCTTGGGTTTCTGACATTACGACGAGCAAAAAAGAGGTGGAAGTATTGAATAGACGCACACTTGAGGAAAAACTATTCAAAATTCTCATGGTTGGTTCCCTCTGCATTGTCATCGGAAGTTTAGTCGTCATTTTTGGACTTGTTGTAATCAACGGTGCGTCTTCGTTAAGTATTGAAATGATCACACAAACCCCCCGTCCTTCAACTCCAGGAAGTCCACCCGGTGGCGGTATATTAAATGCGATCGTTGGTTCTATTCTCCTTGCACTTCCTGCAACAGGTTTAGCAAGTCTTATTGGTATCGGGATCGCTCTCTTTTTACAAAGTGATTTTCTACACCCTCGGTACTCAGATATTATCCGATTCATGCTTGATGTCCTCTGGGGCATCCCTTCGATTATCTATGGTATTTTCTGCCTTATGATTATGATTTCCATTGGAATGAGTTCTTCAATTCTCGTCGGAATGATCGCGTTAACAATGCTTGAAATTCCGATTATCACTCGATCTATGGACGAAGCAATAAAAATGGTTCCTATAGGTCTGAAAGAAGGAGCATATTCCCTAGGCTCAACAAAAATTGAGACAGCATTTCGAGTCATTCGACGACAAGCTTTTCCAGGAATCCTTGCAGGGATTCTCCTAGGACTAGGTCGTGGGATCGGAGATGCTGCATCAATTCTCTTCACGGCAGGCTTTTCAAATCGTTTACCCACCTCGCTTTTCGATTCAACAGCAACTCTTCCAACAATGATTTATAATCTGTATTCGACTCCATTAGGGCAGTCAAAAGCCTTTGCAGCAGCGTTCATCCTCTTAATGATCGTGCTTATCGTAAGCGTCCTTTCAAGGCTCCTAACACGACGATTTAAAAAACATATCATAAAATAGAAGGAACAATTATGGAAAATTATGAAATAGAAACCAAAAATTTAAATGTGCAAATCCAAAAAAATAGTATCCTTAAAAACATCAATATCAAAATCCCGGCAAAACAACTTACTGCAGTGATTGGCCCGTCAGGATGTGGAAAGACCACACTACTCAAATCATTTAATAGACTGTTGGAGATTCAAGACGAAGTAAATATCTCCGGACAAATCCTTGTGGATGGTGAAAATATCCTTGATCGTAAAGCAAGTGAGATTCCTGACATACGGAAAAAAATGGGGCTGATCTCCCAAAAACCCTATCCATTACCGATGTCGATTTTTGAAAATGTTGCCTATGGATTGCGCATCCATCATAATAAAAATGCAAAGGAACTTACCGAAACTGTACAACATTGCCTGGAAGAGGTTGGTCTCTGGAGCGAAGTCAAAGACCGAATGCATGATCCTGCCTCGCGGCTCTCCGTTGGACAGCAACAACGATTATGTCTAGCAAGAGCTATCGCAGTTCAACCAGAGGTAATATTATGTGATGAACCAACCTCTGCCCTTGACCCAATTGCTGCCCAGCAAATTGAGAAACTCCTCTTAAAACTAAAGAAAGACTTCACTGTTATCCTAGTGACACATACCCTCCGTCAAGCAAAACGGGTCGCTGATCACGTCATCTTCCTCTATTTCGGCAAGGTCATCGAACAAGGACCAGCTGCTGAATTTTTCAACAATCCAAAAAACCCTGAGACAAAAGCATATCTGGCTGGGGAAATAAGTTAGTCATGCAACCTGTTTAGCTTCCGTATAACAAAAATCATATGTGCAAAGAAAAGAGGTGATAACCCTGAAAATAGAACTCGATCAAGTGAAATGCATCAAAGAAACAGCACTGACCATCCGTGGTTCGCGCAGACGAATCACTGTTCCTTCCGAGGTG
>Ga0326726_10002964_pt1 | contig 15573 bp, 16 predicted proteins | sample MHFenrmetagenome_2_FD_207603 | JGI IMG/M metagenome (GOLD analysis project Ga0326726, IMG submission 207603) | Lab enriched peat soil microbial communities from Michigan Hollow, Ithaca, NY, United States - MHF15MN | ecosystem: Environmental > Terrestrial > Soil > Wetlands > Peat | place: USA...
ATACGCACGACGCGCACGGCTCGTTCAAGGACCCCGACTACACGGAGCAGACGCGCCAGAAGCTCGGCTGGAAGCTGCCCCCGTTCGAGATGCCCGATCAGGCGCGCGAGCCGTTCCGCGCGAACGCCGCGCGCGGCGCCCAGCTGCGCAGTGAGTGGCAGGCGCGGCGCGCGCAGGTGCTGGCGGATCCCGGGCTCGCGCAGCTCTGGCGCGCGATGGTCGAGCGCGCGCTGCCCGGCGATCTCGCTTCACTGCTTCCGCGCCTCTCGGGCGAGAAGCCGATGGCCACGCGCCAGGCGTCGGGACGCGTGATCAACGCGCTCGCGGAGAAGTTACCGTCGCTGATCGGCGGCTCGGCCGATCTCGCCGGCTCGAACAACACGAACATCAGCGGCGCAGCGTCGGTGGCGCGCGGGAAGTTCGTCGGCCGCAACCTCCACTTCGGCGTGCGCGAGCACGGCATGGGCGCGATCGCCAACGGGCTCGCCCTGCACTCCGGCATCCGGCCGTACGTCGCGACCTTTCTGGTCTTCAGTGACTACATGCGCGGCAGCATTCGGCTCGCGGCGTTGATGGGTCAGCCGGTCGTGTACGTGTTCACCCACGATTCGATCTTCGTCGGCGAGGACGGACCGACTCACCAGCCGGTGGAGCAGCTCGCGGCGCTGCGCGCGATCCCGAACCTGGCCGTGTGGCGCCCGGCCGACGCGCGCGAGACGGTGGTCGCGTGGAACGCCGCGCTGCACCGCGACGCGGGGCCCACGGCGCTCGTACTGTCGCGCCAGTCACTGCCGGTGATCGAGGCGGACGGTCTCGAGGCGGGCGCGGCGCGCGGCGGCTGGGTCGCGCTCGCGGAGCCCGCGGGCTCGCCCCCCGAGCTCGTATTCGTAGCGACGGGCTCCGAGGTGCACACCGCGCTGGACGCGGCCGGCGCGCTCGCGAGCGAGGGCCGGCGCGTCCGCGTCGTTTCGGTGCCGTGCGTCGAGCTGTTCACGTCGCAGGACGCGAGCTACCGGGAATCCGTCCTGCCCCGGAGCTGCAAGCGGCTCGTGTGCGAGGCGGGCGTGGCGCAAGGCGTCGCGGCTCTCGTGCGGCCGGAGGATCGCGTGCACGTCATGACCGGCTTCGGCGCGTCCGCGCCTTACAAGGATCTGGCGCGTCACTTCGGCTTCGACCCGGCGAGCTTCGCGCGCGCGGCGCGGGAGATGCTCTCCTGACGCGCGCGCGCCGCGCGCAGGTCGCGGCGCTCGTCCTGGTCCTCCTCGCGGGCTGCGCGCTCCTCTCGCCGCCGCTCGACGAGGCGTGGCGGGACGAGGCGCGTCTGTCCAGCTCGGACGAGTCACTGCCGCTCGCGCTGGTCGCCATCGGCGGCATCGGCGAGCCGCACGCGCGCGACGAACGCCTGCACGCGGCAATGGCGCGCCGACTCGCATCCGATCCGAGCGCGCCGATCGTCGTGCTCGGCGACGTGTTCGAACGCGCCGGCCTGCTCGGCGTCTGCGCGGATCAGACTCACCGCGTGTCGCTCACGTCGTGCGCGCACAGAGGCTCCAGCGACGCGCAATTCGACGCCATCTTGGGACCGTACGCGCGCAGCTTCCCGGGGCATCCCGTCGTCGCGCTGGCGGGAAGCGCCGACCACGCGGGCGATCCCGAGGCGACGCGCAACGCCTGCGCGCGCATTCCCGCCGCAGGCGCCGGCTGGCGCTACGTCGCGCGCGGCTGCGAGCTCGACGACGAGCGCCCCGTCGCGCGTCTCGACGCGGGCGCGCTCGCGCTCGTGCTGCTCGATTCGGAGTCCATGCTCGACTCCGACGGCTTCCGCGCGCGCTCACTCGCCGCGCTCCACGCGGAACTGGCAAGCATCCGGCAGGAGCGACCCGACGCGTGGCTCGTGCTCGCGCTCTACCACCCGCTCGAGAGCTACGGCGCGCACAACGGCGCGGAGCTCTCCAGCGCCCTACACAAAGATTTGTACCCGCTGACCGGCACGCTCCTGTACCCGATCGTCCGGCCGATCGAGTGGGCGCTCGGCGAACGCGCCGAGAACGCCTACGAGTGGCGCGTGCGCAGCCTGCGGAAGGCGCTGTACGGCGCGCTGGCGCAGGCGCCCGTCGACGTCGTGCTCTCGGGTCAGGACGAGAGCCTGCAGCTCGTCGAGCTCGAGCACCCCGGCGCGCGCTGGCAGATCGTCTCGGGCGCGGGCTCGGACAAGACGCACGTGAAACGGCTGGGGCTCGACCTGCTCTGGACCAACCGCGCCGCGCGCGCGCTCGGCGCGCCCGAGCTCCTGCCGTCGGTGAAGCACCACCTGGTGTTCGGCGCGGGCCGCGGCGACGACGCGCGCGCCGGCTACGGCTTCGTCGCTCTCTCCGCGTCCGCGCAGCGCATGCGCGTCGAGTTCTGGGACTTCGCGGTGAAGCAGCCGCTAGGCGTCGCCGAGCTTCGTCGAGCGGGCGACGCGCCGCAGCGTGGTGAGCGCGAAGACCAGTAGCTTCCCGTCCGCGGGATCGACGAAGCGCGTCTCGATCATGACGGTGCGACCGCGCTCGCGCACGATCCGGCTCTCGAGAAAGAAACGCGGCCCGGTGACCGGGTCGAAGTAGTCGACGCGCATGTTCGTGGTCGCGAGCCACTGCGGCGCCGAGTCACTCTCGCTCCCGCCGGTGCGCGCCGCGAACAGCGAGATCAGGTCGACGTAGGTCGGCGTGAACCCGCCGAAGAGCTGGCCGCGGGGATTGCGCGCGTGGTCCGGCAGGTGAGCGTCGACCTTCAGCCAGCCGGGGCCGCGTTCGACGACGCGCCAGAGATACGCCTCCAGGAAGTCGCCGGCGGGATGTCCGCGCCCGACGAGCTGACCCGGCTCGCGCGCCAACCACGGACGCCGCGGTGCGCGGGCATCGCTCACGCGCGCCGCTCGAGCAGCGCTCCGGAGTCGTAGAGCTTCTTCACCTTCACCTGGCCCGGGCGTCCGACGGCGAGACACAGCTCGCAGAGCGTGCACTCGTCCAGGTTCTTCTCGACGATCTCGAGCCGCGCCGGGGTCGCCTTGAAGATGTCGACCGGACACACCTCGGCGAGCTTCTTGGCCGCGGCGGAGTCACTCGCCAGCGCGGGGTCGACGACGACTTCGATGAACAGCGCCACTTCGAATCCTCCGCTACTTGCCGAGCTTCTCGCGGACCAGCTTCGGGATGTCCTCGATCCGCTCCGCGACAGCGATGCCCGCGGCGTTCAGGCGCTCGATCTTCTCCGCGGTCGTGTCGGCCTTGCCCTCGACGATCGTGCCCGCGTGTCCGAAGCGCATGCCCGGCATCGCGTCCATGAAGCGGCCCGCCATGAACGCGACGACCGGCAGGCGCGAGCGGTTCTCTTTGACCCAGCGCGCGAGATCCGCCTCCATGCGCCCGCCGGGCTCGGAGTAGATCGCGATCGCCTCGGTCTCGAGGTCCGCCTCGAAGAGCGGCATGAGCTCCGAGTAACTCGAGCCGATGATCGCGTCGCCGCCGATCGACACGGCCGTCGACTGACCGAGGCCGGCAGCCGATAGCGTGTTGCAGATCTCCGTCGTCATTCCGCCGGAGCGCGACATCACGCCGACGCGGCCCTTCGTGAACGCCTTCCGGGCGTCGACTGCGCGCCCGCCGAGGCCGCCGATCTTCGCCTCGCCGGGCGAGAGCACGCCGAGACAGTTGGGCCCGATGATGCGCGCGCCGCGCAGCTTGGCGAGCTCGACCATCTGCGCCACGTCGAAGCGCGGGATGTTCTCGGTGACGATCACGATCAGCTTCACGCCGCTCTCGATCGCCTCGAACGCGGCGTCGCGCGCGAACGCGGGCGGAACCGAGATGACCGACGCGTCGACCCGCGTCTTGCGCGTGATCTCCTCGACGGTGTCGTACACCGGGACCCCGTGCACTTCGCGACCACCTCGACCCGGAGTCACTCCGCCGACGATCTTCGTGCCGTAGTCGAGACACTCGCGCGTCATCGAGACGGCTTCGCGGCCCGTGATTCCCTGGATCACGCAGGTCGTGTCCTTCGTGATGAGGATCGACACGACTCACTTCCCCTTCGTCTTGGCGACGGCGCGTCCGGCCGCCTCGTACATGGACACGGTGCGATCGCAGAACTCGACGCCGTACTTTCGCAGCAGCTTCTCGCCTTCCTGTTCCCAGGAGCCGGGGATGCGGAAGACGGCGATGCGGTCCGCGGGATCCATGCCCGACTCGACGACGCCCTTGATCACGCCGCGCGCGACCATGTCCACGCGCGTATTCGAGACCACGTTCATCATCACGGCGATCTTGCGCACGCCGGGCTTCGCCAGGATCAGCTTCGTGAGATTGGCGACCTTTCCGACGCTGGGATTGCCGCCGATCTCGCAGTAGTTCGCGGGGTCGCCGCCGTGCTTGCGCACCGCGTCGAACAGAGTCAGTGAGCCGCCGCCGGCGCCGATGATCAGGCCGAGCGTGCCGTCGAACTCGGTCACGTTGCCGGCAACGCCGCGGTGATCGGCGGCGTTGATCGCCGCGCCCTCGAGCTCGAAGCGCGTCGGCGCGCGCGCCATGCGCGTCTCCTCGTCACCGATCCCGAGCTCGCGCAGCAGCGCCGCGTGCTGCGGGCGCACCTCGGCCTCCATGTCGACGTGCGCGTCGAGCGCGACGAACGAGCCGTCGGCGAGCTTGGCGAGCGGGTTGATCTCGGCCAGGGTGAGTCCATACTGCGCGAAGATGCGCGCGAGGGGCGCCGCGAAGCGCACCAGCGGATTCAAGTCACTCGCCGGCACCTTGAGCTGCGCCACGAGCTCCTTGGCGCGGAATTCCGAGAAGGGCAGCAGGGTCGAGAAGTGCTTCTTCGAGATGTGATCGGGGTGTCTCTCGGCGACTTCCTCGATGTCGATCCCGCCCATGTCCGAGAGGATCATCACCGGCTGCTTCGCGATGCCGTCCCAAGTGACCCCGAGGTAGTACTCCTGCGCGACGGGCTGACGCCCCTCGACCAACACGCCGCGCGGCTCGTGCCCGTTGATGACGAGCGCGAGGATCTTCTCCGCCGCCGCCGCCGCCTGGTCGGGCGTGTCGGCAAAGAGCACGCCGCCCGCCTTCATGCGCCCGCCGGTCAGCACCTGACTCTTCAGCACGACCGGGCCCGCGATCGCCGCGGCGATCTGGCGCGCCTCGGCCGCCGTCTTGGCCATGCGCGAACCCTTCGGCAGCGGCACGCCGTGCCGCGCCAGAAGCGCCTTCGACTCGTATTCATAGAACCGCATCCGACTGTCCTTCGTTCGCCTTCCGGAATCGGGCGGGCCATCCTGGCCGCGCCTAGCTCTCACGCTTCGCGCGCCTTCGGCGCTTGCGGTCGGCTCGGGGCGGCCCTCGCCTCGCCTGCCCCTCGCCGACATCGGGGGCCCGTTTTACTCCACGGGTGCGAAAGGGGCAATTCGCGTGCGTCGATAGGGAGGGAGCCGGGAGGTGGGCGAAATGGCGAGGGTCTTCGGCGTTCTCTTGATCGTGCTCGGCGTCTGGGCCGGGATGGAGATCTACACGAAGGGCATGCGCGGCGCGTTCGGCGGAGCGCTCGCGCGCTTCGAAGAGCCGCTCCACGCCGCGCCGGGCAGCGCCTACGACGAGAGTGGGAAGCGCGGCTCACTCGCCGAGCGCATGGGCGCGAAGGTGCAGTCGGACATCCAAGCCGGAGTGCGGCGCGACGCCCCGGACGCGGACGGCGGGGAAGACGGCCACTAGCGGCGCGCCCGCGGCAGTCACTCGCTCAGAGATTCCCCTTGTGCTGCCCGCCGTCGACGGGCAGGGTCACGCCGGTGACCCAGCTCGCGGCCGGCGACGCGGCGAAGACGATCGCGTTCGCGACCTCCTCGGCGCTGCCGAGCCGGCCCCACGGGATCGTGGCCTTGATCGAGTCGTAGTAGCCGCGATTCCCGTTCTTGATCATCTCCCACATGCCGCCGGGAAACTCGATCGAGCCCGGCGCGATCACGTTCACGCGGATCTTCTTCGGCGCGAGCGCGACGGCGAGCGTCTTCGAGTGACTGATGAGCGCCGCCTTCGCCGCCGCATACGCCGGCGGGCTGCCCGCTTCCAGACCCGAGGTCGACGAGATGTGCACGATCGCGCCGCCGCCCTGCTCGCTCATCCATGGGACGACCTTCCAGCAGGCGCGCACGCTGGCCATCACGTCGATCTCGAGGCTCGCCTTCCAGCCCTTTTCGTCGTCGCTGATGCCGAAGCCCGACGTGTTGTTCACGAGCACGTCGACCCGGCCGAGCGCCTCGCGCGCGCCGTCGAGGAATGCGTCGAGCTCGGCGGGGCGCGAGACGTCCGCGGTCTTCGCGAACACCTTCACGCCCTGCGCCCGCAGCTCGCCCGCCGTCGCTTCCAGCGCCGGGGCGCCGCGCGCACAGATGGCGACGTGCGCGCCCTCAGCGGCGAACGCCAGCGCCGCCGCGCGGCCGATGCCCTTGCTCGCGCCCGTGATCACGACGCCCTTGCCGGCCAGTCCCAGATCCATCGCTTCCCCCTTATGCCGTGGGCGCCAGGAGCGCCTCGAGCGGCGGCCAATCGATCGCCGATTGCGCGGCAAATGCCCGCAGCAGCAGCTCGCGGCGCGCCGCATTCTCGCCCGCGCGAAACTTCGCGACCGCCGCGGCGAGCTTGGTTTCGTCGGGACACTCGGGCGTGTTGCCCTTCAGCACACCCTTCTCGTGCTCGAGTCCGAACGCGTCGAGCAGCTCGCCCAGCAGCTCAGTGTGGTACTCGAGGAAATACTCGGCGAGCAGCTCTTCTGCGACGGCGGCAAAGGCGTTGCGCGACAGCGCCTGCCGCATCCACTCCGATTGGCGCTTGCGCGGCTGCTTGCGCAGGAACACCGGGCGCAAGCGGAACGCGCTGGCCGCAGCCGACAGCGCGATCTCCTCGACGCGCGGCGCCTCGCGGTGGATCTCGTCCAGAAAGGCGAGCGCCGCGTCGGGGCTCATCGCAGAGAAGATCTCGTTGGAACGCATGGGGCGCCATCATAGCTGGCCCCTGCCCACGAGAGCATTTTCGGGTACGATCGCGCCCGACTTCGAACCCCGAGGAGCAAAGCGACATGGCGGACAAACACTCGGCCCAGCCCGCGAGCGGCGGCTGGGTTTCGACGTTCATCTTCTCGATCGGCTTGTTCCTCGCCGTCTACCTGACGACCTTGTACGTCGGGCACACCCTGGCGGGCGGTCACTAAGCCCGCACTTCCCGGGTCAACCCGTCCTCGCCGCAGGCCGATGAAGGAGAGCCGGTTCGCCGGCGCGGAGCGCTCAAACCGAGCGGGTCCAGTCTCGAGGTCTGCTGAGGGGCCGCCATGGGTTCGATTCGCAGCGCGTACGAGAACGACCCCGACATGCTCGAGATCGTGCGCGAGTTCGCCTCCGAGCTGCCCGCCCGGATCGCGAAGCTCGAGTCGCATCTCGCCGCGCACGAGATGCGCGAGCTGCAGACGCTCGCGCATCAGCTGAAGGGCGCGGGCGGCGGCTACGGATTTCCGCAGATCACCGAGCTCGCGGCGTCGCTCGAAGCGGCGCTGAAGCAGGGCCTCGACGCGCCGGTCGTGAAGGACCGCGCGAACGCACTGTGTGCGACGTTGCGCTCGGTCGTGGTTCCGGAGGCGAGTTGAATCCGGAAGTCCCGAACCCGAACCGCGTGCTGGTGATCGACGACAGCGAGTCGATCCACAAGCTCGTCGTCGCGCGCCTGCGGCCCGAAGGGCTCGAGGTGATCGGGGAGATCGACGGCGAGCGCGGCATCGAGCGCGCCGTCGCGGACCAGCCGGACCTGATCCTGCTCGACATCGGACTGCCGAACGTCGACGGCTTCGAAGTGTGTCGGCGCCTGAAGGAGCACCCCGCGACGCGCGGCATTCCCGTCATCTTCCTCACGGGCACGGCGGACACGGAGTCGAAGGTGCGCGGCCTCGACCTGGGCGCGGTCGACTACGTGACCAAGCCCTTCGACCAGGTCGAGCTGCGCGCGCGCGTGCGCGCGGCGCTGCGCGCGAAGCGCCTGCAGGACATTCTCGAGCAGCAGTCACACCTCGACGGACTCACGGGTCTCTGGAACCGGCGCTATCTCGATCAGCGGCTCGAGTCCGAGCTCAACGTCGCGCGGCGCTACGGGCGACCGCTCTCGCTCGTGCTGGTCGACGTGGATCACTTCAAGCGCGTGAACGACGACTACGGTCACTTGTTCGGCGACATCGTGCTGCAGGGAATCGCGGAGGGTCTGCGCGCGTACGCGCGGCGCTCCGACATCGTCGCGCGCTACGGCGGCGAGGAGTTCGCGATCCTGCTCACCGACACCAATCTGCGTTCCGCGATGTACGTGTCGGAGCGCCTGCGCTCGTCGGCGGAGAGCCGGCACTTCGAGGCGCGCACCGAGATCGTGAACGTGACCGCTAGCTTCGGCGTCGCGTGCACCGAGGACCTGGCCGCGGAGCTCGCGCCCGAGGCGCTCCTGAAGGCGGCCGATCTCGCGCTGTACGCGTCGAAGGACGCGGGGCGCAACTGCGTGCACCTGTTCCGCTCCGGCGAGCTGATCCTGTCGACGGGAAATCCGCTCGCGCTCGGCAGCGACGGAGGCGAAGGCCGCTAGCTCGCGCCGTCCCCGTTCGTGTGCGAGGCTCTGCACGGTGAGTGACGCGCGTAGCGAGGCCCTGCGCATCGTCGGCGCGACGGATCTGCGTTCGCCGATCGTGATCCTCGCCTACGCGGGCTGGAACGACGGCGGCGAAGCCGCGACCACGGCCGCCGCGCATCTGCTCGAGACGTTCAGCGCGGCGAAGCTCGCGACGCTCGACATGGAGGAGTTCGTCGACTTCACGGTCGTTCGCCCGCACGTGCGCCCGCGCGAAGGCGGGCGCCGCGAGATCCGTTGGCCGGATCACGAGTTCTTCGCGATCCGCTCCGAGACGCACGCGTTCGATCTGATCGTCGGTCTCGGCGTGGAGCCTCACCTGCGCTGGCGCGCGTTCTGCGCAGAGGTCGGCGAGCTCGTGCAGCGCGTCGGCGCGCGCCTCGTGATCCTGCTGGGCGCGTTTCTCGACGAGGTCATCTACTCACAGCCGATCCAGGTCGTCGGCACGAGCACCGACCCGGAGCTCTCGCGCGAGCTCGGCCTCACCGCGTCGAGCTACGAGGGCCCGACGGGAATCGTCGGCGTCCTGGCCGAGATGCTCGCGCGCGCCGGCACGCCCACGCTCTCGCTCTGGGCGCGCCTGCCCCACTACGTGCAGGCGTCGCCCAACTCGCGCGCCGCCCTCGCGCTGCTGCAGCGCGTCGAAGCGGCGACCGGCTTCCCGATCGACAAAGCCGCGCTCGAGACCGCCGCAGCGACCTTCGACCAGGAAGTCTCCGAGGCGATCGCCGCCGATCCCCACCTCTCCGCCTACGTGAGAGAGCTCAAGCGCCGCGCGTTCTCACAGTAAACGCAGTGACCGTCCGGTTCTTCTCGAGCGAGCAGACGATCACGCGACGGCGAGGCGAGGGCCACCCCGAGCCGAGCCCGCAAGCGGCGCAGCGCGCGCAGCGAGCCGCAGGCGAGCGCAGTCAAAATAAGGACTGGTGGATGCGGCGGGTCGCGGGGGAACGGTTGAGGGTGTAGAAGTGGATCCCAGGGGCGCCGCGCGCGAGTAACTCGCGGCACTGCGCCGTCGCCCACTCGACTCCGATCTCCAGGGTGGCGTCGTCGTCGTCGCCGGCCGCGTCGAGCGCGCGTCCCAGCTCGCTCGGGATGCGCGCGCCGCACAGCGCGGTCATGCGCCGGATCGACGCGCCACTCACGATCGGCATGATGCCTGGCACGATCGGCTGAGTGATTCCGGCGGCGCGCGCGCGCGCGACGAACGCGAAGTAGTCGGCGTTGTCGAAGAACAGCTGCGTGATCAGGAAATCGACGCCGGCGCGCACCTTCTGCGCCAGCATCGCCAGGTCCCGCTCGGCGCTGGGCGCGCGCGGGTGCTTTTCCGGGTAGCACGCGGCGCCGACACAGAAATCGAAGCGCGCGCGCACGAGCTCTACGAGCTGATTCGCGTACTCGAGGCCGCCCGGCGGCGGCGTGTAGCCCGGCGGCGGATCACCGCCGAGCGCGAGCACGTTCTCGATGCCGAGCTGGGACAGCTTCGCGAGCGTCGCGGCGAGCTCGTCTTGGGTCGAGCCGACGCAGGAGAGGTGCGCCATGGCGGTGATGCCGATCTCGTCCTGGATGCGCGCCGTGAGCTCGACGGTCTTGCGCCGCGTCGAGCCGCCTGCGCCCCAGGTCACCGACACGTACGCCGGCGACAGCTTCTTCAGCTCCGCGATCGCGCGAAACAAGGAATCGAAGCCGGCTTCCGCCTTGGGCGGGAAGAACTCGAACGAGATCAATGGTCGGCCCCGTCCGAATCCGTCGCTGATCCGCATGACTCCCTCGCCGACCTGCGCCCGGTCGCCTCAAGGCGACCCGAGCGGGCTCCGATTCTATCTCGCGTGAACTCTTCTGCGCGCGCGAGACGGCGAGTGCTGACCTCGCGAATTCCGGTCCGATTCGTGGCGGAAGGCTCCGAAGGCGTCGGCCAGCTGAAGAACGTGTCGCGCGCGGGTCTGTTCGTGCGCTCGAACGATCTGCCCCGCCCCGAGGCGGGAATCTCGCTGCAGCTCGAGGTCCCGGGCACGGGCACCTCGATCAACCTGCGCGGCGAGGTGCGCTGGACCACCGACGGCTCGGGCACCGCCGACGCGTCGCCTGGCTTCGGCGTGCAGCTTCACGAGCCCTCGCGCGAGTTCACCGAGTTCTTCCGCTGGGCGGTCGAGCAGCTCGAGAAGCCAGACCCGGGTCCGATTTAACTACGCTCGCCTACGGCTCGCTGCGCGCGGCTACGCCGCTTGCGGGCTCGGCTCGGGACGGCCCTCGCCTCGCCGTCCTCGACTCAATGTGAGTCACCAAAGAGAAGCCCGGAGGCCGCGCGGCTGCGCGACCCCCGGGCACTCAGCAGAGAGAGTCAGTTCTCAGAAGTCCTGGCGCCAGAAGATCTCCTGAACCGGGTCGAAGCCGGGCGGCAGACCATCCGGGTGCTTGACCTCGCCGGTCGACGTCTGGACCGTGCCGTTCACCACGATCTGACCGTCGTCGGTCTTCGAGATCGTGATGCGCGGGTTGGTCGGCGCACCGTTGCCGAGCGACTTGCTCCGCACCATGTCCGTGGGTGAGGCGCTGGGGTCGCTCGAGCCCAGCACCCCGACGCCGTTCGCGAGCGTCCACGCGTACTCCAGCGTCGTGCCGCCTAGCGCGCAGCTGCCACCCGCGCCCGAGCCGGCCAGATCCGGCATGTACGAGAGAGTCACCACGACGCCACCGAAGATGATGTTGTCCGTGATGAACTTCTCGCCCTCCGGCACGCGGAAGAAGTAGCCCGCGTCGTTCGGGTCGTCGTCGCGCATGGTCGTGGTGATGTCCGTCAGGGATTGGCGGCCTCCCGTCGGCGGCGCTTCCATGATCGGCAGGGTCGTCGGGAACGCACCCGGGCCGAACGGGGTCTTGTCTTGCATGACCCAGAAGCGGTTGTTGTCGTCGTAGAGACCCTTCACGTTCACGCCGTTCGGGTCGTTCGGATCCGCGGCGCCCTGGTAACCCAGGTCCGCGCGCTCGCCGCTGGCAAAGCTCAGCGTCAGCACCCCTCCCGAGAGCGCGGCGCCCGCGCCCTGGAAGATGCTGTGGTAGTGCTTGACTCCCGCGGCCACCGTGGCCACGGGCGCCTGGAACTCGATGCCCGCCGGCCACACGGTGGTGGGCACCGCACCGGAGGTCAGCGTTCCGACCGAGTGGATGTCCCACTTCCAGAGCTGTCCACCGGCGTCGCCGATGTACACGACGTCCGCGAACCCGTCGGCGTCGAGGTCGAGAACCGCGGGCTCAGCCGCGATCGCGTACTTCATCGCCGAGAAGGTTCCGGTCGACGCCCACTGGAGGTGCGCGAGGACCGAGCCGTCCGCGATCCGGACGATGTAGACGCCGCGGCCCTTGTTGTTCGTGGCGTTGGGGTCCGTGTAGACGCCGAGGTTCGGGTTCGCCTCGGGCTCGTAGCCGGCGCCGAAGATCGCGACCCACTGCTCGAAGCAGTCACCGTCGCCATCGTTCGCGCCGCACTTGTCACCCGAGCTCGCGGGGCCGCGCATCTTCACGCGCGTGATGATCGGGCGCGACCAGGTCTGGCCGAGCCCCGCGTTCGTGAACTCCCACATCAGGCGCGGATACGGGTTGTGATTGCCCGACGTCGCCGCCGGGTCACTCACGTCGAGGGCGATCAGGCCCTCGCCGCCTTCGCGCATCGGGGTGATCAGCACCGTGGTCCAGTCCGTGCCGTCCTTGACGCCGTTCAAGTTGTAGTCGATCCAGGCGTCCGCGGCCGTCGGCGGGCCATCGACGTAGTACTGCTTCGCGATGAAGTCGCGCGGCAGGTTCTTCACCTTGGGCAGCAAGAAGCCCGGCACGTAGCCGAATAGCTCGTGCCCGTCGCCGGCCGTGTAGTACTCGTCGCCCGTCACCGTCGCGTTCGGGTCGACGAAGCTACCCGCAGCGAACCCGTGCAGCATGCCGTCGTTCGCGCCCACGTACAGAACGCGGTCGCGGTGCGCGTAGGTCGACATGAAGGTGCCGGTGGTCGTCGACGGGCCGAAGCCCGTCTCGAAGCGCAGGAACGGCAGCGGCGGGCCGACGGCGACCGGGCTCGAATGGAACACGTCGCCGAAGACCCACGGACGCGACTCGATGGGCGTGGCGCCCGGAACGCCGCTGGGGATCCCGTCGCCGTCCTCGTCGAACGCGTCCGTGCCCTTGATCCACTCGATGATCGAGTTGTCGAGCCGGTCGAGCTGCGCCGGGTGAGCGGGGTCGGTGATCGACGCGTGAGTCGTCGGCTGCGGATACAGAGTCATGTCCGCCGCCGTGAGACCGAGCATGGCCGGCGTGACGTTGGCCGCGACGCCCGTGCCCGCGTTGACCGCGGCCGTGAACGGCACGCGCGCGCCCGCCTTCGTCGTGTAGACCTTTCGCGTGGCGTAGCTCGAGAGCAAGGTCGCGCTCGCGTCCCAGTGCGGGTGGCGCGGCTCGACGAACAGGTTGGTGACCGGATCGATCGCCGGCTGGTTGTTGTCGTCGAGGACCGTGAGGTCCGCGGCGAGCGTGTACGCCTCGAGATGCCCCGGCCACACGGACTTGGAGCCGCTCGGAACGAAGTACGCCGTGTAGAAGCCGTTGCCGAACGCGGTGCGCGTCGACGGCACCGTGGCCGAGCTCAAGGTCGTGTTCTTCGCGATGATGTCCGTGATCGCCTGAGTCAGTGAGTCGGCGAGGTCGTTGGCGTTGTTCGACTGGTAGTAGACGCCGTGACCCTGGGTCGCCGCGTTCTGCAGCAGCGGCGAGGCCACCGTGAAGCCGACGGTGTAGGTCATGACGTTCTGATTGCCCGACAGGGTCGTGCGCAGGTCGGTCGCGTACAGCACCTTCGCGACGTCGTCGAGGTAGCTTCCGTCGCTCGCGTTGGAGGCGCCGGGGAAGGTCTGCGTGAAGGAGTTACCTCCGTTCGGCGCGGAGGTCTTGTAGTGGTCGTTGTTGTCGCTCGTCGGCAGACCGTCGGTGATCGCGATGACGAAGAGCTTCTCGCACGAGCTCGTCACCGGGCTCGGCGGCGCGGACGAGGCCGCGACGGTGTTTCCGTTGAGGTCCCGGTTGTACTGCGGGTACTTGCCGAGCTTGTCGGCGCCGGCGAGATAGCGGCCGACATCGACGAGAGTCTCGGAGAGCGGTGTGCCGCCGCTCGCCGGCAGGTTCGCGAGCGTCGAGAGCAGGGTCGTCTTGTTGTTCAGGTCCGGGACCACGACGGTGTAGCCGCCGTTGCTGCCGGAGTCGTAGCGCGCCAGACCGAACTTCACGCGCGGCGGCTGGCCGTCGATGTTGATGTTGTTGATGAGCTGGGTGATCGCGTCCTTGCCGGCGCCGTTGCGGTCCTGCGGGATGAAGTTGACCGGCGTCTTGCCGAGATAGATCTGCTGCATCATCCACCACAGGTAGTTCGGCGGATAATCGGTCGTGCTCGTGAACGAGACGTCCGGAAAGGTGATGATGCTGTAGGGCTGACTGACCGTGGTGGTGCTGGTCTTCTTCCGGTTGCGCGCCGCGGTGGTGCACGAGATTCCGGCCGGCACGTTGGCGCACCCGCCCGGCACGTTCCAGCAGCGCATGGTCACCGAGCCGCCCTGCGGGTTGTTGTCGTCCTGGTCGTCGTCCGGAATCGTGTTACCGCCGACCTTGCAAGTCGAGCTCGTGGGAGTGGCCACCGCGGTGCACTGGGAGGTCGACCCCGTGGTGTTGCTCGTGTTTGCGAACATCTGACACGTCGGCCGATAGTCCTCGACAGCCGCCGTGTTGACCTTGTTGGCGACGCATCCCGAGCTGCTGCCGCAGTAGTAGGTCGTGGTCGCGGCGATGAACGACGCCGGGTAGTTCGTGACGTCGTTCGCCTTGTTGTACCAGACCTCGGGGCTCGGGTAGCTGGCGCCGCGGTCAGTGAGATACTGAGGCGGCAGGATGATGTTCTTCATCGAGCCCGACGTGTCGAACTGGATCATCACGATCGGCGGGACGGTGCGCGACAGGATGTCGAGGTCACCCGCCTGCGCGCGCGCGTCGCGCGCGAGCGCGAGGGCCGCGCAGAAGATCAGAATGCGTGAGAAGTGATTCCGGGACATCAGTAGGCACCTCCGCCAGACCCCTCTTGAACTCGAAATTGCGACTGCAGGTGCACCATGCCCTGGGCCACGTCCAACGCGGTGACGTCCGCGCGGACCGGCCGGAAGGACTGGGCGCCCTGGTTGCCGATGTTGAGCATGTAGCCGTTCGCGTTCTCGGACTTCCCCGACATCGCGGCGTTGGGGTCGGGGACGAGCTGCGCCATCGGGATCGTGCCGTTGACCGGCGCGCCCGAGTGGACCGCGATCGGATTTCCGTGTCCATCCTCGACGAGTGTGTCCTCGTCCAGAGTCACCGGAGCCATCGAGGCGCTGGCCCAGTAACTGTTCAGCAGCTTGACCTGGAGCATCGTGAGTCCCGACTCTGCGGCGTAGAGCGTCGCGTCCTTGCGGCGCGAGGTGCCGCTGCCCGAGGCTTCGTCACCCGCGTGCTGCAAGGCGGCGAGACCGAGCGCGCTCATCAGCAAGAGCACGATCACCGCGATGAGCAGCGCCATGCCGCTCTCGTCTTTCATCGCGCGAGTGAGTCGCGTTTCGCGATCGACGGACGGGTTCATCATTCGTCTCCAATGGTCACGAGATTGCGCGGCAGGATGCTCGCGCTGAAGCTGCGCCGGCGGAACGTGTCCGGCGTGGCATCTGCGTCGCGGTTCGCGAGTGCGGGCCGCGAGTAACTCAGGTGACCGGCCGCCGAGGTGTTGCCCTCGTCGCGCAGCGTGCGCGCAGTCACACTGACTCGCACGCGGCGCACCTGCGTGTTGTCGGCCGGAATTCCGCCGCCCGGCGGGTCGGGCGCGGCGAGG
>Ga0326726_10002965_pt1 | contig 15554 bp, 16 predicted proteins | sample MHFenrmetagenome_2_FD_207603 | JGI IMG/M metagenome (GOLD analysis project Ga0326726, IMG submission 207603) | Lab enriched peat soil microbial communities from Michigan Hollow, Ithaca, NY, United States - MHF15MN | ecosystem: Environmental > Terrestrial > Soil > Wetlands > Peat | place: USA...
AGCTGGTGCCAGGGGCAGCACTCCGATCACCTCCTGAACGGGCCGCAGGCGAATCGAGCGCGATGCGTGAAGGAGATGCGCAGGACGTGCCCCATGACCACGATCCTGTCGTCCTTTACGGATGCATGGCCCGAACTTGTTCCGGATCGAACGTTGTAAGCAGGACCACCTTCGCCTGCGGGCGAAGGAATGTCGGGACACTCAGCATGGCCTCCTCTCTGCTTTCTGCTTCAAGGATGGCCCAACCGGTATGGGCGCCGTCCTTGCACCCCCAGCCAAAATGCGTCAGATATCCGATCGCGAGCGCTTCCTTGAGGGCCCGGGCGCAATCTTCTCCCGTGTGATGTGATATGACCAGAAACTTCTGCATCGGCGTTCCTCCCTTGACTACGTGGGAAAGTCAGTGATCTCAAACAGTTGCAAGATATCGATGGATCGAATAAATCGCTGCCGAACCTTCCCCTACCGCTGAAGCGACGCGCCGGTTTGCACCGGAGCGGACATCGCCCGCCGCAAAAATCCCCGGCACGTTCGTTTCGAAAAGTAATGGGTCCCTCTCCAGCGTCCACCCTCGGGGCCTGCCGTTGATTCGGGGAAGATCGGGACCGGTACATATAAATCCTTTCTCATCACAATCCAGCAAACCCGTCGCTATGCCGGAATGGGGTGCTGTACCGATACAGATGAACATGGCAGCGGCATCCACCGTGCGTTCCTGCGCCGTCTCAAGCTCCCGGAGCACAATCTGCTCGAGATGCCCGTTCCCGCGGACAGCGGCGACATCGACGCGACTGACGACGTGAATATTCTCGGTGGCATTGATACGCTCGACCAGGTAGTGTGACATCGAGGGACTGAGAGCCGGAGCGCGGATGATGATCGTCACCCGGCGCGCATACCGTGAGAAGAAGAGTGCTCCCTGTCCGGCTGAGTTTGCACCTCCGACAATACAGACATCCTGGCCACGATACGTCACCGCTTCGCTGAGCGCGGGTCCGTAGTAAACGCCGTATCCCATGAGCGGTTCAATGCCGGGCCGCTCGAGCCTCCGGACGGCCATTCCCGTCGTGATAACAACGGCATACGCGGAAATTTCGCTCCCGTCCGCCAGTTGCAGAATCCGATAAGGATCCTCCCGGCGAATTCCGACGACCTCTTGCGCCGTGAGCAGCTCCGCCCCGAATCGGCGGGCCTGCGCGCTTGCCCGCTGCGCGAGGTCGGCACCCGATATTCCATTGGGAAAGCCGAGGTAATTCTCGATCCTGGAACTCGAGCCGGCCTGTCCGCCCGGGGCGTTCTGCTCGATCAAAACTACACGCATCCCCTCCGTGGCCGCATAGACCGTATTCGCCAGTCCCGCCGGACCCGCGCCAATGACCGCCACATCGTAAAACGGGCTTTTCGGTCTGGTATGGAGACCCACCTTCTCCGCAAGCGTGAGGTTCGACGGAGCACTGAGGTATGACCCGTCCGGAAAGAGAACTACCGGGAGTCTCGCCAGACCGCCGGGGAAGGCGGCGACAAGCTCCCGCATGCTCGGATCTTCATCGATGTCAATCCATTGATACGGCACCAGGTTGCGCGACAGAAATTCGCGGACCGCGTGGCTCTGCGGTGAGAACCGCGCGCCAGCTATCCGAATGCCGTCATAGGGAAGGTGGACGCGGTTCTTCCATTCAGAAAGCAGATCGTCGAGCACGGGGTAGAGTTTCTGATCCGGAGGATCCCATGGTTTCATGAGATAATGGTCCAGCCCGATCTCGTTGATGCCCTCGATCGCCACCTCGGAATCTGCGTACGCCGTAAGAAGAACTTTACGTGAATCAGGGTGAAGCTCCCGCATTTCGGCGAGCAGCTTCGTACCGGTCATTTCCGGCATCCGTTGGTCAACCAGGAAAAGGGCAACCGGAGTTCCACGCTGCTTGAGCTGACGCGCAGCATCAAGGGCCTCCTGTGCGGACCCGGCCTTCAACACCCGGTAGTCGTTCTTGTAGTGCTGGCGCAGATCTCGCTCGATCGCCGTGAGCACCTGAGGATCGTCGTCCACGCTCATGATGACAGGTTTTGCCAATGCTCCCTCCTCCCCGGTATCGTTCTGCACATCATACAGTCCGGTCCCTTTTGCCGATCGCGAATCCTTCCCTGCCCTGCCTCATGTAGCTGAGACCACCATCGATACGTGTGAGTCGCTGGATGACGAACTTTCCGGCACCCCTTCTCTGATTCGCGTGCGATAGGAGCGCGAGTTCCTTCCCCGTTTGCACAGCCGAACGGAGCGCGAATGCACGGAAGAAACCGTGTGGCACCCTTTCCCAACGCACACTGGTGCGAGCGTCGGGGGCCGATGGATCCGGAGCGGTCCGGAACAAATGCACGGATAAAGCTGTTCGAGAAGAGTCACTGAAGGGATACATGTGTCCATCCCCAGGCGCAGGAGTGAAAAGGCCGGGCAGGAGAGACAGGTACATTGCATATGGCTCCCGGAGTCGGACAAAGAACAGAGTACGCGGAAACGCGCCGCTGATACATTGCGCGGGGCGCGGGAAAATCATAGGTATTTTCCGGAAAAGGCGCAAGATGCGACCTCGATCCCGACCGGTGGCTCCCTTCCAGCCTGAGGAACCGGGAGTCGCCGGCTCTGCTGTCGATTATCCATGGGGGGGCCTAGCCTGGTTCACTCCCTGGCAGACACCTTGACTTTCCGGGAGTCCATATGTACAATGCGTCGCAATCTGAGAAAACTCGGAGCCCTCAAGACCCATGCAAACCGAAGAACTTGTTGAACGACTGGCGTCACACCGGACCATCGGTCGGGCACCCCGCGAGGAACTGACCTGGATTGCCACGCACGGCACACTGCGTCAGTTCCAGGCCGGTGAAGTGGTTTCGCGTCAGTCGGAAGTAGTGGACGGGCTCTATATCCTCCTTTCGGGCCACATGTGCATCTACACCTACCGCGGGACTGTCCGACGCAGACTGATGGAGTGGCATGGGGGTGATGTCACGGGGATCCTTCCCTATTCCAGATTGCTGACTCCGCCGGGAGATACCATCGTTGAAGAAGCAGTCGAGGCGGTAGCCTTTTCCCGCAAAGACCTCCCCGCGATGATCCGCAACTGTTACGAGGTGACGGCGATCCTGGTGCATGTGATGACGGATCGAGCCCGTCAATTCACTTCGACGGACCTTCGTGACGAAAAAATGATATCTCTCGGAAAGCTCGCTGCCGGCCTCGCCCATGAATTGAACAATCCGGCATCGGCTGCCATGCGCGACGCGAAATCGCTGGCGAGCGCCCTGACCGCGGCTGAGGACGCCACCCGCACGCTTGGCGCCGCCGGGCTTACGGAGGCGCAACGTGCGGAGCTCGACGAAGTGCACCGAGTCTGCATGAACGCCATGACCCAGCGGTCGTTATCCGGAATCGCGCTCGCCGACCGAGAGGAGGCCATCACCGACTGGCTCAGAGCACACGGCGCGAACACAGAGGACGCAGAGGAATTGGCAAGAACACCCTTAACCGACGAGGACCTGCGCCGCCTTTCCCTTGCTCTCCAGAAAACAAGCCTTTCCATGGCGCTCCACTGGATTGCGGCGGGATTTGCAGCCCGAGCACTGGCGGTCGAAATCGAGCGCGCAACCACACGAATCCATGCCCTCGTTACCGCCGTGAAGGGATTCACGCATATGGACCGTGCCCCGGACCAGGGACCTGTCGACGTTCCGGCGGGGCTTACAGACACCGCCGCGCTGCTGGATGGAAAGGCGCGGACCAGGTCTGTGACGATCGCTCTCAACATCCCCCCTGACCTCCCCTCTGTCCGCGGGCTCAGTGCGGAAATCAATCAGGTATGGATGAATCTGATCGACAATGCGATCGACGCGGCACCTGTCAACGGCCACGTCACGGTGACGGCAACACACGAGGGTCCCGATGTCGTCGTGCGTGTGGTGGATGACGGACCGGGAATCCCCTTCGATATCAGGGAAAGCATCTTCGATCCGTTCTTCACGACGAAATCGATCGGGGAGGGGACCGGACTCGGTCTTGACATCGCGCGGCGCGTCGTTACCTGGCACAACGGCGAGATTGCAGTGGACACCAAGCCGGGATGGACGGAGTTTCGCGTCAGCCTGCCGGCCATGGAAGGGAAAACCGCACCCTCGTAATCCTGCCCCATGAGCAGCCTGAGTCCAGATCAATTCGTATATTGCTGAACACATGCGGTCTGTCTGCCCGAGGCTGCCGGGAACCTCCAAGGATCAAGGATAGAGCAATGTCCACATCGGCACAACCCTGCTCGCGTTCACAGATGGTCAGCTATTCCGTCGGCGAGTGCGCGAATTCGTTGCTTATGAACTCGCTCTTGGGATTTGCGATGCTTTTCTATACCGATGCCCTGGGGCTGAAACATTCCTACGCCGGCATCGCCATGGCGGTGGCGGTCTTCTGGGATGCCGTGACAGATCCCGTCATGGGCCACATTACGGACCACACCAGAAGCAGATTCGGCCGACGGCACCCCTATATCCTCCTGGGGGGCATCGCAGTGACAGTCACATTTATCTTCTTGTGGTTTGTCCCCGGTGCCTTCAAAAGTGATGCCCAGGCCCTCTTCTGGTACCTCGTGGTCATCAACCTGTTGCAGAGAACCGCAATCACCGTGTTCATTATCCCGTATGTGGCGCTGGGTTTCGAGATATGCACGGACTATGACGGCAGGGTGAAGCTCCAGGGGATCAGGTCCGCCATGAACATGCTGGCGAATCTGCTCGGCCCGGCCCTGGCCTGGTCGCTCTTCTTTTCGAATAACGAACCGGTCAGAGCGACCTCGCTCGAGGAGAATTACCTCCGCATGGGGTTGAGTTTTGCGGTTGTCTCCCTGGCCTGCATACTCTTTGTCCTTGTCGCGACGAGAAGATACATGAAGGACAGCAGACAGATGATGATCGAACGAGACGGTATCAGGGGCTTCTTCAGAGATATGAAAGGAATCGTTTCCGATTTCTATCCGCGGTACGTCTTTGTGTTCATCGTCACGGTCACGGTGGGCGTGGCACTGGTGAGCTCGCTGCAGATGTATCTCTATGAGCATTTCATGAAATTCAGCGGCTTCGAGAAATCCGTGGCTCACGGCGGGACCATGATCGGGTTCGGCGCGGGGTCACTCGCGGGAGGGTTTCTGGCAAAGAAACTGGAGAAAAAGGGGGCTATCTATTTCGGGGGGATCGTGAGCATCGCAGCAAATTTCATCCTTGCGGGACTCTTTCTGCCGGGCGTTCTTGGCCCCGGGCAAACCGTGACGGTGTTGTCCCGGACGATTCCCTATGCATACATCATCTTCGTGATCTTTCACGGCCTCTACTGGCTCGGCAACGGCGTCATTTTTCCCACCGCCACATCCATGATGGCGGATGTCTCCGAAATCCATGAGATTAAGACGGGGATCAACAGGGACGGCGCCTATGCGGCCGTCTTCAGCTTTTCGCAAAAATGCGCCATGTCGCTCGGTATACTGATCAGCGGATACCTCCTCACCCTGGTAGGCTTTGAAGCGGGAACGGGAATTGTGCAGCGCCAGGAGACTGTTTGGAAACTCTGCGGGGTGACCTTGCTGGTCGGCCCGTTGATTTCGCTGTTGTCGCTCGGCCTGATCCGTCTCTATCCCGTTAACAGGGAATTCCTCCGCCGGGAACGCCTGGCACACGCTCCTGTCAAACTACCTTGAACCACACATGCCGGCCTGGCGAACGACCGATGTTCGGTTGGGCGGGGCTGGCACGATGCCCCGTTGTGCATATGGTCAATCAGCAATGGGGTAGTAGCAGCCTCCTGCAATCATCCGGGATGTCATCACACAAATAGGGGAGAATCATGACTGGCGATGCCGTGCAACGCGAAGAGAATCTCGACCCTCGTGATTGGGAGGAAGTCCGGAGTCTCGGACGACAGATGGTCGATGACATGGTAGAGTATTTGCGTTCGGTTCGCAAACGGCCTGTCTGGCGGCCCATCCCTGACGAGGTGACGGACCGGTTCCGGGAGCCACTTCCGAGGAGTCCGTCGCAGGCGGGAGAAGTATACAATACGTTCAAGCGGGACGTCCTCCCCTATCCGACCGGAAATATCCATCCACGCTTCTGGGGGTGGGTGATGGGAAACGGGACCGTGACTGCAATGCTGTCAGACATGCTTGCTGCAGGGATCAATCTGAATCAGGGGGGGGGCGCGCAGGCGGGCAGTCTGGTCGAATCACAGGTGATCACATGGTGCAAGGAGATGCTCGGTTTTCCCGCTTCCGCGAGCGGGCTGCTCGTGAGCGGGGGTTCCATGGCAAATCTCGTAGGGCTTGCCGTCGCGCGCAACAGTCGGGCTGGTTTCGACGTGAGAGCGGAAGGTGTAGCAGGAGCCCCCAGGGCCATGCGCTTTTATGCCTCCTCCGAAGTCCACAGTTCGGTCCAGAAGGCGATGGAACTCCTCGGTCTCGGCCACAGGGCACTGCGGCTGGTACCCGCTCGGACCGACTTCACGATTGACATAGCACGGCTCGGGGATATGATCCGCGAAGACCGTGAGCGGGGCCTCATGCCGCTCTGCGTGATCGGGTGCGCAGGAACCGTGAACACGGGGGCAACCGATCCTCTCGACACGCTGGCGGATCTCTGCACGGAAGAACGCCTCTGGTTTCACGTCGATGGGGCGTTCGGTGCGCTCGCCGCACTCTCCCCCGACCTTCGCCACATCGTGAAGGGAATGGAAAGGGCAGATTCCCTCGCCTTCGACATGCACAAATGGATGTATCTCCCGTACGAGGTCGGGTGCACGCTCGTACGTGATCCTGAAGCACACAGACGCGCTTTTGCACTGACCCCGGACTATCTGGAACATACGAACAGAGGTATCGGAGGAAGCGATGTCTGGTTCAGCGACTACGGCGTGCAGCTGTCGAGGGGATTCCGGGCACTGAAGGTCTGGATGTCTGTCAAGGAACACGGTATTGAGAAGTTCGGTAGACTGATCCGTCAGAATGTTGAGCAGGCCCGATATCTTGAGAGTCTCATTCGTGCGGAGCCCGACCTGGAGCTCATCGCCCCGGCGGCATTGAATATCGTCTGTTTCCGCTATCGAGGCAGCTTCACTGCAGCGGATGATACCGACGCGCTCAACAAGGAACTCCTCCTCAGACTTCATGAAGGCGGCGTTGCCGCTCCGTCCTACACGGTCATCGAACGGAAGTACGCTCTGCGCGTCTGCATCACCAACCACAGGAGCAGGAGGGACGATTTTGATCTCCTGGTGCGGGAAGTCCTCCGGCTTGGGAAGATTCTCGGGGCCTGATGGCGAACCAGCCCGCCTGCTTCCGCAGATGTAGCTCGGAGTGGTACCCCGCCTGAACGGCCAACGGGCCGGATCAACAGCTTCCGGACAAGCTACAGAAGGCTCCGGCAGCGATGCCCGGGCCTCTTGCTGACAATCCCGTCAGCGTTCACCCACATGACACCGCGTACGTATCAGTGCTGTGGTGAACGATGCATGACATGATTCTCTGGCCGCAAGGCATGTTCCCCATTGTCATATAGTTTTCGTGCGCACTCCGGGCAGATCCCGGTATCCATTCTGGCATACAGGTGGATTTCGAGATACTCTTCTACTTGATTCCAGTATCCCCGGTCGTCCCGAAGCCTCCGGCAGGAGGAACAAATAGGAATGAGTTTCTTGAGGGCAGAGACATCGGCATTGGCACTCTCGAGCGCGGGCACGAGCCGCGCCTTCTCGGCCTCTGCCTCCTCCCGTCTCTTTCTCTGATCGACCAGGTCTCTATACCGACGCCATGAATACAGAGCCATGGCGATGGCCAAGTAGATCCCTACGGTAAAGACTTCATCAAGTTGCCAGGTGTCATGCCGGTAGATCCACCTGATCACGGCGTTGAAGATGTCAAATGCCGCTGAGACGGCAAACACTACAACCGAGCCCGCCAGGATGACAAAAATGTCTCTGTATGCCCTTGAACGCCGGGCGTGAACCTGAACGATCCCCACCCGGGACAACGGCGAACCAACATGGTGGCTACGCATCGTCTTTCCCCTTGACTGAATGAATTGGAGTCCCAGACTCATCCAACGGGCGGCCACTGCCCCGGCAAAGAGACAGAGTGGCATTCCTGGCAGGAAACACAACACTGGTTCACGTGGGGGTAAGAGGGCGAGGGAAGGAGACGGCCACTGCTCGTTCATATCCCTCGCCCGGCAAGCCCCATGCATGATTGACGAGATGAAAAGCATCCCCGTCAATGTTCAGCGACGTCGACCTCCGGATCGCTAGCCACCACGTGCCCCAGCGCCGGAATGCCAGTACCCGCCGTACAATCGGTGATACGGGGCGGAGAAGTATCCATACGAGTACAGCGGAAAGTATCCGGCTGCGAAGCCAAGATAGAGCGATGGATACCAGGAATACCAGTACGGAAATCCTGCGTACCAGTAGTATGGCGGGTAGTAGTACCCCCATGAATTATTTTCATAGTGGGACGATGTCCCCGGCCTGATCATCGCTGCGATCACAGCGCTTCCGACTCCGGAATCCGCCAGAGCCGTGACGTCTCGGGGCAGCAAACGAAAGGCCGAACCTGACGCCCCGATCAGCTGGATGATCACGCTATCGGCAATCCCGCCCCTCGCCATCGAGACGACATCCTGGTTCGTCATTAAACCGAGCGTATCCAGATGCCGTCCAGGCCCCCGACTGCGCTGTGCGTAGCGCTCTGACATGCATCCACTTGATGCAAGCGCACACACCACGACAAGAACCGCAAGAAGCCCCTCTTTCATAGCCCTTCCCTCCTTTCATCAACCGCGATACAATTGCGACCTAAGACAACTCTCCACAACTACACATAACCGATACATGCCAGCCTGCAGCTGATGTGCGCTAGGAGTGTGCAGGGAATATCCAGGAAGGACGGAGAGGTAGGGAGAGAGGTCCGGTCAGCCGAGATCGAATTTTCGAAGAGAGTTATCCGAAGCAGACGACCCCTGCTCCCGCCCCACAATACCTTCATCCCTCCATCTCTTCTCACGTGTGGGCACAATTCTGGAAATTGTGCCCGCGACAAAATTCCAGAAACGTGCTGTCTCACATACTGTGCCTCCCCGGAAACGTGCACGCGACAATTTCCGGGTTCCCACGCTCCGGCATCGTTCTGACACTCAGGGGAGGCAAATGGTTTAATGAAGGAGCTCTCCTTCACGCCTCCCCGTATTTCACGAAGGCCCCGGTTCAACTCATTCCCGATAACCTCTGCACCCTGCAAGGCCAATCCCGGCCCGGAAAACGGGGATTTTCACAGTACCTTGAAAAGCACCGACGCGCCGAAGGCAATGCTGTTCAAGCTTCCACCACGTCTTCCTCCGAAAAGGGTGTTCAGAGTGTAGCTGGCGCCCACGTCGAGATCGAGCATGGAGAAAAGGGAAAACTCACTCCCAAATCCGAATCCGACGCCAAATCGCGTGATCCCGTCATGCCGGCCAAATTCCCTCCCCTCACGCCCGCCAGCCACATCTCCATCCACCGAGAAGAGAGAAGAATCAAGTCTGGAACCGACCCCGCTCAGGTGGGTCAGAACGAACGAGAGTCCAAGGTATGGTGAAACCGGGCCTCGTAACGGGATCCACCTCCCCCCGACTCCGGCAGCGAAAAGACTCGCCTCGGTCCGCCGATGACCCATGGGCCCGGACGATGCGAACGTGCTGTCCCGCCGATGGCGACTCCAGATCGGGGCATAGGTGAGCCCTCCAACAAGGTTGATCGGCATTGTCGGAATCGAATACTCCACTTCACCGCCCAGGGAAAACGACGTGGTGAATCCTCCACCTCGCTCGTACATCTCAGGACCAAAGGACCGCGGTCCCTGCAGGAACAGGGCTCCGCCTCCCAGCCCGATTTTCAGGTCCTGCCCCAGACATGTGGTCCAGAGAACCATCACGAGAATCGCGGTACCTCCCATGAGATTCTTCATTCATCCTCCTCCCCCGACGTGAATGTTGTTTTTCCGCTGAAGCTTGTGACAGCGGGCCCATCTCTATGAACATTCTCCCAATGAGTGCTCCTCACTACTACGTCCAGGAGGACACGCTTCCGTCCGGACCTGTTACATACCGCGCACAGGTCTGCGTCCACGCCTCCCAGGGGTTCACGTACGGGAGCCTTTGGGGATAAGCACAGTTTATTGGAGCAACGGGCCAGCCGGGGTTGACAAAGGATTTGAGAGCGCACCGAAACCTCACCGATCTATACTAGTGGCACCTACCTAGTATCAATTCAGTCTGGCTTCGTGGCTCCTACGAGAAGGGGAACAATTGTTGCTGTTGTGAACGATCTCTATTCCGGGACTCAATGTCAAGGCAATAATGTATGCCACCGTCAGGAACGGCTTCCCGGGGTCCAGTGTGAAAATGCGGCACTGCTGTTCCCTACCCCTCGGGGGCCTGGAACAGCGGCGCGTTGAAGCTCGCGCGATGGTCACGACCGTGCAGCGCGGCACAACGCATGCCGACGCGAAGCCTCAAAGAGGCCGCCTTTTCTCATATTGCTATGCAGAAGCGGACGATCGGGTCGTCCTACTCGAGCGGGATGCGGCTCTTGTTCTGCATCAGCCAAAACTCGAACGTCTGGAGCGATGGATTGAGTGCCCGGGAGAGGCTGAGATTGCGCGCACCCGCGAATGCCTGCTCGAAATCGCGATTGATCTGGAACATGTTGCCGAGATCCTCCGCCCCGGGGAAGCCAAATTTCCGGTAGGTGTCGGGCGATACCTCGTTGTACCGAACCTCGCGCCCCAGTACCCTGGAAAGCGTGGCTGCCATCTGCGCGCCGCTAAGATGCTCTCCCGCAACCCCGATCGTTTTTCCGATGAACTCGCGCCCGCGCTTGAAAATGCCATAGGCGCATTTGCCGATGTCCTCGGAAGCCATGCCCGGGAGTTTCTTATCTCCCATAGGAAAGGTGATCCCGAGTTTGCCGTCGGACCCTTTCTTCGGACCCATGCCGAAGTAGATCAGATTCTCCCAGTAGAATGAAGTCAGAAGAAACGTCGTCGGCACGCCGAGTTCGGTGAAGACATGGTCCGCTTCGCTCTTGGCATCGAAATGCGCGACCTTGTATTTGCCCTGGAGTGTAGGCATGCGATTGTCGCTGAGTGGCACCCACTTGCGCGTGTCTTCAAACGTGGACCAGATGGCATGTTGGATGCCTGCTTCCTTCGCCGCTCTGGCCATGTCCGTCGCCTCAGATCTCTCCTTCTCCGGCGAGAAGTGTGCCCAGAAGAAGGTGACGCAATACGCCCCGTAGGCGCCTTTGAACGCCCTCTTCATGCTCCCGATGTCGTCGACGTCGGCGGCAACTACCTCCGCACCGAGCTTTGCCAGCTCCTTCGCTTTGGGAGAATTCGCGTCTCTGGTCAGGGCGCGCGCGGCGAATCCGCCTTTCGGATCATTGAGGATGGCCCGGACCAGGCCGCCGCCCTGAGCGCCGGTTGCACCAACCACCGCGATAACCTTCTTCTCCGCCATTCCCCATTCCTCCTTGCGCATAAATGCTGGTTCTTGATGTGCAGACGTTGACTGCAAGATACAACCGGGCCGGCCACCAAATCGTTCCCACGCAGCTGCAACTTAACCTCGCCGTCCGACACGGATCGTGCCATAAGGTGTTTCGCGTTCTCCGGAGGTTCGTCCATGACGATTGAGCAGTCGAGAATTCACCTGCCTCTTGCCGCCGTTCTTCACTTTCGGAAACCCTGATTGGGTGTATTTGATTTTGGCTTCCCTCTCCCCTACCTTACCCGCTGCAGGCTCTTTGAGAAGGCGTCCGCACATCCGCATGGATGAGTACGAGACGCCTTTTGTTTTTTCCCTCTCGAGGAATTGTCATGCCGAGCCCCATCGGGCGGACGGTTTCTCACCATACGATCCTCGAGAATTCCCATCCCGAACCATGTTCGGAACGGGGCGCAGCGACGACAACAGGAACCGGATCAGGTCACCTGAACGATCTCTTATACCAAAGGGAGCATACCCGTGAAAACAGTCATTCGCGTCATAGCACTGCTGCTTGTTGTTGTTCTGCGCCTTCCCGCACAGAACGCCTCTCACCTCGATCCGAGGCTTCTGGGAGAACTCGAACGCTCCTGTATCCCTGACGCCCAGCTGAGAGCGGCGCAACATACACTTGCCCAGGTCGATGGCAATAAAGCGAGCCAGAACTGGGAAAAGATCATAGGGGTTGACCCGTACTTCTCGCTTCGCCTCAAAGATCAGAAGATCACGGACCAGAAGAACACGGGAAGGTGCTGGATGTTCTCGGGGCTGAACATTCTTCGCCCCGTCGTCGCGAACAAACTCGATTGTGAAGATGTCGAATTATCGCAGAATTACCTTTTTTTCTATGAAAAACTGGAAAAAACGAACCTCTTCCTTAACGCAATCATCCAGACCAGGGACAAGCCCTACACCGATCGCTCGGTCGAGTTCCTCTTCAAGCAGACTGTTCAGGACGGTCAGAACTGGCTCGGCTTCATTGAGCTTGTGAAAAAGTATGGCGTCGTTCCCAAGGACATCATGCCGGAAACGTACAGCTCATCGAACTCCGGTCACGTCAACCACGTGCTCAGTCTCAGGCTCAAGCAGGCTGCCATGAAGATCCGGCATGAGCAAGACGCCACAAGAATTGCGGAGATCACCCTGAAGGCGCTCAAGGACGTCTACCGGATTCTTGTCATTAATTTTGGCATGCCACCCCGGGAATTCGCCTGGCGCTATGAAACCAAGGACAAGAAACTCTCCTCATTGAAGGCATACACTCCGCTGCAGTTTTTCCATGAGACCACAGGGGATGTGCTCGATGACTACTACCCGCTCTACTCGGTTCCGACATTGCCGTTTAACACGAAATACGAGATCGATCTCAATCGCACTGTCAGTGACAAGCCGAATCTCTACTTCGTGAACTGCCCTCTCCAGACGTTAAAAGACATGGCGAAGGCATCGTTGCTCGACAGTCATGCGGTCTGGTTCGGGTGCGACGTAGGTCAACAATCGAGCACCGAGAATGGAATCATGAGCCCCAGGCTGTACGATTACGAATCGCTGTACCAAATGGATTTCAGTCTTTCGCGGGATGAGCTTTTCGAAACGTACTCGAGCATCCCGACGCACAATATGGTGTTCACCGGCATCGACATCATCGACGGGAAGGTGACAAAGTGGCTCGTCGAAAACTCGTGGGGTGATTCCAGGGGAAAGCGGGGATACCTCACCATGCTGGACGAATGGTTCGATCAGTACGTTCAGGAGGTGGTGGTTCACAAACGGTATGTGCCGAAGGATTTGCTCCCGATCTTCCAAACAAAGGCTGTTGTGCTTCCCCCGTGGGATCCTATGACGGCAATGCTGAACGGGGAGTAGGGCCGCCCGGTGTCGCTATTTGAAGAGCCCGTATTTCTTGATATGTCGATAGGCGGCGTACGCCGCGCCGCCGGCCGAGAGCGACCCGAGCACGATCCGGATCGGCCGCATCCGGTTCTCGCTTTCCCATTGAAGAAGGAGCGGGGACATCAAGTCGATGCGCCTGCCCATGCCTCCCCCGGCAAACGGGGGAGGCAACACAAAGTCATACCTGAGGAATTCCGGGGGGAAATCTATGAGACGTGCATCAAATCCCAGGGACGGTGGAAGGAGGAGTGTGGGTCTCCCCAGTGAAGGTCCCAGGTCGAAGGGCAGGACTCGTATTGCGCAGCTGGTGTCAGACGATCGAACATCCGATTGTTGCTGCCCCGACGCGGAAAATGCAAAGGCAAGAGAAAGGATGACAATACCAACATTCTTCATGGCGAAGTTACGGAACGTCGTTCCTGTACCTCCTGTACATGATATAGCTGCCCCCGACCCTGAGCGGAGGGGTGATTTCACCTTGCCCCAGTCTCTGCAATTCTTTTCTTACGTGCTGAGGGTAGACCGCAATATTCACAGCTCCGAGGAACCCTCCCTGTCGACGTGATGGAGCAATGCTGGAATGCATGGCCAGAGTATCGAAATCGGCCCCATTCTCGAGCAGTACGTGCAATGAATCCGCCTCCTGTTTTGTAGCACACACAAGCTCCCCGAGGGCAAGTATGGTTGCATCCCGCGGTTTGACGGCAACCGGCTGACGGATCCAGAGATCCGCCGGCACGCCATCGCGGCGCCCCGGAGTGAACTGCCAATGTCTGATCGACTGAAGCGCAAGGGAATCCCATTCCGAGACACCGCTTGACTCGACCATTCTCACTTCCCCGACAGTCCCGTCTTTCATAACGTGCAACATGACAAGCAGTTTCAATCCTCCCCAGGGAATGACTGAATCAATTGGGGGGAGCGGCGTCATTCGGACGAGCTCCGGCGCCTCGGTCGGGACCTCGGCCAGCTGCATGGCGCCACATCCGATGAGGAAAACCATCACAAAAGGGACGATGCGTATCATGGGTCACTTCCTGAGTCCTGCCAGCCGCTTGCGCGCGTCAATCAGCTCCGGCTGGTCCGTGTCCGCGTTCTTCCAGATATCCAGGAATCTCCTGTACTCATCGACCTCGTGGATATTGCAGATGTTGCTGTGATCGAGGGCTGAGGCAGTTTTGGCTTCGTGGATGAAACGCTGTTTTGCTTCGGGGTCGCGAGTGAGATCGGGAGGGAGGAACTTGAGCGCTACGGGGCGGTCGAGTTTGAGGTCCTGGGCTCTGGAGACAACGCCCATGCTGCTCCCGCCGAAATACGGCGGGATTCTGAAAACCGCAGCCACTCGTTGAGAAGCACTCGCGGGCGGTTTTCGAACTTCGCCAAGCTTCTCGAGGATCTTATAGTGGGAAACAACTTTGCCGATCATGGGATATCTCCACGGGGGTCGATGATCCCTACGGCACAAATCACCAGTATATTGCTAAGATACGGCAACAAAATAGGAGAGTCAAACTCGGGCCTTCCTTCCCCTCTCGCCCACGGATCGCATTTGATTGCCGCATTTCTCTCCAACGCATCGACGAGCACTCCCATCCGCTTCCCTCGCTGGCTATCGGCGCCACCCTCGGAGGAGTATTCTTGCATGGTGCGCTAAACGTTTCTATCCTCTGGGGAGGGAGGATCTACGGCCGAATGTCCGCCATTCGGACCATTGCCCTGGTGGCAACCTGAGGGACTCTCCGCACACCTGATCACCTCTTTGCCACAAGAACAATCAACGGCAGGAGGTCAACATCACCCTGGAACTGATATTCGACCGCTTTGTATTGAGGGTGGGGGCGGAGATCAGCTCATTGATTCTCAATCAGGGGATTCGTATGCTAGGCAAGATACCATAGGCGATGGAGTTCGCCTGCAGGCCGAGCCTGGAAATGTCTCGTTTGCTCAGGGATTGATGACTCCTACCTCTTTCTGTCCTCAGATCAGGGTAGGAGTTTTTTTCTGTGCCATCCGAAAGGTGCATGCAATGAAAGAGACTGCTATTGTGTTCCTGGGGGGAGGGG
>Ga0326726_10002966_pt1 | contig 15554 bp, 15 predicted proteins | sample MHFenrmetagenome_2_FD_207603 | JGI IMG/M metagenome (GOLD analysis project Ga0326726, IMG submission 207603) | Lab enriched peat soil microbial communities from Michigan Hollow, Ithaca, NY, United States - MHF15MN | ecosystem: Environmental > Terrestrial > Soil > Wetlands > Peat | place: USA...
CCCACTGTCTCGGCAAGCTCGTTGCGTTTGAGGTCCTGGCGGCGCATCTTTTGGGTCATTAGGGCTCGTTCTCCAAAAACGGCGCATTATCTCCGAGCGGAGAGACCCCGTCAAACCCGATCGGCGAAGCTATACTGGCGGGCGCCATGGATTCCGAGATCAAGATCACCGGCGAGCCTTCGGCCAACGGGGACCGCTGCGCCTTTCTCGTCGACCGGCCCCTCTTTCCGGGCGAATCCGCGCATTTCGCCGGCGCCGACACGGCCGGCCAGTCCCCGCTGGCCGCCGACCTGCTCGCGATCCCGGGAGTCGCGTCGGTCCTGATCGCCGACAACACGGTGACGGTGGACGCCGCGCACCCCGTGGACTGGCCCGCTCTCGGCATCGGAAACGTCATCCGCAAGCACATCCGGACGGGCGAGCCCATCGTCTCGGCCGAGTACTTCCGAAACCTGCCCTCCGAGGGCGACCTCAAGTGGGCGATCCGCGACCTCCTCGACCGGCAGATCAACCCGGCCGTGGCACAGCACGGGGGCTTTGTCGAGCTGATCGACGTCCGCCGCAACAACGTGTACCTGCGCCTGGGCGGAGGCTGCCAGGGCTGCGGCGCCGCCGACGTCACGCTCAAGCAGGGCATCGCGAAGGCGATCCGCGAGCTCGCCCCTCTCGTCGGCGAGATCCTCGACACGACCGACCACGCCGCCGGGCGCAATCCGTTCTACGCGCCACAGAAGTGACCGCGCCGCCGTACGCGGCGCGGTCATCCCGAGGCGCGTGAGCGCCGAGGGATCCCTTTAGGCGCCGCGCAGCGGCTCAACAAGTCCCGGCTTCCTCGTCGCCTCGCTCCTCGGCGCCCTAACTCCCGATCACGAACTCCAGCCGCGCGTGCGCCTCGCGCAGGGCCGCCTCGGCCCGATCCGGCGTCTCGGCCCGGGAGAAGATGAACCCGAGGTAGCGGTCGCCCTCCGGCAGGGCCACGATCCGCTGCCCGATGTGCGCGGAGATCGTCACCTCGGCGATCCCCGGAATTGCCCGGGCCGACTCGACGCCGCGCGTCTCTTCGAGCACGCCCCCCGCCGGGATCGGGATCATCATGACTCCCGCGGCGCTCCCCTCCCGCACGGCCGGCTGCGCCTCGAGGCCGAGCGCGTGCCCGAGAATGAGCTCCTCGAGGGACGTGCCGGTCCCGAATCGAAGCGTGCGCGAGCAGAGCCCGCCGATCGAACGCGCCGCGATCTCGATGATCCAGACCCCACTCTCGTTGACGCGCATCTCGGCGTGAATCGGGCCATGGCGCAGCCCCAGGGCTCGGGCGCCCGCCGCCGCCACGTCGGCGCAGCGCTCCTGGATGTCCGCGGGCAGCCTCGAGGGCGTCACGTAGATCGTCTCCTCGAAGAAGGGGCCGTCCAGCGGGTCCGGCTTGTCGAAGAGGGCGAGAACACGCAATTGCCCTCCCGTGAGAAGGCCCTCGAGGGCCACTTCGAGGCCCGGCACGAAATCCTCGACGAGGATCTCGCGCGCCGAACTTCCGCCCCGCTCCGAAACCTCCGGCGCCTCCAGGATCCGCGCGATGCGGCGCCAGGCCTCGACGAACTGGCCGGGAGCGTCGGCCCGAATGACTCCCCGGCTGGCCGCGAGAAAGGTCGGCTTGAGGACGCACGGGTAGCGCGCGGCCGCGGCGGCCGCGACCGGATCGTCGCCGACGTGAAAGAGCCGGTGCCCGGGCGAAGCCACTCCCGCGCTCGCGAGGCGCTCGCGGGATCGGGCCTTGTTTCCGGCCCCGGCGACCGCGTCGACCGGATCGTGCGGCAGGCCGAGCCGCTCCGCGATCGCTGCCGCCGCCACGGCCGTCCGCTCGTCCACGCCGAGGACCGCGGCGACCGCGCGCCGGCTCGCAAACTCCGCAACCCGGGCGGCGCAGGCCCCCGGATCCCCGAAGTCGAGCGTCAACAAACCGTCGGGATTCAGGCGCTCCATCGTGCTCGGTTCCTCCGAGGCGACGGTGACCTCGACGCCGAGCTTCGACGCCGCGGCCAGGAAATCGGGGATCCGGTAACTCGTCGTCGGCAGGAGCAGCAGCACGCGGGACACATCTCCATCGTAACGGGTTCGCCAGCCCGCGTCGGCGATAGCATGGAACCATGAAGAAGGCCCGCAAGCCCGCAAGGCGCGCCGCGAAGAAGAAGCCGGCTCGGGGAAAGAGCCCGAAACGCAAGACGATCATGCGCCACTCGCGGGAGGGATGACCCGCGATCCGGCTGCGGCCCGGAGCTAGTTCTGCAGCTCCTGGAAGTAGCCGTGCAGCTCGCGCAGGGCCTGGCGGTTGATCTCCTGCCGGCGCGCGGACTCGCGGACGAGCGAGAGGGCGGCCATGCCCTCGGGGGCCATCTTGAGCTCCGAGATCACGGGCAACGCCGCCGCGATCTCGTGCAGGGCTTCGACGCTCTTGCCTTCCTCGAGAAGAAGGTCAGCGACGACGAGATTCAACGCGGCGATGTCGGCCCGCATCCCGATCGCGCCGAACTCGTCCTGAGCCTTGCGGTAGGAGTCGATGGCTTCGGCGTAGTGGCCGCCCTCCCGCAGCAGGATCGCGAGGCCCCACGTCACTTTCGCCAGAGCGATGCGGTTGTCCAGGCGCTTCAGGATCGGGATCGACCGCCGGGAAGCTTCGATTGCCGCATCCGCCTCACCCATCATGCCGTGGGCATGGATGAGATTGCCGTAGGCCTCGGCCAGAAGCCGGTCGAATCCGCGCTCCTCGGCTTCGGAGCAGATCTGGTTGAAGACGGCGACGGCCGCCGCCGGTTCGTCCTTCTCGACGTGGGCGAGCCCCTCGAGAAACCGACACTTCAGAGCGTCCTCCGGCATCCCGAGCTTCTGAAAGCTCTCGATGAGCGAAGGCAGGAGCTCGAGGACGAGGTCGAGCTGCCGTTCCTCGAGCCGCTCGGCGAGGCGCTGGTAGGCCAGACGCGAAAGCTCGCCCGGGGCGTTCATGGTGTGGCGGAATCCCGCTTCCGCCCGTTCGAACCAGATCCACGACTCCTCGCGCTCCGACAGGCATCGGCACGCCGTCCCGGCCAGCAGGGCGGTCTCGCCCAGGAAGTAGTCGCGCTCGTCGAAGAGTCCGATCTCGCGCTTCGGGCTCTCGATGAATCGATAGAGATACTGGGCTTCTTCCCGAACCGACGCCGGAGAGGTCCCCATCCGCTCCCGAAGGACCCCGCACAGGGCGAGGAGTGTTTCCGGATCTTCGAGGTGGAGGGTCCGCGCCTTCGCCGCGCGTTCGTCGAGCGGCGTTGCGAGCACGCGCTCGGCGGCCTTCAGCCCCGCTTCCGACGAGAGCGGGCGGCCTCGGAAAGGAAGCACTCGCCCCGTCACGAGCGATCCTCCTCGAAACGGCGGTCGAGATCGCCGGCGACCTCGTCGGGCTCGCGGGAAAGAACGTCGTTCAGTTCTCGATCCGAGGACTGCTCACCGCCGAGCTTCCAGAGCTGGAACGAGCGGCCGTACTGGCAGGCCGCCGACAGGAGCGAGATTCGCAGCAGCTTCACGGGCATCTGCCCGGCGCCGCCGCGGCGGGCGAGCCGCTGGAACCAGATGTAGAGGTCCTCTTCGGCGCCCCGCGCCTCCTCCTCGGTCAACCGGTAGTACGCGACGAGAGCCGAATGAATGACGTCCAGAGTCAGTGAGAACACCGACTCGACATCGTCCGGTCGTCGCGAGGGGGATTTTTCCACGGTGTAGCGAATGAGGATACACCGCGCCTCTCTCCCGGTCAAAGGCCGGGCGGGCGAGAAAGCCGAAAGCCGTTGAACCTGAGGGGATTACGTCGGGATGATCCCGCCGATCTTGATCACGAACCGCGACGGTTTGCGCTCCGGGCGCCAGGCCGCCGGGCGGGAGGTCGTGTTGGGCTCGGGCTGACGCTCGGGGACGCGGACGGGGACGTTGGAAGTGGACATGTTCTCAACCTTTCCTTTCGAAGCAAGCTCGGTCACCGAGCCAAAACGAATCGCCTGATATTTGACCACAAAGCGAGAGGGTGGGATGCGATTTTTCCGCGCCCCGTTTCTCCTTGCGGCTCAGGCAGATAGAGTAGAGAGTCGTCATGGGCGCTCCTACGCCGGCCCTCGAAGTCGTCATCGTGGGCGCGGGATTCGGCGGCCTCGCGGCGGCGCGCCACCTCGCCGGCGCTCCGGTCCACGTCACCGTCGTCGACCGGCGCAATCATCACCTCTTTCAGCCACTGCTCTACCAGGTCGCGACGGCGGGACTTTCTCCCGGCGACATCGCCCATCCGATTCGCTCGATCCTGCGCGACCAGTCCAACGCGCGGGTCATTCTCGCGGACGTTCTCGCGATCGACACCGACCGCCGGCAAGTGCGGCTCTCCGACGGAGAGCTCGGGTATCACTTCCTCGTTCTGGCAGCCGGCGCCGGGCACGCGTACTTCGGCCATGACGAATGGGAGAAGGACGCCCCCGGCCTGAAGACCCTCGAAGACGCGCTCGAAATCCGCCGGCGGATCCTGCTCGCCTTCGAGAAGGCCGAACGCGAGCGAGACCCGGCCGCGCGGCGCGAGCTGCTCACCTTCGTCATCGTGGGCGGCGGCCCGACGGGCGTCGAGCTCGCCGGGGCGATCGCCGAGATCTCGCGCCACGTCCTCGTGAGCGACTTCCGGGCGATCGATCCCCGCGAGGCGCGGATCGTCCTCGTCGAGGCCGGGCCGCGCATCCTTTCCGCATACGCGCCGCAGAGCTCCGAGCGAGCCGTCGAAACGCTGCGCGCCCGCGGCGTGGAGGTGCGCGCTGGCGTTCCCGTCACGGGCGTGGACGCCGGAGGCGTCTCTCTCGCGGGCGAGCGCATCGCGACGCGCACGGTGCTGTGGGCCGCCGGCGTCGCCGCCTCCCCGCTCGCGCGGTCGCTCGGCGTTCCCCTCGACCGCGCCGGGCGCGCTTTCGTCGAGCCTGACCTGTCGATCCCCGGCCATCCCGAGGTCTTCGTCATCGGAGACCTCTCGGTCTTCGTTCACCAGACGGGGCGCCCTCTTCCCGGCCTATCCCCCGTCGCGATGCAGCAGGGGCGCGCGGCCGCCCGCAACATCCTCGCGACGGTCACCGGCGCGCCTCGCCGCCCGTTTCACTATGTCGACAAGGGCGCGATGGCCGTGATCGGACGCTCGGCCGCCGTGGCCGAGCTCGCGGGCCTGCGGTTCTCGGGCCTGATCGCGTGGCTGCTGTGGTGCTTCGTCCACATCTTCTACCTGATCGGTTTCCGCAACCGCGTGATCGTCATGATGGAGTGGGCCTGGGCATACGTCAGCTACGAGCGGGGCGCCCGCCTCATCACGGGCGCGGTCGGCCCGGGCAAATCGGGGTAGGATCCACCCAACACTTCGCGGAGGACAACATGGTGCTCGATCGACGGGTCCTGCTCGGCGGCCTGACCGGAGCCGCCGCGCTCGCCGCATTCCGCGGCGACGCCCTCGCCCGCATCACGGAGGCCGGCCGAGCCGCCGCCGGACGAAAGGCGTCGGAGCTGGCCACCGACGAGACGTACTGGTCCTCGATCGCCGACGCCTTCGAGGTGGACCGGACGCTCATCAACCTGAACAACGGCGGTTGCAGCCCCGCGCCCGCGCACGTCCTCGACCAGATGATCCGCGACATCCGCTTCTCGAACGAGATCCCGGTCTACCAGATGTGGACCGTCCTCGAGCCCCGCATCGAGTCCTGCCGCCGCGAGCTCGCCGCCGAGTTCGGCTGCGACCCGGAGGAGATGGCGATCACCCGCAACGCCTCCGAGTCGCTCGAAAACCTCATCTCGGGGATCGAGCTCAAGCCTGGAGACGAGGTCGTCTACACGACGCAGAACTATCCCCGGATGATCACGTCCTGGGAGCAGCGCGCGCGGCGGGAGGGCATCGTCGTCAAGCCCATCCAGTTCGCCGTCCCGCCTCCGTCGAGCGCCGAGGTCGTCGACGCTTTTCGCAGGGCGATCACGCCCCGGACGCGCGTCTTCGAGGTCACGCACATCACGAACCTGACCGGGCAGATCCTGCCCGTCCGCGACATCGTGCGCCTCGGCCGGGAGCACGGCATCGAAACTTTCGTCGACGGCGCGCACGCGTTCGCCCAGTTCCCGTTCAAGCGCGACGACCTCGAGTGCGACTACTACGCCACGAGCCTTCACAAGTGGCTCTTCGCTCCCATCGGCACGGGGTTTCTCTACGTCCGGAAGAACAAGCAGAAGTCGATCTGGCCGCTCATGGCGGCGCCGCCGGCGATGGACGAGAACATCCGCAAGTTCGAGGAGATCGGCACACACCCGGCCGCCAACCACAACGCCATCGCCGCCGCCATCGCCTTCAACCGCGGGATCGGCGCCGACCGCAAGGCCGCCCGCCTGCGCTTGCTGCGCGATCGCTGGGCCAAACGCCTGGCCGCGGCGGACCCTCGCGTCAAGATCCTCACGCCCTTGAACGACACCGATTCCTGCGGGATCGCGCTCATCCACGTCGACGGGATCGACACGGAGAAGCTGCAGGCCTACCTCTGGGACAAGCACCGCATCATGACGACCCCCATCGTCCACAAGGAATTCAACGGCCTGCGGATTACTCCCAGCGTCTACACCATGCTGGAGGAGCTCGATACGTTTTCGGCGCGGATGGAGCAGATCCTGAAGACGGGTCTTCCGGCCTAGCAGCCTTTCTGCACGGCTCGGGCCGCTCCGCGACGCCTGCGAGTCATCACGCGGCGCCGAAAGGGATCCCTCGGGCCCCGCCGGGCCCTCGGGATGACAGGAGAGCGGGGTGTCCGGCCAAACCACCTCATCGTGTCGCCCCAAGAGAGACGTCGCACCGAAGGGGCCGTCGAAGAAGCGTCGCCCGGCGGGAACCGCCCTCCGGTCCCGGTGTCCCCTTCTTCCGGAGGGGACATATGAAACGCTCGCTTCGCACCGGTTTCGTCCTGCTCGGCCTGCTCGCCTCGGCCCCCGGACTTCGTGCCCACGACGGGACCGCGTACTCGCTCTCGGTGCTCGTGGACGGCGCCCCGGTCCCGGAGTTTGCCAGCCGCGGCCGGGTCTACATCGAGGCCCTGAAGGGGCGGGAATTCACGATCCGTCTCGCGAACCCGACGTCGGGGCGCGTGGCCGTGGCACTTTCCGTCGACGGGCGCAACGTCGTGGACGCCAAACGCACCACCGAGCGCGACGCCACGAAATGGGTGCTCGGCCCGGGGCAGACCATCGAAATCCCGGGATGGCAGATCTCGGGGGAGACCTCCCGGAAGTTCTTTTTCACGGAGACGTCGCGGTCGTACGCGAAGTGGCTCGGCGACACGGCCAACGTCGGCACGATCGAGGCCGTCTTCTTCCGCGAAAAGCGCTGCGAGCCGCCCGTCGCATCGAAAGACGAGTCGGCCTTCGAACGGGAGGCGCGGGCCGGCGCGCCGTCGGCCGCTTCGCCCGCCCCGACCGCGAAGTTGCGCGCGTCCGACGAGAATGCCGCGACCGGCATCGGCGACAAGACTCGTTTCCCGGTGCAGTGGGTGGCCTTCGAGGCGGATCCCGTTCCCGCGGCCCGGGTCGCGCTCCGCTACGAGTTTCGCGAGCAGCTCGTCCGCCTCGGAGTCCTGCCCCGCGAGGACGCCGGACTCTACGCCCGAGAGCACGCCAGCGGGTTCGAGCGGGGCTACGCCCCCGATCCGTACGCCCATCGCTGAGGCCGGGTCGATCCGCCGTAGAATCGCGTCCGCGCCGGCAGCGCGGCGCGATTCACCTTTGAAGCCAGCCGAACCCGAGAGCACCGACGAAGAGCTCCTCGCCCGGGCGAGGCAGGGCGAGGACGACGCGTTCGGCGACTTCGTCCGCCGCCACACCTCGACCGTCCACCGCTGGATGGTGCGAGCCGTCGGCGCGGACGACGCCGACGACGTGACCCAGGAGATCTTCGTGAAGGCATACCGCGGGCTCGCTCGGTTTCGGGGCGACGCGCCGCCGCGCGCGTGGCTCGCGGCGATCGCCGACAACGCCGTCAAGAACCGCTACCGCGCGCGCAGCCGCTTCCGGCGCGTGTTCGCCGGCAGCACGGACGCGGACCCGGACCGCGAGCCCGAGGCGACGGGTTCGGGCCCCGAGGACGAGGCTCGCACCGGCGAGTCCCGCCGCGTCGTGGCCGAGGCCCTGAAGCTGCTGCCGCCCGATTTCCGAATGCCCGTCGTGCTCCGGGACATCGAGGAATGGAGCTACGAAGAGATCGCCGCCTCGCTCGGCCTGCCCGTGGGAACCGTGAAATCGCGCATCGCCCGCGGCCGCGGGCAGCTCAAGGAAATCCTGACACCCCTGCTTTCGGGAAGGTTGCCATGACCGACACGCTCCACCCCGCCCGGTCCGAGGACTTTCTTTCGCGCCTCTACGACGGTGAGCTTTCGCTCGCCGACCGGGAGGCCTTCGAGACCCACCGGCCCGTCTGCGACGAGTGCCGCGCGGCGGCCGACGCGTTCGAGGCGACGCTGGCGGCTTTCCGAGCCTCTCCCACCGCGCCCGCGGCCGCCGATCTCTCGGCCCGCATCCTGCGGAAGATCCGCGCTCAGTCTCCGTCGCGCCGCCCGTTCGGCGTGATGTTCGGCATCGACGTGCGCTGGGCCGGCGTCCTGCTCGCGGCCCTGCTGGTGGTACTCGTCTCGACGCCGCTCGTCGTCCGCCGGAAGGAGGCCTCCGAGCTTTCGCCGCCCTCGATCCCCGCCCGGATTCTCGACGACACTGCGCAGGCGAACGCTCCGCAGGAGAAGGCGAAGGCGAGGCCGAAGGACGAGCCCGCCTCTGCCGCGAGCGCCCCCGCCCCCGCAACGGCTCCGCTCTCCAGGGACGAGGCGCCGGCCCGCAACGCGGCCGAGGCGCCGCGCCAGAAGCTCGACACCGTCGAGGCTCCGGCCGACGAGGAGAAACGGCGGTACGCGCCGCCGCCGGTCGCCGCGGTGCGCCCGCCGGCGCCGCGGCGCGAGATGTCCGCACAGGCCCCGGCAGTCGAGGCCGCGGCGGGCGCCCCGAGCGCGTCGGGGGTCTCGGAATCCGCGGTGGCCCCGATCGGCCTGAGCGTCCGGGCGCTCGACGGCCAGGGCCCCGCGCCCGCGATCGTGTCGCATCCGCCCGACGAGCGCTTCTCTGCCTTGCGCGGCCTCGAGTTCATCGTGACGGTCGAGACCCAGGGTGGTGTCCGGGCCGTTCAGGCGGCCACGGGCGGCGGCCTCGTCGCTCCGAAAAAGGCGGGGCCCGCCGATGCGACTCCGACTTCCGCCGGCGCGGAGGATGCGCTGCACGAGCTCCGGTTCGCCCCCGGCGACCGGCCCCGGCGACTGCTCCTACGGGTCGAGTGACCCGGCTGCCGGGAACGATTCCGTCGTTTCGAGGACCGCGGCTCCCTCGATCTCGCCGCGCTTGACGCGCAGGAGCGCCGCGTTGGCCTCTTCGAGACGATGCGTCTCGGTGCGGGCGCGGACGGGGATTTCCGCGGCGAGGGCCAGGAACTCCTCGGCGTCGCGGCGCGTGTAGTTCATGACGCTGCGCACGACGCGCTCGCCGTAGAGCGTGTCGTACGCGAACGACGGGATGTCGCTCATGTGAATCGCGTTCACGGCGACCGTACCTCCCCGGCCGACACGCCCGAGGGCGAGCGGGACGATCTCCCCGGCGGGAGCAAAGGTCACGGCCGCGTCGAGCGGCGTCCCCGGGTCGTCGAAGGCTTCGCCGGCCCAGACGGCCCCCATTTCCCGGGCGAGGCGCCGATGATGGGACTCCCGCGTGAAGGCGAAGACCTCGCACTTCCAGTGCAGAGCGACCTGGATCGCGAGATGGGCGGACGCCCCGAAACCGAAAAGCCCGAGCCGGGAACCGGGCCGGACGCCGGCCAGCTGCAGCGAGCGGTAGCCGATGATGCCCGCGCACAAGAGCGGCGCTGCCTCGAGGGAGGAGAACCCGTCCGGGAGCCGGTACGTCCAGCGCGCGGCGGCGACCATTCTCTCCGCGTACCCACCGTCCCGGTCGCGGCCCGTGAAGGTCGCGCGCTCGCAGAGGTTCTCCCGTCCGGACTGGCAGAGCGGGCACGCGCCGCAGGTCGAAGCCATCCAGCCCACCCCGACCCGGTCGCCCACGGCGAAGGCTTCGACACCCGGCCCGAGGGCGACGACGCGGCCCGCGGCCTGGTGGCCAGGCACGACCGGCAGCGACGCCCCGACCTCGCCCTCGACGAGGTGCAGGTCCGTCCGGCAGACGCCGCAGGCCTCGACCGCGATCGCGACTTCCCCGAAACCGGGCACGGGGGCGGGCCGTTCGACCAGGCGCAGGGGAAGCGCTTCTACCGCCGCCGCCCGCTCGAGCCGCATCGCCCGCACGAGGAAACTATACTCGGCGAGGATGAAGAGAATCGACGCCCTGCTGGCCGAATACGGACAGGCTCACCGTGCTCCGGGAAACCTCGCGTGCCACTCGATCGGGATCACCCTCATCGTGTTCGGAGTGTTCTCGATGCTCGCCGCGATCCCGATCTCGGGATTCTGGCGGGCCAGCGAGGTGCTCGTCGGCGCCGCGTCGCTCTGGTACCTGGCGCTCGACACGCAACTCGGTCTCGCGATGACGGGCGCCGAGGCGCTCGTCGACGTGGCCGCGCGCGCGGTCGGCGACTGGCGCGTCGGCGCTGCGGCCTTCGTCGGAGGCTGGATCTTCCAGGGGATCGGCCACGCCGTTTACGAGAAGAACTCGCCCGCGTTCACCCGAAACCTCGTCCACCTGCTCGTCGGCCCGGCCTTCCTCGTCAACAAAGTACTGAAGATCCGCCCCGTCGCGACCCCGAGCGGCTAGGTCAGTTCTTCGGCGCCGGCGGCGCGTCGATCCCGTAGTCGAGCTCGTAAGGGGGCGGCGCCCCGCCCTTGCCCTGGAGGTAGTGCTCGAACCACTGGATCATCCGCAGGTTGTAGTCGTAGCGGGACGCGGCGCGCCGGTTGCCGTGCTGCTCGCCCGGGTAGTAAACCAGCCGCACCGGCGCGTGGTCGAGCGCCTTCAGGTACCGGTACAGCACGAGCGACTGGCTCGGGTGGACGCGCGGATCGTCCTTCCCGTCGAGAATCAGGAGGGGCGTGTGGGCCTTCTCGGCATAGTAGATCGGACTGCGCTCGAGCTTGTACTTCCAGTCCTCCCACGCGTGCTTGCGCGAGTGGACGAGGTACTCCTCGTTCGGGATGTCGGTGGTTCCGGCCTTGGACACCATGTCCGAGATCCCGACGAACATGACGCCGGCCGCGAAGCGGTCCGAGTACCGCGTCGAGCACCAGGCCGTGGCGTAGCCGCCGTAGGAGCCGCCCGTGACGCCCACCTTCGCGGCGTCGACGAGGCCAGCGGCAATGAGGTGGTCCACGCCGTCGACGAGGTCGTCGAACTCCCTGCCGGCGGCGTCGCCCTGGCCCGCCTTCGAAAAGGCGACGCCCCGGCCGGTCGAGCCGCGGTAGTTGGGATAGAAGACCGCGAACCCGCGCGCGGCGGCGAGCTGCCCCGGCTCGGCGTAGCCGGTCAGCCACCCGTTGCGGTCGTGCGCTTCCGGCCCGCCGTGCACGGCGAGGATGAGCGGCGAACGCGCACCCGGCTTTTCGTCGAGCGGCCGGATCAGCAACCCCTCGAGCGAGAGCCCGTCGCGGGCCTTGAACTTCACGACCTCCTGGGCCGCCAGGCGCACGCCCGCCAGCCACGGGTTGGAGGTCGTCAGGCGTCGCGGCGCGGGCGAGTCCGCCGTCGTCACGAACACTTCGGGAGGATGCTGAGGCGTCTGGCCGATCAGCGCCGCGGACTTTCCGTCGCGCGAGAGGTCGAGGGCCGTCAGGATCGGCTCGCCCGTGGCGACCAGCGTCTTGCTCTGCGTCCCGTCCCTGCGGACGCGCGCGAGAGTCGTCCAGACCCCCTCGTCTCCGATGTACGCCACCGAGTCCGCGCTCTGCCACGCGAGGCGGGCGACGCTGCCCTCGTAGCCGGGCAGGACATCGCGCGGGGCGCCCCCGCTCGCCGGGACGACCATCAGCCGCCCGGCCGACGGGTCGTTCAGGTCCGACGCCGAGACGAAGGCGAGGCTGCCCCCGTCCGGGCTCCAGGCCATCGCGCCGAGCTTTCCCGGGTTGTCGACGCGCGCGACGATGGCGCCCGAGTCGGCGTCGAGAACCGCGATCCGGCGCGCCATGTAGGTGTCGTCGATGAGCGAGCTCGGCGCGAGAGCGACGGCCAGGCGCGCTCCCGCCGGGCTCCAGTGGAGCTCCGACGCGGAACCCGGCACATCCAGCATCTTCGGCTTCACATCCGGGTCGTCGAGGCTCGTCACCCAGATCCGGACCGGTTTCGCGCTCTCGTCCACGACTTCCTGGGTGAAGCCTTTCTTCGCCAGGTCCCTCCGCGCTTTCGGCGCCTCCTCCTTCGCGAGGAAGGCGGCGCGGCGGCCGTCGGGAGAGAGGCTGAAGGCCGTGATCTCGGTCGCGAGGCCGACGACCCGGCGCGCTTCGCCCCCGGAAACGGGGATCACGTATAGCGACCGCGCTTCGTCTTTGCCGCGGCGGGCCAGGAACACGATCGCCTTGCCATCGGGCGTCCAGGCGGGCTCCGAGACGTTCACGTCGCCGGCCAGGAAGGGCCGGGAGGCGCCGTCGCGGCCGACGACGTGGAGCTCCGCCCACGCGGGTCCGTCGTCGTCGACGGCGGGCCGCCTCGGAACGGCAAGCACGTAGGCGATCTCGGCGCCGTCCGGCGACATCGCGATCTGGGTGACCATCCGAGTGCGAGCCACGTCCTGCGGCGTGAAGCCGGCGCCGGACGCTGTCGCCGCGAGGAAAAGACACATCGCCGCCACCGCGACGCCGAAAACCGTCGCGCGCACCTGCTCACGCCGCATGGTCATCCTTTCCGCTGCGTTGCGCGAAGCTCGCGATCGAGCGCCCGGCCGGCGCGGACCACGATCTCCGGGATCGCCTCGATGTCCCTGGCCGAGGTTCTGAAGTTCACGATGCAGGTCCGAAGGAAATACCGATTCCCGACGACCGCGTTGGACGGATACATCTCGCCCTGCGCCTGGAGGCGCTCGACGAGAGCGGCGTTCAGGCGATCGAGGTATGCCTCGTCCCGCGGCGCGGCGCCCGAGGCGACGTCGGCCGGGACGTAGCGAAACGTCGTGATCGAAAGGCCGAGCGTGCCGGCCTCGAGCTCGGGGTTGCGCGAAACGGCGTCGTACAGCTTCCCCGCCAGGGCGATGTCTTCCCCGAGCATCCGGCGATAGCCGGCCTGCCCCACCTGGCGCAGCGCCAGCCAGACCTTGAGCGCGCGAAAGCCCCTGGAGTTCTGCATGCCGTAGCTGTGGTAGTCGACGCGGTCGACGCCCTCCTCGCGCGGCGGGTAGTAGGGCGGGTGGAACTCGAAGGTCTCGCGCAGATTGTCCTCGTCCCGGACGAGCGCGCACCCGGCCTCGACCGGGATGTAGAGCCACTTGTGCGGGTCCACGGCGACCGAGTCGGCCAGGGCGAGGCCCGCCAGGTCCGCCGGGACGCCCGGGACGCGAGCTGCGAACCCGCCGTACGCGGCGTCGACGTGAAACCACAGTCCCTCGCGGCGGCAGAGCTCAGAAAGGAGCGGCAGGGGGTCGACGGCGCCCGTCGAGACGGTGCCCGCCGTGCCGATCACGAGAAACGGCAGGCGGCCCGAGGCCCGGTCTTCGCGGATCCGGCGCTCGAGGTCGGCCACGTCCATCCGCTGCCGGGCGTCGGTCGCGATCCATCGGATGGCGTCGGTGCCGAGGCCGAAGAGATCGGCGGCCTTGTGGATCCACGTGTGGGTCTCGCTCGACGCATACAGGGACAGTCGGGGAGCGCCAGCGGGCGCGACACCGGCGTCGCGCAGCGGCCACGGCGCCTTCGCGCGGCGCGCCGCGAGGAAGCCGACGAAGTTGGCCATGTTGCCGCCGCTCGTCAGCAGGCCGCCGCAGTCCGTCGGGTAGCCCAGCATCTGCGCGATCCACCGGATCGACTGCCGTTCGATTTCGGTGGCCATGGGGGCAAGGTGCCAGGCGCCGACGTTGGGGTTGACGGCAGCCGCGAGCAGGTCCGCGAGGGCCCCGATCGGCGCCGGAGCTCCGACGATGTACCCGAGAAAGCGCGGATGCCCGGAGAGCAGCGAATTCTCGAAGAGGAGGTCGGCCGCTTCCGAAAGCAGCCGGCCGACGGGCTGCCCATCCTCCGGCGCTCCGGCTCCCCCGAGGCGCGCCCGGATCTCGGCCGGCTCGGGCGCGGGGGTCACCGGCCGCGCGGCGAGCGTCCCGAGAAAGTCGGCGATCCGGTCGACGAGCGCGCGCCCCGCCGCCCGAAATTCCTCGGGCGACAGGTCGATGGGAGCGTTTCGTCCGCTCGGGCTCTCGTCGTCGGTGCTCAGCGGATGCTCTCTAGCAGAACGTCGTCAGAACGGCGTCGGGGTGATTCAGACGGAACCCCTCTCCGGCCGGGTCCGGATCGACCTCGAGCACCGCGCCCCGCAGCGTCCGAAAGGCGTGGTCGTCCATGACGACCGGGATCCCGGACGCGTCGAACCGGTGGCCTTCGTCGGGCGCGTTTTCGTCCACCGAGATTCGAAACCCGGTCCCGCCGCAGCCGAGCAGATGCCGCACGACGAGCACCGACTTCGAGAAATCGGCCTCGGACCGCAGCCGCTCGGCCGCTTCCGGAGTGATCGCCAGGGGCCCCGGGGCTCCGGTCATAAGATGCCCATTCTATGAAGAAGCGGGCGCCGGCGCGAAGGATTCGTCCCGTCTCGGCCGTGTCGATCGCGGCCTCCGATTCGGGCGGCGGCGCCGGGATCCAGGCGGACCTGCTGACCTTCGCCGCGCACGGCGTCTACGGGGCGACGGTCATCGCCGCGGCCACGGCGCAAAACACGCTGGGGGTCACGGCCGTCGAAACGCTGTCGACCGGCTTCCTGCGCCGGCAGATCGACGCCGTGTTCGAGGACTTCCGGCCCCGCGCCGTCAAGATCGGCATGCTGTTCGACCGGCCCCGGATCCGCGTCGTCGCGGCGGGCCTCGACCGCCACCGCGCCCGAAACGTCGTCCTCGACCCGGTCATGGTGTCCAAGAGCGGGGCCCGCCTGCTGTCGAAGACGGCGCTCTCGAGCCTGGCCGGCGACCTGTTGCCGCGTTGCGACCTCGTGACGCCGAACCTCCCGGAGGCCGAGGCCCTGGCTGGCATGCGCATCCGTTCGGACGCCGACCGCCGCGTCGCCGCCGGAGTCATCGCCGACCTCGGCGCCCGCGCGGTTCTCGTCAAGGGCGGCCACCGCCGCGGGGCCGAGGTGCGCGACCTGCTGTTCGACGGCCGGTTCTTCACCGAGTTCGTCGCGCCGCGAATCGCGACGCGCGCCACCCACGGGACCGGCTGCACCCTGTCGGCCGCCATCGCCGCCAATCTCGCTCTCGGCCGGACCCTCGAGGACGCGATCGTCGGCGCGATCGGCTATCTCCGAGCCGGCCTCGAGCACGGGCT
>Ga0326726_10002967_pt1 | contig 15552 bp, 16 predicted proteins | sample MHFenrmetagenome_2_FD_207603 | JGI IMG/M metagenome (GOLD analysis project Ga0326726, IMG submission 207603) | Lab enriched peat soil microbial communities from Michigan Hollow, Ithaca, NY, United States - MHF15MN | ecosystem: Environmental > Terrestrial > Soil > Wetlands > Peat | place: USA...
GGCCGCCTAGGACCCGCCAGCTCTTGGAGACTGCCCCTTTTCTTCACACCACTCTGACCCTGGATGAAATGCGGAATGAACATCTGGAAACCCTAAATGGGCTATTCGCTCGCATGGCTCGCAGCGCAAGGAAAACCGCCGCAGTCCCTGTTCGCCGAGCTGGACCTGCGTCGGACCGGAAAGCCGGGTGAGTATCCAGACGATCCCTTGGTGGGTGCGCCGCTCGACGGCGGCTGGTATCTGCTGGTCGCCCGGGGCTGCGATCATCGGATGATCGGCGAGCAGTTCCTGAAGACGCTCTCGCGGCGCTGCCGGGTGATCGCCTGCTCGATCGAGGAGCATGTCATGTACAGCGGTGCCGCGCTGTGGGAGAACGGCGAGCGCGTCTGGTCGGTTTCGCATCAGGGGGACGAAAACCTGCACGATCTCTCCGCGAACGGCGCGCTGCCGGATTTCTTCGCCGGCGTCCGCGACGAGCTGCTGGCCAAACAGGCGGCCGAAGGCGGCAAGGACGCGGGCGTCGACTATGTCTTCGAGATCCCGCTGGAAGTGGCGCGACGGATCACCGGCTTTGCCCACGACAGCGCGGCGAGCGTCGAAATCGATCGCTTCGAGGTCTTGGATTCCGCTCCGGCCAAACCGTGGTGGAAGGTGTGGTAGCGGGCCGACCCGTGACCCCGGCGCCGACCAGCGCGACAACGCGATGAAGAACGCCGTCTTCTATCTCATCGGTCCGCCCGGCGTGGGGAAATACACGGTCGGGACGATCATCGCCGAGCGCACCGGGGCCAGGCTGGTCGACAACCACTATGCGATCAATCCGATCTTCGGGTTGATCGAACAGGACGGGCGCACGCCCCTGCCCGCCGGGATCTGGCCACTCGTTGGCAAAGTGCGCTCGGCGGTGCTGGAGACGATCGCGGCGTTCTCGCCGCCGGACTGGAGCTTCGTCTTCACCCATGCCGCGAGCGACGATCCCAGTGACGCCGGCACCTGCCGCGAGATCCTCTCCGCCGCTGAGCGGCGCGGCGCCCAGGTGATCGTGGCGCGGCTGCACTGCGCGCCCGACGAACTGGCGCGCCGCGTGCTGTCGCCGGAGCGGCGATCACGGATGAAGGAGATGGATGCCGACGCGGCGCGCGCCAATGCCGTCGCGCCGGTGTTCGATCCTGGCCATGCCAATCTAGTGGACATCGACACGACCATGAAGGCGCCTACCGCGGCTGCGGACATCATCATCGAGGCCGCAAGGAAACGATGGCGCTGAGCCCCGCCAGGAGCAGGACCTGCACGACTTCGGCTCTCGTCTCGTTACTGCAAGACTATCTTGCGTCCTTCGACAAGCTCAGGAAGAGGGGCAATTTTGGCGGCCCGGAGAAAGCACCTCGTCCTGAGCTTGTCGAAGGACGCCCGTCAGGGACCCGGATCTCCTGAGCGCCATTCGCAGGATTCGCCGTCGACGCGCGGCGGCCGGCATCAGCGGCAGGTGATCATGTTTTGCCAGACGCTGCAGGTGCGCGGGCGATTCAGCGAGTTCTGCAGCTGCTGCTGATAGTTCAGGTTGTCGAAGGCGCGCCCGATCTGCGCGAGCGCCTCGGCGAAGCGCTGCTGGCGCTCGCGGTCGGCCGCCTCGGCCTGCCGGACGTCGCCGTAGTAGGCAATCGCCTGCTGATACAGCGACGGCAGCTCCTGGGAGATGCCCTGCACGAAGCCCTGCTCGCGCGCGAGGTCCTCGGCCTCCGCCATCCATTGCGGCGACTCCGCGATCTTCCGATCGAGCGCGTTCAGGAAGTCCTTCGTGATCCGATCGAGGTGCTGCGCGCGCTGCTGCCAGTCGCCGGACTGATTCTGGAACCACACCTCGGTCAGCCCCGGCGTCGTGTCGGTCTGCATGTGAACGATGAACTGCTTCAGCGTATCCCCGCGGCCGGCGGTGGCGAAGGCTTCGCGCACCTTGGCCGTGATGGCGGTGACCGGCTGCACCAGCTCGGGCCAGGCCTTGATCCGACCGGCATCGATCGCCGCGGCGAGATTCTGGACATCCTTGCGGATGTCCGCGTCGGCGGCCGTGAATTGCTGTTCATAGGTGGCGAACCGGGCGTTCCAGACCTCCAGGTACTGGTCTTTCGTGTCGTCGGCCCGGCTGGCCGCCGCGCCGCCGCAGGCCACGGCCATCGACAACAGCAATGCCAGAGACCGGATCATGCCATTTCCCCCAACGATTCCCTTCCGGGTTTGCACTCTCGGCGACTTCATCTCCTATCGATGAGAACCTACTGCTCCCGCGCCATGCGCTTCAGGCCGGGCCGCAGGCGCCGGAGGCGGCCGGTGCCGCCGTGCATTTTTCGTCCCCCTTCCCTACGGCAGCGTCGCGATCCGCTCGGTCAGCAGATCGTAGAAGCCGTCGGCGTCGACATCGTTCATGAACTGGGCGTTGGGCGGCCGGTCGGTGACGCGCCACCAGTCGGCGACGGTCATGCCGAGGGTGAGCGGGCTCGCGGTCTCGATCGTCACGTTCACCTTGCGGCCGCTGTAGAGGTCGGGCTCGAGGAGGTAGGCGATGACGCCGGGATCGTGCAGCGGGCCGCCGTCGGCGCCGTATTTCTCGACGTCGTGGCGCTCGAAGAACTCCAGCATCTCCGCCACCGCCCGGCCGCAGCGCGTGCCGAGGGCGCGGAAGCGCTGGATGCGCGGGGCCGTCGTCAGCGCCTTGTGCGAGACGTCGAGCGGAATGATCGTGACGGGGATGCCGCTGCGGAGCACGAGATCGGCGGCATGGGGATCGACGTAGATGTTGAACTCCGCCGCCGGCGTCGTGTTGCCGACCTCGAAGTAGGCGCCCCCCATCATCACGATCTCGCGGACCTTCGGCACGATATCCGGGGCCTTCACCAGCGCCATGCCGACATTGGTGAGCGGCCCCAGGGTGCAGAGCGTGATGGCGCCAGCCTCGGCCCGCCGCAGGGTCTCGATCAGGTAGTCGACGCCGTGCTGCGGCTGCAGCTTCATGGTCGGCTCCGGCAGCGTCGGTCCGTCGAGGCCGGTCTTGCCGTGGATGTATTCGGCGGTCACGAGGTCGCGCTGCATGGGGCGCTCGCAGCCGGCATAGACCGGCACCTCCGGGCGGCCCGCCAGCTCGCAGACGATGCGGGCATTGCGCTGCGTCAGCGCCAGCGGCACGTTGCCGGCCACGGCGACGATGCCCAGCACCTCCAGCTCCGCCGGCGAGGCCAGCGCCAGCAGGATGGCCACGGCATCGTCCTGGCCGGGATCGGTGTCGATGATGATCGGACGGGGCATGCGGGTGGCTCAGTCCGCCCGGCGGACGATCCGGTCCAGGCTCCACGGCCCACCGCCGGCGGCCGAGAGATAGAGGAAGACGAAGCAGAAGAGGACGGCCGGCAGGCCCTCGTTGAGGGCGGGATAGAAGCCGCGCGGCGCATGCTCGATGAAGTAGGCGAACGCCATCTCGCCCGAGAGGACGAAGGCGGCGCAGCGCGTGAACAGGCCGACGGCGACGAGGCTGCCGCCGACCAGCTCCAGCACGCCGGCGATGCCGTACTTCGACAGGAGCGGCACGGCGGCGAAGTATTCCGAATAGGGAAAATGCAGGATCTTCATCGTGCCGAACTCCAGCAGCAGGAGTGCGGCCACGAGACGCAGCAGGCTGAGGAAATGCGGTGCCAACGAGCGCCAGAACGAGAGTCCACGTGCCATCAGATACCTCCAGCGACGAACGCGGCGGAAGCGCCGCTTCGGGCGACCGGAGATATTTAGAGGGGACGAACGGCCGTGGCGACTGCTTTTATCGCGGGCCGGGAACGGGTGAGGGAGAAGGCGGCGGCGAAGCGCCTCAGGCGACCTTCTCGACGACGTGCAGCATGTCCTCGGGGCTGAACGGCTTCTGCAGCGGCCCTTCCGCGCCGGCCGCCGTCGCCTTGGCCAGGATCGGCTCCTTGAAGCCGGTCATCATGACGATGCGGGCCTGGGGCTTGATCTTCTTGATGGCAAGGCAGCTGTCGACGCCGTTCATGACGGGCATGCGCACGTCCATGAAGGTGACGTCGAAGTCGGAGGCCTGCGCGCGCTGCAGCGCATCCTTGCCGTTGCTGGCGACGGTGACCTCGTAGCCGAACACCTTCAGCAGGTCGGCCAGGCTCTCGGCCAGGTCCTGGTCGTCATCGACGATCATGATGCGAACGGTCTTCGAAGTCATTGGCCGCTTCTCCTCGCGCGGGGCCTCGGCAAAGCCGTCCTGCACCCCGGGCGTATCATCACTCTGGCAGATCAAAGTAAAGCGATCGTAACTGATTCTTATTGGCGGAAATGCGCCGGCAATTTCGCCGGCATTTGATCGATCCCGGTCGCCTGTCGCGGCCTCGCCTTCCCGCTAATCGCCGCCCGGCGGCGTCAGAACGTCGCTTTTGGTCCAGTCGAAGAGCGACAGCACGACCCAGCGCGTCCGATTCGAGAAGCCGTACATCGGTTCCTCGAGCGTGAAGGATTCGGGCACGCCGGTCTTGGCGTCGTAGGCGGTGATGCCGATCTTGGCGACGCCCTCATCGTGGTTCTTCTTGACCAGCGACAGCTCCGGAGTCCTGGCCTGGCCCGCCAGGGGTACCGGCAGGTCCATGCTGGGGATGCCGATCAGCATGGCGTCGGAATTGGTCGAGAGCGCGCCGGCGCGAATCTCGACGACCGCATCGGCCTGGCCGCGATCGGCGACCAGGCGCCCGCCCTCGCGCATGAGGCGGTCGCGGATCGCGCCGACGGCGTACTTCTGGTCGTAGCCCTCGAAATTCTCTGCATCGACCCAGATCTTCGTGCCTTCGGGGATCTTCAGGTTCATCCGATCGAGCGCGCGGTCGACCGCGGTGGAGATCAGCAATTGCTCCGTCGCCGTGCGCGCCGGTTCGGTCTCGCGAGAGGTCGAACAGCCCGCCAGCCCCAGCAGCAACAGAAATGACACAACCGCGATCCGGCCCAAGGCTGCTCCACCCGTTTCGTTGGTAGACGGCAGCGCGCGCGGTTTATTCCCGCGCGATCCTGTCGCACGGCCCTGGACGCGGCGGGGCTCTCGCCATAGCCTTGCGGCCCAGGGCGGACGATGGAGGTGAAGCCATGGCGGAGACAGCCGCAATGACCCGGGCGTTCGGCTGGCAGGCGGACGCGTTCGAACTGGAGGGCACCGACGGCAGGAAGCATCGGCTGGCCGAACTCAAGGGAGCCAAGGGCACGCTCGTGATGTTCATCTGCAATCACTGCCCCTATGTGAAGGCGGTGATCGACGATGTGGTGAAGGATGCGGCTGCGCTCGCCGCCGACGGCGTCGCCGCGGTCGCCGTCATGCCGAACGACACCGAGGCCTATCCCGACGATTCCTTCGACAACATGAAGGCGTTCGCCAGGCAGCGCGGCTTCGGCTTTCCCTATCTGATCGACCGCACGCAGGCGGTGGCGCGCGCCTACGGCGCCGTCTGCACGCCCGACTTCTTCGGCTTCGACAAGGACCTGAAGCTGCGCTATCGCGGCCGCATGTACGAGATGGCGGCGGGCCTGAAGCCGAAGCCCGGCGCCAGGCACGAACTGCTGGAGGCCATGCGCCAGATCGCCAAGACCGGAACGGCGCCCGGGGAGCAGACGCCGAGCATGGGCTGCTCGATCAAGTGGCGGACATGAGGGATGGCATGAGGATGATGAATCTCGGGGAGTACGCGTCGTACGACGCGCTCGGCCTGGCCGAGCTGGTGCGCAAGCGGGATGTCACGCCGAAGGAGCTGGCGGCGACGGCGGCGCAGGCGATCGCGACGGTGAACCCGCAGGTGAACGCGGTCGTCGAGACCTATGACGACCGCATCGGCGGACTCGACGAGGCGAGCCTGGGCGACGGCCCGTTCCGCGGTGTGCCGTTCCTGATCAAGGACGTCGGCGGCCACGAGCGCGGGCGCCGAATCGAGAACGGCAGCCGGCTGTGCCAGGGCATGATCGGGATCGGCGACAGCAACCTGATCACGCTGCTGCGGGCGAGCGGGGTGAACGTGCTGGGGCGCTCGAACGCACCCGAATATTCGATCGCCGGCACCACCGAGAACGCGCTCTACGGCAACACCTCGACGCCCTGGCGCCAGGGCTACTCGGCCGGCGGCTCGACCGGCGGCGGCGCGGCGGCGGTGGCGTCCGGCATGGTGCCGATCGCGCACGGCTCCGACATCGGCGGCTCGATCCGCATTCCCGCCAGCTGGTGCGGCGGCGTCGGGCTGAAGCCCTCGCGCGGCCGCGTCTCCTTCGGCCCGGCGCTCGACGAGGGCGGCTTCGGCCTCGCCATGAATTTCGTGCAGACGAAGACCGTGCGCGACGTGGCGGCGATGCTCGACTGCCTGGCCATTCCGCAGCCGGGCGATCCCTTCGTCATTCCGCGGCCGGCCGAGCCCTATCGGGCGTTCGTCGGCAAGCCGGCGCCGCGCCTGAAGATCGCGTGGTCGGCGAAGCCGCTGATGAACGGGCCGGTCGATCCGGAAGTGGCCGGCGCGGTGGCGGCGACGGCGCGGCTGCTGGCGGAGATGGGGCATGACGTGAGCGAGGAGAGCCTGCCGTTCGACGGCGAGGAGGCGAGCCGGCAGATGCTGAGCCTGTGGTTCTTCGGCTTCGACCGGCGGCTGGAGGACATCGCGCACAAGATGGGCCGCACCATCGGGCCGCACACGCTGGAGCCGGTGACGCTCAAGATCTACGAGTTCTCGAAGCGACTCGATCCCCACAGCTTCCAGGACGTGCTCGGCTACATGAACGGCCTGCGCCGGCGCATCGGCGAGTTCTTCGCGCGCCACGACGTCTGGGTATCGCCGACGACCGCGCTGGTGGCGGAGCCGCATGGGCTCTACAACCAGGGCCGCGCGGACATCTCGGCCGAGGAGTTCCTGCCGTTCTCCGACCGCCCCGTGCAGTTCTGCTTTCCCTATAACGTGGCGGGCCAGCCGGCCATCTCGCTGCCGCTCGCCTGGCATTCGAGCGGCCTGCCGATCGGCGTACAGCTGGGGGCGCGGCCGGCCGAAGAGCATGTGCTGATCCAGCTGGCGGCGGCATTGGAGGAAGCGCGGCCCTGGCGCAACAAGGTGCCGCCCCTGCACGCATCGCGTTGAGGGCGTACGCAACCGGCGAAAAGCGGGGGCATCGATGGGGAAGCGGGACGATTCCTTTCGCAAGGCCGCCAAGCGTCATGAGAAATGGTTGTCCGGCTACTGCCGGCTCGACCGCAAGGGGCTCGCCCGCAAGGAAGCGAAGATGCGCGAGAGCGCGTTCGCGTTCCTGCGCGGGACATTCTTCCGCTGGCCCCACTACCTGAGGGCGGTCGAGCCGCGCGTCCTGCAGGCCCCGAGGGTCCTCTGCGTCGGCGACATTCACCTGGAGAACTACGGAACCTGGCGCGACGACGAGGGCCGGCTCGTCTGGGGCATCAACGATTTCGACGAGGCGGGCGAGCTGCCGTTCACCAGCGATCTCGTGCGGCTGGCCGCGAGCGCCCTGCTCGAGGATTCGAAACAGCGCGGGAAACAGAAAAGGCCAGGTCTTTCCGGCAAGGCCGCGGTCGCCGCCATCGCGGCCGGCTACAAACAGGGGCTCGGCGGACAGCCCGAGTCGTTCGTTCTCGAAGACCAGTATCCGACGCTGCGGAATCTGGCGATCGTGACGGGCAGGGACGCCGTGCGCGAATGGCAGAAGATCCGTCAAGACGGCGAGGTGAAGCCGAGGAGCCTGGACCCGTCGCTCCACGATCTGCTGCTGACCTGCCTGCCATCCGGTACGGCAAGGGTGCATCTTTACAGGCGGCGGGCCGGCCTCGGCAGCCTCGGCCTGCCGCGCTATGTCGCGGTCGGCACCTGGCATGGCGGCCTGGTGGCGCGCGAGGCGAAGGCGGCGACGCCCTCGGCCCTGTGCATGCCGCGGACCGGCATCGCCAATCCTCTCGCCGAGTACCGGCGGATCGAGGCGCTCGGCTTTCGGGCGCGCGATCCGCACCTGCGCCTGTCCGACCGCTGGGTCGTCCGCCGCCTCTCTCCCGAAGCCCGCAAGATCGAGATCGCGGAAATCGAGGACGTGACCGATCAGCAAGACCTGTTGCAGGCCATGGGCCGCGAGCTGGCGAACATCCATCGCGGCACGGCCGGAACGGCGGCGCAGCTGGCGAAGTCCCTGGCCAAGCTGCCGAAGAACTGGCTTCACCGCGCCGCGGTTGCGGCGGCGGAACGGGTCATCGAGGAGTACGAGGCGTTTCGCGGCTCGTAAGGCCGGCCGCGCTATCCGTCATGCCCGCCAAGCGGGCTTTCTGACCTCGGCGCGAACCTGCGCCCGGATCGGGCCGACATCGCGCAACAGGTCGTCATCCAGCCCGGCGCGTAGGCGACGCTGCGCCGCATGGTACGCACATTGGAATACCCAGATCACCAGCAGGACAATCGCGGTCAGCAACAGCCCGAGGGCGCCGAACCAACGTCTGGGATCATGGTTGCGCATCGTCATGGTTGCCGCTCCGCGAATTTCGCCGTCGTCGCCGGCCCTCGATCGTGCCGGCGGGAGCACAGGGGAACACGGGCCGGCAATCGAGTGATGTCAGCCGTGTAAATTCTCGTAACCCGCGACCGGCGGCCACGCCGCGCGGCGGGGACGCGGCCGGGCCGCAAGACTGCGCATCCCCGGCTGAACGTGACTGCCCGACGGCAGACGGGCGTGCGGATCGCCATTCGACATGTTCTACGCCGCTCACCTTAAGCCGGCGTGAACACGCGGCATTAACCACAAGCGCTCGGCGAATTGCTTGAAAGATCAAGGCTGCCGGTTCTTGACAGGCTTGTCGGCAACCGGCTTGGTTGGGAGGCGCGCCTGCAGCGGCCGCAACTGTGGAACCGGAACAACTCCAACAAGGGCAGCAAGGCCGTGAAGATTCTCGTAGTCGGCGGCGCCGGCGCGATGGCGAGCGGGACCGTGCGCGATCTGGCCTCGCCGCTGCACACGCGCGTCAGCGAAATCGTGATCGCCGATCAGTCGCTCGAACGCTGCGAAGCCCTCGCCCGACAGATCGGCGATCCGCGCCTGCGGGCCGTGGCCCTCGACGTGCGCGACCGCGACCAACTCGCAACGCTGCTGCGGCAGGCCGACTTCTGCATCAACGCGGTGCCGACCTTGCTCGGCCATCAGATGGCGATCTTCGAGGCCTGCCTGACGGCGCGCAAACCCTATGTGGACTATGGCGGGCTCGGCGTCCTCACGGTCGAGCAGAAGAAGCGGCATGCGGCGTGGCAGCAGGCCGGCGTCGCCGCCGTCCTCGGTCTCGGCGCCGACCCCGGCATCTCCAACATGCTGTGCAAGGCGGTGGCCGAGCGGCTCGACCGCATCGAGCGCATCAACCTCTACTGGGCGGCCGAGAACCTGGCGCCCGAGAGCCCGGTGCTGGTGCCACCCTACAGCCTGCGCACGGTGCTGGCGGAGTATGCCAATCCGTCGCAGCAGTTTCTCGATGGCAAGCTCACGGCGATGCCGCCGCAGAGCGGGCAGGAGACGCTGCTATTGCCGCCGCCCTGGGGCAGGACCGCGTTCATGCACACGCAGCATTCCGAGCCGCTGACCGTGCCGTTTGCCGAGGGCATCCGCGACAAGGGCATCCGCGAGTTCACCTGGAAGCTGCGTCTGCCGGCGCGCGAGCACGAGGCCTGGGTGGCCCTCTGCAAGGCCGGCTTCGGCGATTTCGAGGACGCGTTGGAAATCGGCGGCGCGGCCATCAAGCCGGCGGATTTCCTGGATGCGCTGATCAAGCGCAACATCGCGCGCAACGGCCGGCTGATTCCCGAGCCGCAGATCCACGAGCTGCATCTCGCCATCGGCGAGGGAGCGCGCAACGGCAAGCCCGCCACGCTCAACTGCGCGGTCATCGGCAGCCCGCATCCCGCCCATGCCGGCTACAGCGATGCCGGAACCTCCATGGGCCTCTCGATCGGCGTGAAGCTCATGCTGGAGACGCCGGTGAAGCCGGGTGTGTGGGGACCGGAGGAGTATTTTCCCGCCGCCGCATTCATGGAGGAGCTGCGCAAGCGACACTTCACGGTGGCCGAGGATATTGCCGTCGAGCGAGTAGCGTAAGCGTCGGCTGCGCTACGACATCGATTCGCGGGCAGATGAGAGCCCCTCGGTGAGTGGGCGGCGGGACGAGCTTATTGCGGCGTGGCGACTGTGCTTTCGATGATGCCGTCGGACAGCGCGGCATCGGGGCCGGTCAGGTCGTGATACCAGTAGTGGACGTACAGGGGAAAGCGTACGATCCCTCGCGGGGCCAATTCGATCAGCAGCACAGCGTGGAAGCGGCCGGCGGCGTCGGTCCAGCGATAGCTGGTGGCGCGCAGGCCGTTGATCCGCTTGATGCCCTCGTTCGCGTTGCTCGGAACGGACTGCGGGAAGTCCGGCGCATTGCCGGCATAGGCGCCGAGCAATTCCGTGCCGTCGGCGGTGCGCGAGAACTCATAGGTGTCGAAGTCGACCATCTCCGACTTCTTGACGGCGATGCCGTCCGGAAGTTGGACCGTGAATCCGAGGCCGTGGTACCCCGTCGAGTCGGCGCGCGCACCGACTGCTGTCAGCGCACAGAGCGCCGCAACCATTGCAAGCACGGCACGGCGACGGCCCATCGTTTGGCGCCCCCTCCCCTTGCTTTCCATTGCATGGCGGAGGCCCATCATCATTGCGTCGACCCGCGCGCCGCCACGAACTCGTTACGCGCCGCCCACAGGCCGATGTCCTGGCGCTGGATGGCGGCGGCCATGAGCGCGGGGAAGGCGTCGGGCGTGCAGGCGAAGGTGGGGATGCCGAGGGCGGCGAAGGCGGCGGCGTGGTCGTGGTGAAAGGCTGGGGCGCCGCTGTCGCTGAGCGCCAGAAGACAGACGACGTTGACGCCGGCGGCGACCAGGGCCTCGGCACGGCCGAGCATCTCTGCCGCGTTGCCGCCCTCGTAGAGATCGGTGACGAGGACGAGAATGGTCTGCGCGGGACGCTCGATGATCTGCTGGCAATAGGCGAGCGCGCGGTTGATGTCGGTACCGCCGCCGAGCTGGGTGCCGAACAGGAGATCGACAGGATCCTTGAGGTCGTCGGTCAGGTCGACGACGGCGGTGTCGAACACGACCATGCGCGTACGCAGGGCGCGCATCGAGGCGAGGGCGGCGCCGAACACGCTGCTGTAGACGACCGAGGGCGCCATGGAGCCGCTCTGGTCGACACACAGCACGATGTCGCGCAAGCTCGAGCGGCGATGGCCGAAGCCGATCAGCTTCTCGGCGATGACCGTGCGCTTCTCCGGAATGTAGTTGTCGAGGTTGGCGCGGATCGTGCGGTGCCAGTCGATCTCGCGCAGGCGGGGCCGCCGCGTGCGCTGGCTCTTCTGCAGGCTGCCGGCGACCGCGCTGATGAGCGAATTGCGCAGCCGGCGCTCGATATCGTCGACGACCTTGCGCACGACCCGGCGGGCCGTCTCCTTCGTCTTGCTCGGGATGAGGCGCGAGAGCGACAGCAGGGTCGTCACCAGATGCATGTCGGGCTCGACGGTCTCCAGCATCTCCGGCTCGAGCAGCATCTGCTTCAGGTTCAGACGCTCGAGCGCGTCCTGCTGCATCACCCGCACGACCGAGGTGGGGAAATAGGTCCTGATGTCGCCGAGCCAGCGCGCGACATTGGGCGCGGAGCTGCCGAGGCCGGCTTGGCGCTCGCTGTCGTAGAGCGCCTCCAGCACGCCGTCCATGCCGGCCGCCTCGCCGCTCAGGCCCACGCCCAGGCTCTCCTCGGCCGGCTTGCCCAGAACGAGACGCCAGCGATGCAGCCTCTCTTCCTCGGTGCGGGTGCCGGTGACCGGGCGGTCCATCGGCTCAGCCGGCATGGCGTGTGCTCCCGAGGATCTGCGCGAGGATCGGCAGCACGCGGTCGGCACGTTCGCGCACGAGGCCGGCAGCCCCCGCAGCGTCGGCGGCAAGGCGCGCATCGGCGCGCTCGCCGAGGCGGCGCAGATGCTTGGCCTTCTCGCCCATGGCGCGCCGTTCCAGTACCTGGAACTCGGAGAAGGCGCGGCGTATCAGTGGCAGCAGCTCTGTGAACAGGTCCGCCGGCAGCTCCGCGAGCCACTCGTCGAGTGCGGCCCACAGGCCATCCTGATGCAGCAGCACCATGCCGCTGCCGCGCACGAGGCCCTGCACCCAGGCCGCCGCCTCGGCAGCAGGATTGGCCGGCGACAGCGCCAGACGGGCGCGGCGCCGCAGATCGGCTTCGTCGATCACCTGCTGCTCGACCAGCAGGCGGCAAGCGACGCCGCGGACCAGGCCATGACAACCATCGAGATCGGCGAGGCTCCGCATGATCAGCTGCCAATCGGCGCGCATGTCCGGATTGTCGAGTAGGCCGACGCTGGCGGTCACCTCGCCCATGGATTGCACGATGGCCTCGGCCGCGGAGTCGTCGAGCGAGGAAACGGCGCCGGGCAGGCCGACGATCACGCGCTGGAACAATGCATCGATCACCGGCATGACGTCGGCGGCCGCCGTGCCCCGGACATCGCCGTAGCGGGCGACGCGCGCGAGCGCCGGCAACGATTTCATCATCGCGCCGATATCGGCGGTGACCGCCGACTGCGAGCGCACGCGGGCCAACAGGTGGTCGATCGCCGCCGGCAGACCGGCCAGGATCGCCTGGTCGAGGAGCGCGGTCAGGGCGGGAAGGTCGGCGGCCTCGTCGCCGCTCTCGCGCAGGGAGGCGGTGGCGGCTTCCTCGACCGTGTTGCCCCAGACGTTCGCCTCGATCAGGCGCACCGGAAACTCCACGTTCCATTGCAGCTTCCAGTGCTCGTGGAACGTGCCCTTGCCGCCGCTCGCCTTCTGCGGCTTGCCCCAATCGATCTTCAGCACCAGGAGCTGACGCAGCAGGCGACTGCGGGCGCGATCGGTGTCGTTGCGCAGATCGAGCTCGAGGGTCTTGATCTCCGTCGTCTGCTTCAGGCGCAACGATTTCTGCTTGGCTTCGAGATCGCGTTGCAGTGGGATGGTCGGCGTTTCCGGCGGCACCTCGCCGAGCGCCTCGCCGATCTCCAGGCGCCGGCGGATCAAGCCGAGCGGCGCGTCCTCGCCGCGACAGAGCACGGAGAGCAGCGACTCGTTCAATTCGGCGAGGCCCGGCATCGGCAGCTCGCGTATGGCCGCGAGCGCCTCGGCCAGACGCACCGTCTCGATCACGCTGGCCGACGAGGCGTCGAGGTCTTCGCCGCGCAACAGCTGCGCGGCCTGTGCCACCCAGCGCAGCGCCGCCCGATCGCGCGCCACCCACAGATGCTGATACCAGCCGGGAGAGGCGATGCCGGCGCCGTAGCCGCTGCGGTAGGACAGGCGCGAATGGGTCCAGGGAATCCAGGTCGCCGCCGTCTTGATCTTCGGCAGGCCCTTCAGCAGCTGGGCGTCGCCCTTGATCTTGTCCGGCTCCTGCAACACCGGCGCGTGCCAGGCGCCGCAGACGACGGCGATGCGCGCGAAGCCCTCCTTCTGAGCGGCGCGGATGGCCGTGCGCATGAAGGCTTCGCGTTTGGCCTCCTCGCCGGGCAGCGTCGAGACCTTCTCACGCAGCGCCGTCATGGCCGAGAGGATGCCATCGAAGAGCCCGACGGCATCCTGGCGCTGCTCGATCTGATGTTCCCACCACAGCTCGCGATCGCCATAGCCGGCGGCTTCGGCGAGCAAGCCGATGGGATCGTGATGCAGCGTCTCGCCGCCGTCAGCACCGTCATCGGACGGCACGACATCATCCACGCTCGCGGATGGACCTTCCTCGACAGCCGGCGGGTTGCCCTCGGCCTCGGCCGCCAGCGCCGCGGCCTTCTTCTTGATCTCGAGCGCGCTGGCCAGGCGGTGCGCCTGCGGCATGTCGATGAATCGCACGGGAATCTTGCTTTCGGCGGCGTAGCGCAGCGCCTGCCATTCCGGTGAGAAGACGGCGAAGGGATAGAAGACGGCGAGATCCGGCGCCTCCGGCGGATAGACCAGCAGCGCCACCGGCGGGGTCAGGCCCTCATGCGCCAGCAGCGGCAGCACCTCCTCCGCGTCGGGTGGCCCTTCGACCAGGAGAATGTCAGGCCGCAGGGACTCCAGCGCGCCGCGCAGGCTGCGGGCGCAGCCTGGGCCATGATGTCGGACACCGAAGACGTGTATGGTCATGGTCGAGCGCTTGGCTACGCGCGGGCGGTCAGTCCACCACTTCCATGCAGGCGCGGTACAGGTCCTTCCAGCCGTCGCGCTCTTTGACGACGGTCTTGAGATACTCGAGCCAGACCACCTTGTCCTGCACGGGGTCCTTCACGATCGCGCCGGTGATGCCGGCGGCGAGATCGGCCGCGCGGAGCACGCCGTCGCTGTAGAAGCCGGCATAGGCGAGGCCGCCATTGACGACGGAGATGGCCTCGGCGGTCGACAGCGTGCCCGTCGGCGTCTTCACCTTGGTCTTGCCGTCGGTGGTCAGGCCGTCGCGCAGCTCTCGGAAGATGGTGACAACGCGCTTGATCTCCTCGAGCGCCGGCTTCTCCGCCGGCAGCGCCAGGGCGCGGCCGAGCTCGAGGACGCGCCGCGACACGATGTCGACCTCCTCATCGAGCGTCGCCGGCACCGGCAGCACGACCGCGTTGAAGCGGCGCAGCAGCGCGCTCGACAGCTCGTTCACGCCCTTGTCGCGGTTGTTGGCGGTGGCGATGACGTTGAAGCCTCTGGTCCCCTGCACTTCCGTGGCCAGTTCGGGCACCGGCAACGTCTTCTCAGAGAGGATGGTGATCAGCGTGTCCTGGACGTCGCTGGGGATGCGCGTCAGCTCCTCGACGCGCGCCAGCTTGCCATCGCGCATGGCGACCAGCATGGGGCTCGGCACCAGCGCCGCCATCGACGGCCCTTCCGCCAGCAGCCGGGCATAGTTCCAGCCGTAGCGCAGCGCCGATTCGTCGGTCCCGGCCGTGCCCTGCACCAGCAGCGTGGAGTCGCCGGAGATGGCGGCGGCGAGATGCTCGCTGACCCAGCTCTTGGCGGTGCCGGGCAGGCCGATGAGCAGGAGGGCGCGATCGGTGGCGAGCGTGGCGACGGCGATCTCGATCAGGCGGGCATTGCCGATGTATTTCGGCTGCACCACGAAGCCGTTCGATAGCTTACCGCCGAGGAGATAACTGCGCACCGCCCAGGGCGAGAGCCTCCAGTTCGGTGGCCGGGCGCGGTCGTCGGTCTCGGCCAGGGCCGTCAGCTCGGCGGCGAATTGCTGCTCGGCATGCTCGCGGAGCACTGCGGTCGCGGCGGCCGTCGCTGCCTTCGTCATGAAGCGATCTCCTCTATCAGCTCATTTCTCAATTGGACGATCTCGCTGAAATTCGCCAGCTCGCGGGCCCAGGCCTTGTCGATGTAGTCCTCGACAGCAAGCTGCGGCCAGGGCGCCAGCGCCTGGGCAAAACAGTCGGGTGGAATGGCACGCGCCGCGATCGGCAGAACGGCGAGGGCCGCGTGTCGC
>Ga0326726_10002968_pt1 | contig 15552 bp, 6 predicted proteins | sample MHFenrmetagenome_2_FD_207603 | JGI IMG/M metagenome (GOLD analysis project Ga0326726, IMG submission 207603) | Lab enriched peat soil microbial communities from Michigan Hollow, Ithaca, NY, United States - MHF15MN | ecosystem: Environmental > Terrestrial > Soil > Wetlands > Peat | place: USA...
CTGGAGGCGCAGCGGCGCACTCGGCCCGGCGATCGCGGGGTCCGGCGCAGCCTGGCTCAGAATCTCTATCTCACTGCGCACGCGGCCGTCGACGCCGGAGACGTCCCGGACGGTCTCTCGAAATTCCGGGAGGCCGAGAAGATCCAGGAAGGGCTCGTCGCGGAGGACCCGTCGAGCGTGACCTTCCGCCGCGACGTCGCCTACTCGCACACGGAGATCGGCAACGCCGAGCTCCGCCGCGGCGACGCCGTCGCGGCGCTCGAGGAGTACCGTCGCGCGCTCGAGGCCTTCGAGTCGATGGCGGCGGCCGATCCGAAGAGCACCGACCCCGTCCTCGGAATCGCCATGAGCCATCACAACGCCGGGGAAGCGCTGTCGAAGCAGGGAAAACGTTCCGACGCCCTGGCGGAATTCACGCTCGCGCGCCCGCCGTACGAGGCCATCGTCGCGGCCTCGCCCTCGGGCGTCTGGGCCGCCGGAATGCTCGCCAATCTCTACGTGGCCATGGCGGACCTCGAGGAGAAAGACGACCGGACGTCCGCCTGCGGGCTCTACGGCAGGGCCGTCGCGATCTTCGAGCCGATCGCGGCGCGCGCAGAGCTTCCCGCCGACCGGAGGGCCCGCTTCGATCGCGCGAAGGCCCGCTTCGAGTCGTGCCGGGGCCAGGTCCCGAAATCGTGAACCCCGGATTGTGGCTATGATGCGCGCCGGCTCCTGGCGCAAGGGAGGGGTGTGACCATGAAACGATTCCTGCTCGCGGTCTGCATCGGGGCCGCCGCCTCGGCGGCGCCGGCCCAATCTCCGGACGGCATCTTCGCGTCCGGCGCGATCGTCGGCGTCCTCGACGCGTGGCATGCGGCTGCAGCGGCGGCGGACGAGGAGAAATACTTCTCCTACTTCACGCCCGATGCGGTCTACCTCGGAACGGACGGCTCGGAGCGGTGGACCCGCGACGAGTTCCGGAAGTGGGCCCATCCGTACTTCGCGAAGGGCAAGGCCTGGAGCTTCAAGGCGGTGTCGCGCTGGATCACCTTCGCGCCCGATCGCCGGGTCGCGTGGTTCGACGAATCCCTCGAGACGCCCAACCTCGGGCCCTGCCGCGGCTCCGGCGTCCTCGTCGCGACCGACCACGGCTGGAAGATCGCGCAGTACAACCTGTCGATCCCGATCCCGAACGACCTCGCGGACGATTTCAAAAAGCGGATCGAGGATTACGAGCGGCAGAAGGCCGGCAAGAAGGGGGCCTGATGCAACGCGTTCTCGGCACGATCGCTCTCCTGCTGTGCGCCGTCGCGGGGCGGGGCGGGGCTCCGGCTCCGGCAGATCTCGTCTTCACGCGCGGCGCCGTCTACACAGTGGACGGCGCGCGCAGCTGGGCCGAAGCCGTCGCGGTGTCGGGGGGAAGGATCGTCTTCGTGGGAACGACCGCCGCGGCGAAGGCGTGGATCGGCCCTCGGACGAGGGTCCTGGACCTCGCGGGAAAGATGGTTCTACCGTCCTTCCACGACTCGCACGTCCATCCAATCTCCGGGGGCGTGGAGGCCACCGAGTGCGACCTGAACGGCCTCGCGACCCAGGAAGAGGTGCTCGAAGCGGTGCGGAAGTACGCGGCCGCGCATCCGCAGGCGACGTGGATCCGGGGCGGCGGATGGGAGCTGCCCCTCTTTCCGAACGGGAACCCGTCCAAGGCGTTGCTCGACCGCGTCGTTCCCGACCGGCCGGTGTATCTGTCGGCGACCGACGGGCACTCGGTGTGGGTGAACTCGAAGGCGCTGTCGCTCGGCGGCGTGACGAAAGCGACGCCGGACCCTCCGCACGGCCGCATCGAGCGGGACCCGACGACGGGGGAGCCCTCCGGCGCGCTCCGAGAGGACGCCGGGCACCTCGTCGGCCGGCTGCTTCCCGGGCACACGGCGAAGGAGCTCGATGAGGGCCTGCGCAAAGCGCTCTCCATCGCCAACGGCTTCGGCCTGACGTCTCTACAGGAGGCGAGCGCTTCGGAGGAGGACCTCAGGGCCTATGCGGCGGCCGACGCCGCGGGCACGCTGACCGCGCGGGTGAGCGCGTCGATCTATGTGGATCCCGGAAAGGGCCTCTCCGAGGTGGCGCGAGCGAAGGCGCTGCGCGGGAAATATCGCGGCAAGCGCCTGCGGGCCGACAGCGTCAAGATTTTCGCCGACGGCGTCCTCGAGACACGGACCGCGGCGCTGCTCGAGCCGTACCTCGGGTTCGGCGACGATCGGGGCAAGCCGAATCTGACTCCCGAGACGTTCAAAGTGCTGGCCACGGCGCTGGATCGGGAGGGGTTTCAGATCCACGTTCACGCGATTGGAGATCGGGGCATCCGGGACACGCTCGACGCGCTCGAAGCGGCTGAAAGGGCGAACGGCCTGCGCGACGCGCGCCATCACATCGCGCACATCGAGCTGATCGAGCCGCCGGACATCCCGCGCTTTCGCCAGCTCGGCGTGGTCGCGAACTTTCAGCCGTTCTGGGCCAACGGGGACAAGTACATCACCGAGATGACCGAGCCCACGCTCGGGCCCGAGAGGTCGCGCTGGCTGTATCCCATCGCCAGCGTGATCGGCGCCGGGGGAGTGACGGCCTTCGGCAGCGATTGGAGTGTCTCGTCCATGAACCCGCTCGACGGGATCGAGGTCGCCGTCACGCACCGCGAGCCCTCGAAAGGCCCGGGCCCCGCCTGGCTGCCGGAGGAACGGATCTCGCTGCCCGAGGCGATCGCGGGCTACACGATTCGCGGCGCCTACCTCGACTTCACGGAGAAGGAGACCGGCTCGATCGAGGTCGGCAAGGCCGCCGACCTCGTCGTTCTCGACAAGAACCTCTTCGAAATTCCGCCTTCCGAGATCCACCGCGCGAAGGTCCTATGGACCCTGCTCGAGGGAAATGAGGTGTACCGGGCGGAGGGGTTCACGCCCTGAGCGGTCGTCGCGTCAGTCCGCGCATTGAGCGTTACTCGACACGCGACACGGGCGAGTGGTCGCGGCCCAGGTGCCTTGAGTGTCATCCCGAGCGCATCCCGTTCAAGTCCGGGATCCCTCGTCGCTTCGCTCCTCGGGATGACGGGCGAAGGCTTTGCTCCGCCCGTCACTTCTTCCGCGTGTAGCGGAACACGCTCGTGTGCTCCTTGCCGTCCGCAGCGCGCGAGGTCCACTGCTGCTCGAAGTGGTTGGCGTCGACGAAGGTGACGACGAGCCGCCGCATCACTTCCCCGGAGGAGCCGGCGACGTTGGACACGTCCACGAACTCGAAGGCGAGGCTCCTGCCGTCGGGCGAGGCTGCCGCCCGCATCCGCGGCTGGTTGCCGCCCGCGCAGTAATGCGTGGCGAGAAGCGTGGCGCCGTCGGGCGTGTACATGGTGATCATGGTCGCGTCGTGGCCGCTGTCGAGCGTCTCCATGAGGGCCGTTGCGTTGGAGACGAGGGCGTAGGTCACGGAAACGGGCTTTCCCTCGGCCGTTCCCTGCCAGGCGCCAACGAGCGATTTCAGCTGATCCCACGCGCCGGACGGCGCCCGGGCCCCTGCCGGAGCGCAGACGAGAACGGCGAGCGCGAAGACCGGGGCGAGAACTCTCGAGAATCTCATGGCGTCCTCCTTCTCGTCGGGTGTCAAGCGACGACGCGTTCGAACCGATCCAGACAGGAATTCCAGCCCTGGGTGTGCTCGTCGCGCGCCTGAATGCTGGCGAAGCGCTCGTGCGTGAGAACGAGCTCCGTGGCGCTGCCGCGGTCCCGAAACTCGACGGTGACCAGCGTGTCGCCTTCGGACTCGCCGAGGCCCGCGTCGTGCTTCCACGTCCACGTGTAAACGAGGCGCTCCGGCGGCCGCACTTCGAGGTAAGAACCCCAGATCGTCCAGCGCTTGTCGCCGACGAGGCCCTCGAGCCGGTAGGTTCCGCCCTCGCGCAGGTCGATGTCGCACCGCGTCATGTCGGCGTCCCCTTCCACGAACCACCGCATCATCAGTTCGGGCTCGGTCCACGCCCGGAAGACCCTCTGCCGCGAGGCCCTGAGCGTGCGCGTGATCTTGAGTTTCTCCTGCGGCGCTTCCATGTCTTTTCCTCCTTGCTCTCGGCGGCGCTCTCCAGGAATGCCTGGAGGGCATCCAGTCGGACTTCCCAGAACTGGCGATAGCGCTCGATCCAGGCGGCTGCCGTTTCCATCGGCTCCGCGACGAGCCGGCAGCGGTGGACGCGGCCGTCCTTTTCCCGCGAAACGAGGCCGGCGCCCTCGAGAACCCGGAGGTGCCGGGAGATCGCCGGCAGCGAGATCGCGAAAGGGCGGGCGAGCTCGCCGACGGAGCTCTCGGGCGATTGCGCCAGCCGGGCGAGAATGGCGCGCCGGGTGGGATCGGCCAGTGCTCCGAAGGTCGCGTCGAGGCGGCTCGAATAGTTAACCATTGGGTTAACTATATAACCCGCCGGGCCGATGTCAAATCGGCCCGGGCGGGGGGCGGTTACGGGGGCAGGCCGGGCGCTCCCGGTTATTGAAGGCTGAAGGCTTTGGTGAGAAACACCGCCATCTGGCCTCGTGTCACGGAGCTTTCGGGACAGTACAGGAGAGGGCTCGCCTGGCAGCCCCCCGTGACGTTCTCGTTGAAGAGCCGCTCGACCCAGCTCGTGAAAATCCCCGGGCAGGCGACGTCGCCGAAGAGTCCCGCGCACGGGGGCGGCGTGAAAGCCGATCCATGCTCGGCCTTCAACAGGAACACGGCCATTTGCTGTCGGGTGACGGGATCGTCCGGACAGTAGTTGCCGCCCCCGCATCCTCCCGTAACCCCTTCGGCGGAGAGCTGCTCGATCCAGTCGGTGAAGGGGCCGGGGCAGAGGACGTCCGGAAAGACGCCGGCGCAGGCCGGGGGCGCGAAGAGAGGCCCGTGCTCGCTCTTCAGGAGGAAGACCGCCATCTGAGCGCGGGTCACCTCGTTGTCGCGGCAGTAGTTGCCCCCGCCGCAACCCGCGGTGATCCCGTTGCGGAAGACCTGCCCGACGAAAGCGTGGAAGAGGTCTCCCTGAGGCACGTCGAGAAAATCGGCCAGGAAGGCGTTGCGGATCGATCCGATCGTCTCGTCGGGATTCGTCACGATGACGTCGTTCAGGGTTCCGGCGTGAAAAGCCGGCGTGGTTGCCGTGATCTGCGTCGTCGTGACCGAGACCCCCGCCGGCACCTGACCGTTGATGAGGACCGAGGCGCCGGGTTGGAAGAGCGTGCCCGCGATCGTCACCGCCGTGCCGCCCGCCGCGGGGCCCGACGACGGCGCGATCGAGGAGACCGTCGGGTTCGTGAACCGATACACCACGCCGAACCCGTGGTCGCCGCCGGCCTCGGTCGTGCCGTAGAGGGCCCCGTCGCTGCCGACGAGGACGGCCGCACGCGGGTGCTCTCCGCCGGCGGCCGCGAAGTCGTGGACCGGGGCGAAGATTCTGCCGGTACGGGTCATGCGGAACAGGGTGCCGCCGTCGTCGGCCCCGCCGGCGTACGCGGTTCCCCAGAGCAGGGCTCCCTGCTCGACGAGCGGTGCGCGGGGTCGGATGCCGTCGAGGACCCCGAAGTCGTGGAACACGTGGAAGCCGGTCCCGTCGCGGTTCAACGTGAAGGCAGCTCCCAGGTCCTGCGCTCCGCCGAACTCCGTCGTTCCGTAGAGGAGGCCGTCGGAGGCCTCGAGCAGCTCGGCCGAAGGCGTTCGGCCGTCGAAAGGGGATTCCAACATGGTGTGAAGGGTCGAGAACTTGCTTCCGTCCAGGCCCACGACGAAGATCGTGCCGTTGCCGATCTGCGCCGCGGCGAACTCGGTCGTGCCGTAGAGCAGGCCGTCGCTCGCCTGGATGAGTCCGGCCGCGGGGCGCGTGCCCTCGTCGGGGGACGCGCCGAAGTCGTGGAGGACCGCGAACGCCGTACCGTCCAGATTGATGCGGTAGAGCGTGCCGGCGTTGTTCGCGCCGCCGGAGTGGGTCACGCCGTAGAGGCTGGCGTCCGTGGCCTGCACGAGCCGCCCTCTCGGCTCCTCGCCGTCGGCGTCGCCGTCGAGGTTGCGGATCGTCAGGAAGTTGTTGCCCGCCGTGTCGATTCTGAAGATCGTCCCCTTGCCGGACGTTCCGCCGGCGGCCGTCGCCCCGTACAGCAGGCCGTTGGAGGCGAGGATCAGCCCGGCATCGGGAAGCGCTCCGTCCGTCGAGGCGAAGTCGTGCAGGACGACGAAATTGGTTCCGTTCGCGTCCATCCTGAATACCGTGCCGGCGCTGTGGGCGCCCCCGGTGAAAGTGGTGCCGTACAGAAGGCCGTCTGCGGGGTTCTGGAGGAGCGGGTTGGCGCCGAGAGTCGAGTCGAAGTGGTGGAGGGCGACGTAACCCTGGGCGGCCGCGCCGCGGGGAGCGAGAAGCAGGGCGGGCAGGACCAGAGCCATGAGAATGCGCCGCAGGTGTGAGGGTTCCACGGTGGCCTCCTTGACGAAAACGGCCGTGTCGTTGCGTCGTTCGCCGCGCAGTGTTCCACCGGGACCGCCGACGGAAGCGCCGATTAATGCGCGCGTAATGAGTCGTTAACCAACTCGTAAGAAAGCGCCCCGGCGTCGCGGCGCGCCGGCGAGAGCGCGCGCGACGAACGAGAGTTACGGAAGGGAGAACGTCTTCGTCAAGAAGACCGCCATCTGGCCGCGCGTATTGGGCTCGCTCGGGCAGTAGAGCGGCGGGGAGGCCTGGCAGCCTCCGGTGATGCCGCGGCTGTAGAGGTCCTCGATCCAGGCCGCCGCGAAGGACCCGAGGGGCACGTCGCCGAAGATCGTGCCGGTGGCGGGGGGCGGCGTGTAGGCCGAGCCGTAGAGCGTCTTGAGCAGGAAGACCGCCATCTGCGCGCGCGTGACCGGCGCGCCCGGGCAATAGTTGCCGCCGCCGCAACCGCCGGTGACCTGGAGCGCGTAGAGCTCCTCGATCCACGGCGCGAACGGGTCGCTCGCCGGCACGTCGAGGAAGACCGTCCCCGTCGCGGGCGGAGGCACGTGGCCGGAGCCGTACTTCGACTTCAGAAGAAACACCGCCATCTGGGCCCGCGTGTTCGGGGCCTCCGGGCAGTAGTTGCCGTTGCCGCAGCCCGCGGTGACGCCGTTGCGGGCGATCGTGTCGATGAAGCCGTGGAAGAGGTAGGACGGCGGCGCGTCGAGGAAGTCGACCTGGATCTTCGTCGTGGACGCCGGGGAGGCGCAGGTGCCGTTGGACTCCGTCACTCCCAGGACCATCGTCGTGCCCGGGCTCCCGGCGTCGAGCGTGATCGCCGGAGTGCCCTGGCCCGAGGTGAGAGCTCCGCCCGTGAGGGTCCATGCGTAGGTCGAGCCGGCGTGCTCGGGGGCGCTCGCCGCGATCCCGGTCGCGCCGACCGGCGCCCAGTTGGGCGCAGCGATCGTGGGCGGGTCGAGCGGGAGGCCGACCGTCACGACGGCGGCGCCGGTGCCGGTCCCGGAGCAGTGAGTGTCGATCACGTTCGTGACGGTGTAGGTCGTCGTCGTCGACGGCGTCACGGTGCGGGTCGCCGGCGAAGCGCCGACGCTCTGCGTGAGTCCGTCGGACCAGCTCACGCTCCAGGGGCCGGCGCCCGTCAGCGCGGCGGAGAGCTCCGTCGAGCTGCCCAGGCAGATGGCGGCGGATCCGGAGACGGTCGCGGTCGGCTGGGGGTTCACCGTGGCCATCGTGGTCGCGGCCGCGGACTGGCAGCCGCTGACGGTGACCTTGACGCTGTAGGTGCCCGACGCCGCGGGCGTCGCGTTGGGGATCGCCGGGTTCTGGACCGCCGACGCGAACCCGTTCGGCCCGGTCCAGCCGTAGGTCGCCCCGGCAACCGTGGAAGCCGTCAACTGCAGCGTCCCCCCGGCGCAGACGGGCCCGCCGTTGCCGGCCACCGGCGGCGCCGGGATCGAGTTGACCGTCACGGTGACGGTCGGAGCGTTCGTGGACACGCAGCCGCTGGCGTCGGTGACGGTCAGCGTGTACGTCGTCGTCGCGGCGGGCGAGGCGGTTGGCGAACAGCTCGACGGGTTGGAGAGACCGGTCGCCGGAGCCCACGCGCAGGACGCGCCGCCCGAGCCCGAGAGAGGCGTCGCCGCTCCCGCACAGATCGCCGCGGTCCCGGAGGCGACGGCAGTGGGCGTCGGGTTGACCGTAACGACGGCGGCGCCCGAGGCCGTGCCGGCGCAGTGAGTGTCGGAGACGCTCGCGACGGTGTACGTGGTCGTCGCGCCCGGGCTCACCGAGCGAACCGCCGGCGAAGCGGAGACCCCTTGCACGAGCCCGTCCGACCAGGTCACGGCCCAGGGGCCGGCTCCCGTCAGGGCGGCCTGGATCGGCGTCGAGCCGCCCGCGCAGATCGTGGCGGAGCCCGACACCGCGGCGGTCGGCTTCGCGGTCACCGTCACGGTGACGGTGGGGGCATTGGTCGACACGCAGCCGTTGGCGTCGGTGACGGTCAGCGTGTAGGTCGTCGTCGCGGAAGGGGAAGCGGCAGGCGAGCAGCTCGACGGGTCGGAAAGACCGGCCGCCGGCGCCCACGCGCAGGACGCGCCGCCGGAGCCCGAGAGCGGAGCCGCGCTGCCGGCGCAGATCGTGGCCGTGCCGGAAGCGAGCGCGGTCGGGCGAGGGTTGACCGTAATGACGGCGGCGCCCGAGGCCGTGCTGCTGCAGTGCGCGTCCGAAACGCTCGTGACGGTGTACGTCGTGGTCGCGCCGGGGCTCACCGACCGCGTCGCCGGCGAAGCCGCGACGCCCGTCTGCGTCACGCCGTCGGACCAGACGACCGTCCACGGACCCGCTCCCGTGAGCGCCGCCGAGATCAGGGCCGAGCCGCCCGGGCAGATGGCCGTCGTGCCGGAGACGGTCGCCGTCGGCTTCGGGTTGACCGTGACCGTGACCGTGGGGGCGTTGTTCGACACGCAGCCATTGGCGTCGGTGACCGTCAGCGTGTACGTCGTCGTCGAGGCGGGCGAGGCCGTCGGCGAGCAGCTCGAAGCGCTCGAGAGCCCCGTTGCCGGCGCCCACGAGCAGGAGATTCCGCCGGAGCCCGAGAGCGGTGTGGCGCCGCCGGCGCAGATTGCGGCCGTGCCGGAAGCGGCGGCCGTCGGGCGCGGGTTGACCGTCACGACCGCGCTGCCGGATGACGTGCCGGCGCAGTTTGCGTCGGAAACCGCAGTCACCGTGTACGTCGTCGTGGCGCCGGGGCTCACGGAGCGCGTGGCCGGCGAGGAGGCGACGCCCGACTGCACGGCGCCGTCGGACCACGTCACCGTCCACGGCGCGGTGCCGGTCAGCGCGGCCTGAACCGAGGTCGCGCCGCCTGCGCAAATCTGCGCGGTGCCCGAGACGATCGCCGTCGGCAGCGGGCGCACGGACGCGGACGTCGTCGCGGCGCCCGACGTGCACGCGTTGACCGTGACGGTGACGCTGTACGTGCCCGAGGCCGCCGGCGTCGCGTTGGCGATGGACGGGTTCTGGAGCGAGGAGGTGAATCCATTGGGCCCCGTCCAGGCGTAGGTTGCGCCCGCGACCGTCGCGGCGGTCAGGTGGAGGGTCGCGCCCGCGCAAACGGGCCCGTCATTGCCGGCCGCGGGAGGCGTCGGAATCGCGTTGACCGTCGTCGACGCGCTCGAGGCGTTGTTCACCCCGGAGGGATCGTTCGTCGCCGCCGTGACGGATACGGCGTTGACGGCGGTGCCGGCCGAGCCGGGCGCGTCGATCGCGATCGTGATCGCAGGCGCTGCGCCGGGCGCGAGCGAGGGGCGCGTGCAGGTGACCGTCGAGGTTCCGCTGCACGACCAGCCGGAGCCGCCGGACGAGACGAGGCTTGCGCCAGCCGGCAGCGTGTCCGCGACCGAGACGGACGTCGCCGTGGACGGGCCCGCGTTCGAAACGGTCAGTGTGTAGGTGATGGGCTGGCCGGTGCAGATCGCGGCGGGAGCGCCGCTCTGCCCGACCGAGAGGTCGGCCCGCGCGAAGACGTTCGACGTCGTCGCGGCGGTGTTGTTCCCGCTCGCGGGATCGTTCGTGGAGGACGACACGACCGCCGTGTTCAAGATCGCGCCGCCCTCGGCCGGCGCGGTCACCGTCAGGGTGATCGGCGCCGCGGCGGTGACCCCGAGCGCAGCCATCGCGCACGTGACCGGGCCCGTGCCCGTGCAGGCCCAGCCGGTTCCGGTGGAGGAAACGAAAGCGGTCCCTGCCGGCAGCGTGTCCGTGACGGACACGGAGCTCGCCTGCGAGGGCCCGGCGTTTGAGACGTTCAACGTGTACGTGAGCGTCGTGCCCGCGCCGACCGGCTCGGGCGACGCCGAGCCCGCGATCGCCAGATCCGCATGCGTCGCGTAGGTCGCCGTGTAACTCGATGTCCCGGCCGGCGCGGTGATGTTGTGGTTCTGCGCGCCGCCGTCGGACCAGGAGGAGAACTCCCAGATGTTCGGCAATGTGCCCTGGGGCGACGTGGCCTGGACGGAGTTGAGGGAGTTGACGATGACGGTCTGGGTGAAGGGCGTCGTCTGAGGGCCGGAGGTGCCGACGGTCAGCTGGAGGCCGGCGGGGGTCGACAGGAAGTTCAGGGACGCGGTCTGCGGGTTGATGTTGACGCTGGCGACGTTGGTCAGATTCTGGGAGTCGGTCGCGGTCAGCTGGACCTCGAGGTACGACGGGTACTCGTGGTCGGGAGCGGGGAACGAGCCGCCGGCCACACCGGAGAACGTCTGGTAGACGTGCGTGTGGCAGTTGGAGGGGCAGTGGTGGATGATGATCTGCCACGAGAGCGCGCTCGCGGGCAGCGTGCCGTCCTGCGGGTCGGTGGCGTGGCCGGAGAACGTGATCGTGTCGCCGACCTTCCAGGTAAACGACGAAGCCGGCGTGTCGACGAAGGCGGTGGGCGCGGTATTGCCGGCCGAGATCGTGATGGGGGCGCTGATCGAGGAACCGCCGCGCTGATCGGTGACCTTGAGGCGCGCGGTGTAGGTGGCGGGCGTCGTGTAAACGAACGTCGGTTTCTGAATCGCGGCGTCGTCGTACTGGCCGTCGCCGTCGAGGTCCCAGGCGTAGCTGAGCGTGTCGCCGGCCTGAGCGGGCACGGAGCCCGAGCCGTCGAAGTTGACCGTCAACGGCGCGGCGCCCGAGGTCGGCGACGCCGTCGCAATGGCGGACAGGCCGTATACGACTTTCATGACGCGGCCGCCGTCGAAGTCGACGTAATAGAGGTTGCCGTCCGGTCCGATGCGCAGGTCGACGGGGCCCGCGGCGGTATTGGCGAAGGCGGCCGTGGAGGCGGGGTTCGGGTCCCCGTTGCCGTCGGGGAACATGACCCACATGCACTTGCGCGAATAGTCGGAGAAGAAGAGCGCATTGGGATAGGTCGACGGGTAGTTGCTGCCGCCCTGGTAGAACGCCAGGCCCGCGACCGAGGAGCTTCCCGTCGTGCAGCCGTCGCCGGTGACGACCGACGCGCTGTGGTTGTACGTCAGGACCGGCGGCGTCGTCTGCCCGAAGGTCGGGCAGATGTTCAGGCCCGTGTACTGCGCGCCGTTGCCCTCGTAGCACGGCCAGCCGAAGTTGCGGGCAACCGTGAGGTCGGGAATCTTGTTGAGCTCCTCCCAGGTGTTCCAGCCGACGTCCGCGATCCAGACCTCGTTGGTTCCGGGCCGAACGATCATCCGGAAGGGATTGCGAAAGCCGTAGCCGATGATGCGCCGTTCGAGGAGGTCGCCCGAGCCGATGAGCGGATTGCCGGGCGCCGCGTCGCCGGTGACGGGATCGATGCGAAGGACCGAACCGTTCAGGACGCGCGGCTCGCCAGGCGTGCGCCGCGGGCTCTGGCTGCGCAGCGCCCCGCCTTCGGCCGTCGGTTTGGTCTGCGGCGTGCCGACCGGGAAGGGCGGATCGCCGCACGGGTTGGCCGGAGTGGGCGGCGGGGTGCCCGAGGTTCCTCCGAACTGACCCCAGTCGGCGTTGTTGAAACTCGCCCCGTCGCCGCCCGAGACGTAGAGGTATCCGTCGGCTCCGAAGTCGAGCGAGCCAATCGAGTGGCTGGGGAACTGCTGGCACCAGTCGTTGATGAGCGGCACCTCGCTCGCGGTCCAGTCCGACACGGTCGCGAGCAGACGCGAGAGCCTCCCGCTGATCACACAGCCGTCGGTGGTCGCGCCGGGCGGGGTGGGACAGCCGTCCGATGTCTGGCCCGCAACGCCCCACTTCGGCGGCTGGCCGCCGATGACGGCGTCGTACGAATAGAGGACGTAGATGCGGTTATTTGCCGTGAAGTTCGGGTCGATCGCGAGGCCCAGAAGGCCGCGGTCCCAGAAGTTGTGTGCCTCCGTCCGCAGGTCGGCGACGATCGTGTAGCTATTTGTCGTCAGGTTCGGAAACATTTTGATGAGCCCGCTCTTCTCGGCCACGAGCACGCGCCCATCGGGCAGGAAGCGGACGACCGTCGGGTTCGTCAGTCCGGTGAAAACCGCCGTCTCGGAGAACCCCGGCTGTTTGTAGTTCGTGGCGCCCGCGACCGAGGCGAGCGCCAACAGCGCCACCAGGACCCCCAAGGCGGGCCGCAGGCACGTCGCCATCGGAAAACGCAAGCGCGCGCCCGCGCTGTTGCCGGCCTGCCTCAAGGGGACTCCCTTATGAAAAACGAGTGCGAGAGTATCGCCCCGGCCTGCCCGGTCGGTCAATGAAAACCTGCCCGTTCGGTCGGTTCCCCGCCCGGGCCATCCCGGGCTAACTACTGCAGCGGGAAGGTCTTGGTCAGGAACGCCGCCATCTGCCCTCGCGTATTCGGGTCGTCCGGGCAATAGAGCAACGGCGACTCCTGGCAGCCGCCGGTGATCGAACGCGCATAGAGATCTTCGATCCAGTCGGCGGCGAAGGCGTCGGGAGGCACGTCGCCAAAGATTCCGACCGCGGCCGGCGGCACGTACGCCGGGCCGAGCAGCGTTTTGAGCAGGAAGACCGCCATCTGGGCGCGCGTCACCGGAGAAGCGGGGCAATAGTTGCCGCCGCCGCATCCGCCGGTCACTCCGAGCGTCGCGAGCTCCTCGATCCACGGCGTGAACGGGTCGCTCACCGGCACGTCGAGGAAGAGACCGACCGCGGGCGGCGGGACGTGGTCGGAGCCGTACTTCGACTTCAGGAGAAAGACTGCCATTTGCGCGCGGGTGCTGGGACCCGCAGGGCAGTAGTTGCCGGCGCCGCAGCCCGCGGTGACGCCGTTGCGGGCGATCGTGTCGATGAAGTCGTGAAAGAGATACGACTGTGGCGCGTCGAGGAAATCGACCTGGATTTTCGCGCTCGCTGGGGGTGAGACGCAGTTCGAGGAATTCGTCTCGGTCGCTCGGAGGCCCATCGTCGTGCCCGGCGCTCCGGCGTCGACCGTGACGGCGGCCGTCCCCTGGCCGGATGCGAGCGTTCCGCCCGACAGCGTCCATGTGTAGCTCGACCCGGCATGGTCGGCCACGCTGGCCGGAATGCCCGTCGCACCGACCGGCGCCCAGTTGGTCGCCGAGATCGAGGGCAGGGCGGGCGCCGGGTTGACGGTGATGGAAGAAGACGCCGAGTTGTTGGCTCCGTTCGGGTCCACGAGCGACGACCCGACGGTCGCCGCGTTCAGAGCCGTCCCGGCCGGGGCCGTCAGCACGATCGTGATGGGCGGTGCGGTCGTGATGTCGAGCGTCGGCAGCGTGCAGAGAACGGAAGCCGTGATCGAGCACGCCCAGCCCGTCCCGCCTGCCGAGAGGACCGTCGCGCCGGCCGGCGGTGTGTCGATCACGTTGACGGAGGTCGCCTGCGAGAGGCCGGCGTTGGCGACGGTCAGGGTGTAGGTGATCGGATCGCTCTCGCAGGCCTCGAGCGGCGGGGAGGCCGACATGCCGAGCGAGAGGTCCGCGCGTGTTGCGTAGGTTGCGGTGTAGGAGACCGGGGTCGCCGGCGCCGTGATCACGTGAGCGGCGGCGCCGCCGTCGGACCAGCTCGCAAACTCCCAGATCACGGGATAAGCGCCCTGCGTCGGCGCGGCGACGAGCTGGTTCATGGAGTTCACGATCACCGTATCCGTGAAGGGCGCGACCGCGGTCAGCGTTCCGACGGAGAGCTGCAAACCGGTGGGAACGGTGAGAAAGTTCAGACCTACGGTCTGTGGCTGGATGCTGACGCTGGCCGAGCCGGTGTTTCCGTCGGAGTCGGTCACAAGGAGCTGGATCTCGAGGTAGGACGGGTACTCGTGGTCCGGCGCGGGGAACGAGCCGCTCTTGACGCCATTGAACGTCTGGTAAATGTGGGTATGACAGTCCGAGGGACAGTGATGGATGATGATCGTCCATGCGAAAGCGCTCGGCGGCAGAATCCCGTCCTGCGGGTCCGAGCCGGTTCCGGAGAAGGCGATGATGTCGCCGACCTTCCAGGTCAGCGAGGCGGGCGGCGATTGGATCGCGGCTGTCGGGCTGCCGTTGTCGGCGGAAATCGTGATCGGCGCGGAGATGTCGCTCGCGCCGCGCTGGTCGGTGACCTTGAGCCGCGCCAGGTAGGTGCCGGCGACGGTGTACTGGTAAGTCGGCTTCTGCAGTGTCGAGTCGTCGAAGATGCCGTCGCCGTTGAGATCCCAGGCGTAGGTCAGAGTGTCGCCGGCCTGGGCCGGCTGCGAGCCGGACCCATCGAATTGGACCGTCAGCGGAATGCCTCCACTCGTCGGAGACGCCGTCGCCACGGCATGCAGGCCGTACTCGACGCGGAGAAGCTGGCCCGCGTTGTAATCGACATAATAGAAGTTGCCGTCGGGGCCGAGCTGAATGTCGACCGGGCCCTGGGCCGTCGCGGCGAAGGCCGCGGTCGTGGTGGGGTCGGGATCTCCGCCCGCGTTGGGAAACATCACCCACATGCAATTGCGCGAGTAGTCGGAGAAAAGAAGCGCGCCCGTGTAATTGGAGGGGTAGTTACTGCCTCCCGTGTAGAAGGCGAGCCCCGCAATCGCGGAGCTTCCGGTCGTGCAGCCGTCGTTGGGGACGACATGATCCGAGTGGGCGTACGTCAGCAACGGCGGCGTGACCGAGCCGGTCCCGTACAGCGTTTCGCAGATGTTGAGATTGGCGGAGTCGTAGCTCGGCTGGCGCCCGATACCCTCGTAGCAGGGCCACCCGAAGTTCAGGGCCGTCGTCGGGTCCGGAAGTCGGTTGAGCTCCTCCCAGGTGTTGTAGCCGACGTCGGAGATGAACGTGTCGTTGGTGCCGGGCTTGATCGTGAAGCGGAACGGGTTGCGCATCCCGTAGGCCACGATCCGCTGGGCGTTGACGTCCGTGCTCGAAAAGAACGGGTTTCCGGGAACGCCGGCGCCCGTGGCCGGATCGACCCGCAGGAGCGAACCGTTCAGGAGCCGCGGTTCGCCCGCTGCCCGCCCGGAGCTCTGCGACCGCAACGCCCCGCCCTCGGCGGTGGGAGGCGTCTCGGTCCCGCCCACGCCCGCCGGAGGGTCCCCGCAGGGGTTCTTCGGCGTGGGCGGAGGCGCGCCCGACGTCCCTCCGAACTGCCCCCAATCCGCG
>Ga0326726_10002969_pt1 | contig 15550 bp, 8 predicted proteins | sample MHFenrmetagenome_2_FD_207603 | JGI IMG/M metagenome (GOLD analysis project Ga0326726, IMG submission 207603) | Lab enriched peat soil microbial communities from Michigan Hollow, Ithaca, NY, United States - MHF15MN | ecosystem: Environmental > Terrestrial > Soil > Wetlands > Peat | place: USA...
CAGCTCGCGCATGCGAACCGCTCTGATGGAGACGCCTTATTGGAGCGCCGATGGATGGGCTGCCTACGAAAAGGCCCGACCCCAGTTAGAGATCGCCCTCAACGCGCTTCAACGGGTTGGCTTTCCGCAGTATTGGGAAACGCAGGCACGGCCCGATATCGAAAAACGTATTACCGAACTGAGCCCGACCCTGACCCAATACAACGTCATCCCAGCGATCGAGGACAAGCTGGCAAAGCCCCTCTCATCCAATCGCATCACGATTTACCTGCTGGCATATTCTGAACCGCACGGAATCAAAATCACAGGTACGCGGTTCATTACCCACGTTTCTTACCCGTTCCGAATCGTGCTGCACAACGCGGTTCACGAAATGATGCATCCCCCTTATGACCAGAGTGATCCCGCGGTGGCTGCGGCCATCGAGCAGATCGGCCGAGATCCCCTTATCCGGGACAAGGTAGAAAACCACAACAAGTCTTTCGGCTACAACTCGGTTCCAGGTTATGTGGAGGAGGACTCCGTGCAGGCCCTGGAAGAGATCGTGTGTGAGCAGTTCGGAATGGAGCGTGATTCGCAGGAGTACTGGAAGACTCAGGATGACGGGATTCATATTCTGGCGGCTGCAATTTACGTTCAATACAAACAAGCGCTGCACGATGACAAGGCGGCCATTTCCTATCCCCAATGGCTGGTGAAAGCTGCTCACAACGGTGATTTGCAGGGAGCCAAGCTGGCAGAAACAACCAGAAAATTCTTTGCCGCGCGCCAGTAGTCCTGCTGACAGAAGGATGAGGACGCTCAGCGGCTAGATCGCGTTCGCAGCCTGCCACAGAACATATAGCAGACTCGCGACAAGAATAACTTAACCGCCTAGCAGCAGGGCTGCACTCAGGCGGTCAGAAGCCATCAATTCATGTCGGTGGATGAGATGTGAGTTGTGCATATCGACATCCCTCTCTGAGGAATTCTTTAGCACATCAGAAAGAATGTTGTCAGTGATGGAGTCGGGAGACGATTAGGCTGAGAGAGGTGCCAAGCACTGGCAAGAGCACGAGATTCAGAAGCAAAGGGAAAACGTTAATGAGTGCTAACGCCTTGATTAAAACAACAATCCCGATAGTTGATTCTCGCAATCAGCATGTAGCTGGATTGATCCGCACTAGCGTAGCTTTGCGTACTCCGCCTTGGCTTGCTTCAGGATGGGAACGTCCGGGTCGGCGTCTTTCCAGAGCGTAAGAAACTCTTTATAGGCGGCGAGCGCCTGGACACGTGCAGCATCGGCATCCGCGCCCTGCGACGTTCTTGCCTCCAAAGCATTAGCACGAGCTACTCCCAGATGCGCCAATGATCCCGTCCAGCAGTTCCAGACAATGCCGCTGTGGTCGAGAATCTTCTGAAACTCGGCCGCGGCAGCACGGCCTTGCTCGGCGGCTAAGTATGCCTCTCCGCGTACGTACACCGGATAGAGGCAGGAGATGTTGAGGACGAACTGAATTTGCCCCAACTCGACGGGTGCAGCAGCTTGCAGGGTACTCAGGGCGGAAGCCGGATTCTTTCTCTGCAGCGCCAATTGCGCCTGAATCGCTGGCAGCCAAAGCGACTGCATCTGCGTATCTAGCGGGAAACGTTTTCCTAAGTCTTGGGCCAAGGACGCGGCTCGTGCTGTATCACGCGCCATGGCAAACGCAAGGGCCGCCTGGGGCTCGGCCCCCGGACTCGTCGGAGCCAGGTTGAAAGCCTCTGCCGCTGCCTGCCGGGCTTTTGTAGCATTGCCGTAGGCGGCTTCTCGCTGAGCAGCAATTGCCAAGTAGACTGCTCCCATTTCCTTGCTGTCACCCCGTACGGCAGAGTTAACAGCCCGCTTGGTCAGTTCCCGTGCCTTGCCGATATGACCGGCGAATGCCTCGGTGTCGGATGCGAGTGCAAATCCATAATTCTCATATTCGGGGTGACCTGCAAACCACCTTTGTTGTTCCGCCATCGCCGCGGCGTCCGCGCCAAGGAAGGCATGCGCATAGAGAGCGTTATGATGCATCGGACCGTCGAGTTGTCGCGCCTGCGCGTCATGGATGATCTGCCGTGCTTCGTCGAAGCGTTGCAGCGCAAACTCATCGTTGGCAAGATTCCCGGGCCAGGCGCCACCATCCGGCGCAAGGCGCAGCGCTTCTCGAGTCATCTCCGCGGCCTTAGGATACTGCCCCATAAAGGCCAACACTAAACCCAAATTGCCGTATCCGAAGGAGTTTCGCGGGTAGCTCGCAATCTCCTCTTGAACCGTCTTGGCCGCTTTGTCCAGTTCGCCAGTGACAACCCTGTAGTAGTAGGTGGAGATATCCAGCTTTTCCAACTCGCTGGCATGGTCCCGCAGCTGGAACGCCTTGGTGAAGTACTCACTGGCCCGCCCCACCTCCCCAAGATCGAAGTAGACCTCACCCACGTGCATGTACCCGGTGGCAAAACTCGGATCAAGCTGGATGGCACGCTGATAGTATGGGAGCGCGGCAGCAATGCCTTCCTCGCGGATGGCAGCTTTGTTGCCCAGGCTGAGCGCTTTCAGAGCTTCGAGGGAAGGCGTGGTGGCCTGCTCGAGCGGCATATCAAACTGCTGTACCATAGCCAGCGATTCGCCCAGTTTCCCACGGAGCGTGGATGCGGTCTTGCCCAACGTGTCCAGCACCCTCTCCTTGGCCGCCGCCGTGACTTGCTCTTGCGCCAGTAGGTCGCCGTTCTGGCAATTCACCGCCTTAAGTCCCAGGACATATTCGCTGCCTAGACTGCCAATCGAACCGGCTATGTAAGCCTTGCTGCCCGCTCGTTGGCAAAGCTCACGGGCCACCTCCGGCGTGAGTTTCGTGCTGGCCGGACGGGTCATCAGTTGCAGGGTCGCAGCGACTTTGCTGTCCGAGAGCACATTTAGGAAAGGCGATTGCCGCAAGGAAACGCTGAGCCCGGTCTTCAGCGTATCGTCGAACACCGGGTCGCCCGTGCTGTTGGCAAAATCGGCCAGCACAACGGTGTCAAGCGCCGTCAGGGCGTGTGCGCGACGCGAGCGGAGCAGTTGCACTCCAGCCCCCAGAACCACGGCGGCAATACCGAAGACCAAGATGATTTTCCAGGAGAGGTATTTGCGCGCTTGCCTTTGGGCCGAGGCCTGGGTTGCGATACTGGGCGTGCCTAGGCGTCGCAGATCCACCGCCAGATCCTTCGCCGACTGGTACCGGTTCTCGGGTTCCTTCTCCAGGCACTTGCCGATTATCCTCTCCAGTTCTGGAGATAGCTTGGGATTGAGCACAGTGGGCGGCACTGGAGAGCGCTTCAGAATCGCGCCGATCAGTTGCGAGCGTTCCACCGCAGCAAACGTTCGCTGCCCCGTGGCCATTTCGTACAGCACGGACCCGGCCGCATGAATGTCGGTTCGGGCGTCGACGTGTTCGCCCAGCAACTGCTCCGGCGCCATGTAGGGCAGAGTCCCGGCCATTGCTTGCGTCTGGCTCAAACTCTCCGTTGTGGCACTCGCCGCGACCGGAAGCCGCAGTTTGGCCAGCCCGAAGTCCAGAATCTTCAGCCGTCCGTCGCTCGTAACCCGCAAGTTGCCGGGCTTGAGGTCACGATGAACCACTCCGTGGTCATGGGCTGCGGCCAAGCCTTCTGCGAGCTGTACGCCCAGACGGAGGACTTCCTTCTCCAGCAGCGGTCCGGCAGCCAGCTTCTCGCTGAGCGTGACGCCGGGGATGTGCTCCATCACCAGGAAGTCCACACCCTGCTGCGTGTCGAAGTCGTGAATGGTGGCAACGTTGGGATGATTGAGCTGCGACAGGATCAGAGCTTCTTTGTGGAAATGCTTGCGAGCCGATTCGTCGAGGAGCGTACCGGGGGGAAGGACTTTGATGGCGACGTCACGGGCGAGGTGCTCGTCACGGGCGCGATAGACTTCTCCCATGCCGCCAGCACCGATCTTCTCGACGATGCGGTAATGGCCCAGCTCAAGGCCAATGCGCATATCTTGGTCTAGCACTCGGCCGGCCATAGGTGTCTCGCTCGCCTCAGGAAGTGCTCCGACTCAAAGGGCGGGAGTCGCGCTTCGGAGACCCGAGTTCATTCGATAAGAATGCCCGTCGTCCTGTCAGTGAAAAGCGTCACATCTGGTTGTGCGGCGATCGATGCCGGGGGAATCTCGGGGCCACCCTTTTCTGGCAGGATTGCCGAAGGTGTATCGTTAAATGGTGGTCAGGGGCACACTCGCGACATGATGAAAAAGCTCCGATTCCTAGTATCTCTTCACACTCGCGAGAACGATTTCCAAGTGGCACAAGCCCAATCCGCAGAAGATACCGCGCGCAAACTGGGGAGCGATGCGGAGATCGTCTTTGCCGATGGCGACGCGGTGAATCAGAGCACACAACTTCTAAAGGCAATCCAGAGCCGGGTTGAGTCCCGACCCGATGCGATTGTGGTGGAGCCGGTTGGGGCAACGGCTCTTCCTCAGGTGGCCCGGGCCGCCAGCGCCGCCGGAATTGGCTGGGCGGTCCTGAACCGGAGGCCGGATTATTTGTCGACTCTCCGCCGGGCGACAACCGCACCCATCTTTGCTGTCAGTTCCGATCACTTCGAGATTGGATGCATTCAGGGAAGACAATTCGCAGCATTGCTGCCCCGAGGGGGTTCTGTTCTCTATATTGAGGGACCTTCGCAGAGTTCCTCGGCCCAAGAACGTACATCCGGGATGCTGAAGACGAAGCCGTCGAACATTCAAGTCGCAGTGCTGAAGGCACGGTGGACAGAGCAAAGTGCCGGGCGGGCTGTCCAGTCCTGGTTGAAATTGGCTACTTCACAGAGCGCGTCAATTGACCTGGTCGGCGCGCAGGATGACTCGATGGCCATGGGCGCTCGCAAGGCTTTTCAGGAGATCAACAACGAAGCAGAGCGTTCGCGATGGCTGAGCTTACCATTTACCGGATGTGATGGTCAGCCGGCGACGGGCCAAGCCTGGGTACGCGAAAAATGGCTCACGGCGACGATTCACATTCCACCGCTCACGGGACAGGCGATGGAGATTCTCGCAAGAGCTATTCAGGACGGAACCCAACCGCCTGAATATTCCTTCACCACGTCCTTCTCGATTCCTCCTCTGGAATCATTGGTTCCGCGAAACCCATAACCGACGCAAATTTTCGGAGACTCCATTCAGTGCGTCCCCAACCCCGTGAACTGTGGGGGATGCGGCAGACCGCCCGGAGCTTGTTTAACTTCGACTCTCAGCAAAATCGGAGTACCATCCTGCCCATGGACTGCGGTGCTAGTCTTCTTCATTGCCGGTCTCGTTTATCTCTTGCGCCTCGAGCGCGTCGATTACTTGGGAGCGTACAGCATCCCGCCGGAGGCCGGCCTTCTCATCCCATCTATTTGCAACAGGAATCCAGACAAAATCGCGAGAGCGATCTTGCGGAGATTGCATACTGACTGCCACCAGGGCCACCCCCACTCACAATGGTACGTGAGCGTCGTCACCGCTGTTCCGCTGGGAGCCATCCATAATTTGTCTGTAATTTAGTATCCACTTGCATAGGGCCCCAAGATACTGCCACCTGAGAATCGCAACGAAGATGGCTGCGCTGTATGTCTCCAGTGCTGAGAACTGGCACTGAAGAAAAGCATCACACCCGCCTTCAATCCAATACTGACCTCCACCGGCCGGTACCGAAGGATCCGAACGGAAGCCGCTTCATGGTTCGGACCTGTTTCGGAAGGAGGATTCATGTGTAGCAAAAATGTTGCACTGCGTTATTTGGGCTTTCTACTTTTAGTCACGTCAGCGAGTTGGGGACAGGACGGACTTTTCCAAGCGCCCCAGAGCTTCGATTCGGGCGGCAATGATGCATTCTCGGTAGCAGTCGGAGATGTCAACCGGGATGGAAAACCCGATCTGATTGTGGCCAATTTATGTCTCAGCATTAGCAATTGCAGTGGTGTAGTAGGCGTGCTGTTGGGCAACGGCGATGGGACCTTTCAGACTGCTCAGAGTTACAGCTCGGGCGGCGTTTCAGCAGAATCGATCGCCCTGGGAGATGCCAATGGGGATGGCAACCTCGACGTGTTCGTCGCCAACTCCTGTGCGAGTGATTGCCCAGGGGAAGGCGGCATTGGTGTGCTGATGGGTAATGGCGATGGCACATTTCAGCCGGCGCGGACCTACGGCTCCGGCGGCGAGGCTGCGTTTGCCACTGGGAATTGGATCTCCGCGAAGGATGTGAACGGGGATAACCAACTCGATCTGTTGGTGGCCAACTCGTGTCTCATTGACTGCACAATATCCCAAGGCAAGGGTGGAGTCAGCGTGCTTTTGGGAAACGGCGATGGGACTTTTCAGGCGGCTCGGGGATACGACTCGGGCGGTTCGTACGCACGCTCGATCGCGGTGGCCGACGTGAATGAGGACAGCGATCCCGACCTGCTCGTGACTAACGAGTGGTCTGACACGCCGAACGCCTCGGTCGTAAGCGTGCTTTTGGGAAACGGCGACGGTACCTTCCGGGCAGCCCAGAGCTACCAGTCGGGGGGCAGAGATCCAGCTTCGATCGCCGTCGCAGATGTCAATGAGGACGGCATGCCAGACCTGCTCGTCGCCAATGCGTGCAGTGGGGGCCGGGATAGGTGTGGCCAAACCGGTTTTGTGGGCGTGCTTCTGGGAAACGGCGACGGCACATTCCAGGCAGCGCAGCGCTACCAATCCGGCGGCCATGAAGCAAATTCAATCATAGCGGGAGATGTGAACCGGGATGCCCGACTCGACCTGCTCGTCGCTAATCTATGTCGCCGGAATTGTCTAAACCGATCCGCCATTGGTATTGTGGGAGCGCTTTTGGGAAACGGCGTCGGCACATTCCAACCGGCTCAGAGTTACGAATCGGGCGGTAGAGCGGCACGCTCCATCGCCCTGGCAGATGTGAACGGAGACGGTGCGTCTGATCTGCTGGTCGGTAATGGATGCGCCAGTAGCGGCAATTGCGACAAGGGGGTGGTAAGCGTATTGTTGGGACGTTTTGGTACGACGACTGACCTCAATTCGAGCCTGAATCCGTCCGTTTATGGCCAGTCGGTTACTTTTGAGGCGACAGTCAGTTCTACAGGCCCGAATACGCCCACTGGAACGATAACCTTCAGGAATGGCACGAAATTCATAGGAAAGGTGCCGCTCAGCGGCGGGGTAGCCACGCTGACGAAGAGAGCTTTGCCGGTGGGGGCTCTGTCGATTACGGCGACGTACAACGGTGCCCCGGAGTTTATCAAGAGCACGTCGGCGCCTGTCAGCCAGTTGGTCACTCGAGCCTCCTCGACAACGACAATCGCCTCGTCGGCGAACCCGTCCATGCAAGGTCAGCCGGTAACCTTTACAGCGAAGGTGACCAGCCCAACTGCCAGGGTAACCGGGACAGTGACTTTCACTGCGGGCACGACGACTCTTGGAACGGTCACGTTGAGCGGAGGAAAGGCGATTCTTACGACGAGTGCGCTGGCACAGGGGAGCAATTCGATCACTGCAACTTATGACGGCACCACCAATATCGTCGGGAGCGCAGCTTCGCTGACTCAGATTGTGGAGTGATAGAAGTTGGTGCGCCTTGCTGAATCGTGCTCAATGATTCATTGTGCGGCCGTGCATGTCCACAATCGTCACCGACCGAGTGATTGCTTCCGACTAGCTCCTCATCCACGTACAATCGCCATGGTTCAGGGAAGGAAACCCCAATGAAAGTGAGCTCTTTCCTCCTTTGCTGTGCCGCGGTCCTATGGGTGGTTATCTCCAGCGCGCCGGTTGCGGCTGCCCAGCAAACGGCGGTTGAGTCCACTCGCATCGACCGCCTGGTTGGGGTTGCCAAATTGTGGGCGGCGGTGAAGTACTTCCATCCGTATCTTGCTTACCGGGACAACATTGATTGGGATGGAGCGCTGGTCAGAGCGATCCCCAAGGTCGACGCTGCCCGGAATGGCGCGGAGTACTCGGCTGCGGTTGAGGGCATGCTGAATGAACTCGGCGATCCGGTCACGCGGGTGTTGAATCGACCGATGCCGCCGCCGGCGAATTCCTCGTCGCCGGCCGAACGGCAGCCCACTTTTCGAAAGACTGCCGACGGCGTCCTGGTGGTTGCGATGACGAACTACTCGGATTTTGAGGATTATGTCGGAACCGGCGAAAAATTGGCAGCTCTGAAAAAAGAACTTCCTACCGCCCGCGGCCTTATGTTGGACCTGCGTCCCGCAGTGGAGCCTTCCGAATCGGAACAAGGGTTTGCCTCCTATGCCATCTCTGAAAGCGGTCTTGCCGGAGCGCTCACCACCCAATCTCTTGACATGCCCGGCGAACGCCGGCGCATGCACATTGGATACGCTGCGCAGGACGGCTCCCCCAGCGGGGACTACAGCTCGGGGTTTTATCTACAAGGCCGTCCACCGATCAGGCCAGACTCAAGCGCAAAAGACATACCGGTCGTGTTTCTCATCGGTCCTCACTCGGATTTACCGGACATGGCGCTAGGTCTCCAAGCTGCCGGCAAGGGCGCGATCGTTTCAGAAGGATCATTCAACGAGGGGGTTGCGATCAGTACGCAAACGGTGGAACTTCCGGACGGAGTGCGGGCGCAGATCAGGTTGGGCGAACTGCTCTACGGGGACGGCACCAGCGGTTTCGAACCAAACCTGACGGTCGCTGCGTCCAGCGAGAAGGGTGAGCAGAATCCTGCGTTTCAAGCGGCTCTACAACTGGCAAAGACGGGCAAGTTCTCGCCGCCGTCGCGGACAAGGCTGGCGAACCGGGTAGTCCCACTGCGCGATAACGCCTACGAGGACATGCAATATCCAGCCGTTGAATATCGTGTGCTTGGAGCCTTCCGCATATGGGCGGTCATGAATTATTTCTTTCCCTATAAGGAGTTCATGGGAGAGGACTGGAATGAGACGTTGCGTCAATTCATACCGCGAATGGAGGGCGCCCGGGAGGCTCTCGATTACAACCTTGCGGTTGCGGAAATGGTAACCCATATCCACGACAGCCATGGCTTCATCACCAGCCCGGTTCTGCGGAAATATTTTGGAGATGCCAGTGTGCCGGTACGGGTACGGATGATCGGAGGTTTACCCGTGATCACGGCTTTCACCAACGCGGACGCAGCAAAAGACGCCGGCCTTGAAATCGGGGACGTGATCCTAAAGGTGGACGGCGAAGACGCCAGCCGCCGAATTGCGGAGCGGCTGAAGTACCTTCCCCATTCCACGCCCCAGTCGGGGATGTACTACGCGGAAAGGATCCTCGTCCGGGGACCCAAGGATTCCACGGTCACTTTCGCGGTCCGCGATCTTCACGACCACGTGCGAGAAGTGAAAGTGTCACGCAAAGTGGAATACATGCCGAAGACTCCGGGCGACCGAACCGGAGATATCCTGCGAGTGTTGCCCGGCAACATTGGTTATGCCGACCTCGAACGCCTGCCGGGATCGCGGGTTGACGAAATGTTCGAGAAGTTCAAGGACTGTCCTGCCATCATCTTCGATGATCGTGGCTACCCCCAAGGAACTGCCTGGCAGATCGCGCCGCGGCTAACCGAGAAGACTGACGTAGTGGCGGCGATGTTTAAACGCCGTGACCCTATGTCGCCTGACTTTCCAAATGGCGAGTTGTTCAGTTCTCAAGCGGTGACCACATTTCTGCAACGGCTGCCGCGCACCGACAAGCCGCGCTACCACGGCAGGACGGTGATGCTGATTGATGAGCGCACCATCAGCCAAGCCGAGCACACCGGCTTGTTTTTTGAAGCCGCCAATGGCACAAAATTTATCGGAAGCCCGACGCAAGGCGCCAATGGTGACGTGACCAGTCTCTCCGTGCCCGGAGGGATTTATGTGCACTTCAGCGGCCAGGGAGTCTGGCATGCCGACGGACGGCAGCTTCAACGCGTGGGCCTGCAGCCGGATATTGAAGTGCGCCCAACTTTAGCCGGAATCCGCGCCGGAAAGGACGAGGTGCTCGACCGGGCAATCGAGTACGTGGAGCACAACCTCCGGTAATCAGTGCGCACCGGATGTCCACAAATTCCCGACGCTTGGACCGCCAACCGGAGTTCATGTCAGATCGGGTCTGCTGGAATTACTTCCGGACTGCCCGTCATCCGCCCGCAATCGGCGGCAAGCGCCAACGGACCTTCCAACTTCTCCACAAAAGCCGGCTTCTGGCTTGTTTCGCCGGATTCACGCCCATATCAGGGCGACCGCGTGGGCTGCTCCCGGCAAGAGTTCTTCCCAGTCCTCGGCACTGCATGTTGCCGGGCCGCAGGTTTGTCGCCACACAAGCCCGCTCACGCCGTTGAACATCAACCCCGGGTGCAATGCCATCACAGCCGGCCTCACCGTTTGGCGACAACCTCCATTGGCGATTCATCGGGCACAGAGTTCAATCGGCTCAGGGCCGCGACCGGCCGCGCGAACGGCATTGGGCGGTCCTTGCTGTAGGCGCGCAGCAAGTGATAGGTGATGAGCAATTGCGTGAGGGCCAGCGGATCGCTATGCCGCACTTCGCTGCCGTCGTTGTAATCGCCGAACTGATCGGCGCGCAACGGACGCAGATCAGGAAGATGTTTCCAGATCGCTTCTTCCAATTGGGCGGCGTGTTCGCGGCTCACGCTGCCATCCACTTCAAGAAACTCTACCGGCCGGCCACAGTCGCGCCCGAGTTCCAGGCGAATCCCCGCACCCCGTCCGTTCTTATGGTTCACCAGATAAGTGAGGTCAGGATGAGGAATGGTTGGGCGTAACACCAGATGCACGTTCAAATGCCCATCCGCCTGATCCGATCCCACGCCGCTTTCCGGATAGAAGCGCACGACAATGTCGGCGAATTCGCGCTGCGGGCGGATGAAGTCCCGCGAATCCGGCTCGCGCCTTTCCATTTCCGTCAACACTTGCTCGCACGCATAACCGCGCTTGGCCGTGTCCCGCTTGATCTTCCAAAGGCGCCTCATGTCCTCGGGAGGATCGAGAAACACTTTGACGTCGTAGAATTGCCGCATCGCGGCCGTGTGAAATCCCAGCAGCCCTTCCACAATCACGAACTCGCGTGGTTCCACGTACTCGGGCCGCACCAGCGAGCCGGTGCTGTGGTCATAGACCGGCTTAAGCAAGGGTTGTCCATAGTGCGCACGCTCCAGGTGCAACTCCAAAATGTCGAGAAAGTTGCAGTCGGGATGCAGTGGAGTGATGTTCAGACGCGCTCGCTCGGCGCGGTCGTACTTGTGATAGTCGTCGGCGCACACGTGGGTCACACGCTCCGGGCCAAGCAGCCGGGTCAATCCCCGGGTGATCGTCGTTTTGCCGGCAGCGCTGTCGCCTACGATCCCCAGCAAGATTGGTCTTCTCCTCATCGCTCCTCCCTGCTCTTGCCCCGCACCGGTTGCGTGCCGCTGGCAGTGCCCGCTTCGGCGTCTCCGTCCAGCCCTCCTTGAAACACCCGGCTCTCGCGCACGTCAATGGCGGCGATGCGAACCAGTTGCTCTTTGGCAATGCATCCGCCCTCATTAACCAGTCGGCTAGCTTGGCGGAGTTTCATTCGGTCGATGGCATTGCGCACGCTGCGGGCATTGGCAAATTGAGGCTGCTTGGTCCGCAACTCGAGGTACTCAACAAATGCCTGTCGAGCCTCGTTGTCAAAACTGTAGTTCTGCTCGCGCAACATCAATTCGGCGATCGTCGTCAGTTCCGCCAAAGTGTAATCGGGAAAGCTGATGTGGTGCGCCACACGTGAACGAAATCCAGGATTGTACTGAAAGAAAGTTGTCATTCGATCTTGATAACCGGCCAGAATCACCACCAAGTCTTCGCGCTGATTCTCCATAGCCTGCAGCAACATCTCAACCGCTTCCTGACCGTAGTCGCGCTCGTTTTCCGGCCGGTAGAGGTAGTAGGCCTCGTCGATAAACAGCACGCCTCCCATGGCCTTCTTCAAAATCTCCTTCGTCTTGGGAGCGGTGTGGCCGACGTATTGACCCACCAGGTCGTCGCGGGTCGCAACCACGAGATGGCCGCGGCGCAGGTAGCCGAGGTGGTGCAGTATCTTCGCCATGCGCATTGCGACCGTGGTTTTGCCGGTGCCAGGATGTCCGGTAAAAGACATGTGCAGTGTGGGGCGCTCGGTGGACAACCCAACCTTTTCGCGCAAACGAGTTACCAGAAGCAGCGACGCTACGCGCCGGATGTAAGCCTTCACCGGCTTGAGGCCAACGAGTTCACGGTCGAGTTCATCCAGGATTTCGTCGAGATTGGAATCCCGATGCGCCGCGCCGATGTCCACGAGGCTCTCCTCCGGTTCGCCGATAGGCGCTAAATCCACGACGGAATCTGTATTCAGTTTGTGCATGGCATTTCCTGCGATTAGTTCGCCGACTGGCTCCGGGAGCGAATGGTGTACTGGATGCGGCGATCTTGCGTCTCAGTGCGCTCCAAATAAAACCCAGGCTCATGCTCGGGTCGTTGCACAATGAAACTCAACATGGTCGTTTGCCGGCCTTTGGTGCGGTCGTACCCGTTCAGCTTGATGTAATGGTTCGGGAAGGCCTTCCGGCATTCCTCGATGCGCTCCATCGCTTCGTTGAGATTTTGCATGTCAAACAACGGGAGCCCCCACATTTCCCAATACGAATTCCGCGGGTGCGGATCGTCCGTGTGCTCAATCGAGAACGCCCAGCCATTATCAAAGCAGTACCGCACCTGAGCTTTGACTTGGTCTTCCGTGAAGTCAGGCAAGTAAGAAAAAGTTCCTTGTGTGATGCGCATGATTCTCCTCCATTCACAAACGCCGCTCGTCACCAATGCTGCTCGGTAAGCGGCGTGCTCATCCAACCGTGACGGTGCCGACCGTATCCGGCACGTCCGTGGACTCAAAGTCGTAAGTGACGTCCTTCCAGATATCCAGCGCCTTGCGCAGTTCCGGCGACCAGCGGGCAGCCTTGTTCAGAATCTCCGGGCCTTCGCTAAGAAAGTCGCGGCCTTCGTTGCGGGCCTGGATCATCGCTTCCACGGCCACGCGATTCGCCGTCGCACCTTGAGCGATCCCGTCGGGATGGCCGATCGTCCCTCCGCCGAACTGCAGCACGACATCCTCGCCCAAAAGGTGCAGCAACTGATGCATCTGCCCCGCGTGAATGCCGCCGGATGCGACCGGCATCACAGCCGGCAACGACGCCCAGTCCTGCTCGAAATACAGTCCCTGCGTTGGGTCCGCATCGAGCTTGTTCCCACGCAACGTGCTGTAGTAGCCGCGAATGGCATTGGGATCGCCCTCCAGCTTGCCGACCGCTGTGCCCGCGTGAATGTGGTCGACTCCCGCCAGGCGCATCCATTTTGCAATCACGCGGAAGTTCACACCGTGCGTTTTTTGGCGCGTGTAAGTTCCGTGACCGGCGCGGTGCAGATGCAGAATCACGCTATTGCGGCGCGCCCACTTGGCCATGGACTGAATTGCGGTATAGCCGATCGTCAGGTCGATCATCACAATCACCGTGCCCAGTTCCTTGGCGAAATCAGCGCGTTCGTACATTTCCTCCATGGTTCCGGCAGTTACGTTCAAGTAATGTCCTTTGATCTCGCCGGTGCCAGCCGTGGCGCGGTTCACCGCCTCCATGCAAAACAGAAAGCGGTCCCGCCAGCGCATGAAAGGCTGGCTGTTGATGTTCTCGTCGTCTTTCGTGAAGTCGAGTCCGCCGCGCAACGCCTCGTAGACAACGCGCCCGTAGTTGCGGGCAGAAAGGCCGAGCTTGGGTTTCACGGTGGCGCCCAGCAGCGGACGCCCGAATTTATTCAGGTACTCGCGTTCCATCACGATGCCGTGAGCCGGACCTTGAAACGTTTTCGCGTAGTGCGGAGGAATCCGCATGTCTTCCAGGCGCAGAGATTTGAGCGCCTTGAAGCCAAACACGTTGCCGATAATCGACGAGGTCAGGTTGGCAATTGATCCTTCTTCGAAAAGATCAATATCGTAGGCGATGTAGGCGATGTACTGATCCGTGCCAGGGACGGGATCGACCTGATAGCACTTCGCCTGATAATGCTCGTAGGGCGTCAGGCGATCGGTCCAGACTACTGTCCAGGTTGCAGTCGAAGACTCGCCGGCCACTGCTGCCGCCGCTTCGATGGGCTCCACGCCCGCTTGCGGCACCAGACGGAACGCGCACAAAATGTCGGTGGCCTTCGGTTCGTAATCGGCGTCGTAGTAGCCCATTTCCGCGTACGGCGTGATGCCTGCGGCCCAACGGCTCTTCTTTTTTCCCGAATTGTTATTACCAGCCATTTCTGTCTCCCTCAACAAAATCACTAATTTCCCCGGTCGTCTGGCAGGGTGCCTTCTCTATCCGTCGACGAATCTCGTACGTCTGCGGTGTCTCGCTGTTGAGAAGCTAACGACGCTGAGCAATAGCCCTTTCTGCCGCTCTGACCAGATGAAGTCACTCTCCTGGGAGCCACCATGAACTGGCGCCGGTAGCGCACGAGGTGTCACTTTTCCTTCTTTGCTGATATGCAGCGTCATCGCTGCTGAGCAGGTACGGCAGAGCCAGTAATATTCCGGCGTCGTGGGATTGTCTAATCCCAGAGGTGAGTCATTCTCCAGTCGAAAGAGCATCCCCTCTCCCAGATAACGAAAGGAGGTGGAACACGAAGAGTTGGCGCATCTGGCGATCATAACGGCACCCCACTAACTACTTCTTCTGGGCGCCTCGAAGCGCCTCGTCACCTACAACACGGCTCGGCAACGACTCTCGCTTCTCGGAGATCATTCGTGCAGGAGGTTTCTTCCCCATGCTGGCGTGGCGAAAAATTGTCTCAACTGCAGACCAATTCCGGTCGGTCCCCCGACCCTTCATCGCGATCCGGTACTAATCTCCCGACGGCAGCAGTTCGTCGTCCCAGCAATTACCTATCAACGACGGATAGTACAGAGCCGAAGAGGTAGTAATACCGTGGCTGTGTCCCGCCTCCACGATTGTGTCGTCGGTGTTGCTGGTGTGCCGGTCGGAAGTCGACGTCGTCATCTATTTATCCCCACTCAACAAGTTGCGGTCCGGAGTTTGCCTCAAGATGCAGTTGACTCCGGATTGCGCGTCCAGGCAAACCGGGCTGTCCGACCGGACCCACTGGTCCGAAATGACCTAGTGCGCACGACCCCGACCCCGACCCCGACCCCGACCCCGACCCCGACCTCCTCATCCTGAAGACGCGAAAGCTGGTTTCGAGACGCCAACACTCGCTGCTGGCACACCTCCCCTGTCGTTTGAACGGTCCGAACGATGAAAGACGCGGTTTGAATGGTGCCAGTTCCCGACCCTGTGGCTGCCTGTGGCATGTTTGTAGATGTATGGTCGGCAAGCAGGAAGTAATCGCGCGAATCGGGTCTGCTGGGATTACTTCCGGCTTGCCCGTCAGAACGAAGCCGCTGGCGCGGCGGACGCTGCCGCGTGGGTGATGTCGGCTGTCCTGATTTTCAGTTCAGATAATTTGTGGGTCACAAGGA
>Ga0326726_10002970_pt1 | contig 15542 bp, 17 predicted proteins | sample MHFenrmetagenome_2_FD_207603 | JGI IMG/M metagenome (GOLD analysis project Ga0326726, IMG submission 207603) | Lab enriched peat soil microbial communities from Michigan Hollow, Ithaca, NY, United States - MHF15MN | ecosystem: Environmental > Terrestrial > Soil > Wetlands > Peat | place: USA...
CCTGCGAACAAAGGACCACAGTATCTGGGTTGCACATGTGTTCGAAGATCTCGATCCTACGCTCGCCAGCCGGTTGAGCTGCGCCGTGATCGTGGCAGGAAAAAATTTTGGCTGCGGGTCATCCCGGGAACAGGCAGCGATCGCCATCCGGGAGGCCGGGGTTGCTGCCGTGGTGGCGCCATCTTTTGCCAGGATATTTTTCCGGAATGCAATCAATGTCGGGCTCCCGCTTATAGAATGTAATCTTTCCTGCATTGATGGAAGTCCCGTGACGTTTGATCTAGCAGAAGGATGGGTTGCGGCAGAGGGTAAGAAGTATACTACCCGTCTGCTCTCCCCACGGATGCAGGATATCCTTGCAGCAGGCGGCCTGGTCAACTACCGGAGGAACTGCCGATGATCTTTCCTGAACAGTGCAAGCAGGTGGGGTATGCTTCAACAAAACCCTGTGGTGACCTGGTATATTTCCTGAGCCGCTACCTTGTCAGGGACACCGGGACCGGTTATGAGTTGCTTGAAATCACTCCTGATCCTGCAGGAAGCGGCATGATGCGGAGGATCGTGGCGTCAAAAACGATTGCAACTGCACAGGAAACCTACCGCTACCCTGAGAAAGTGCAGATCCATGACCGCACACGACTTATCGGGCTTGCACTCGATTCGGGATTCCGCTGCACGATCTTTACCGGGCTTGACGAACATATGACGTTTGTGCTCGACCCCGATACGTCGGGGCTGCTCAGAATGCATGTCTATGATGTAGCGCCTCCCCGCCCGAGTCTCTCTGCCTGTATCCGTGAGCTGGAGTCTGCCGGGCTCTTTGGGGATCTTTCGGTCACATTCTGCCACCATACCCGCGATATCACGCAGGTACAGGCAGATGTGTACCCCTGCCGGGCTGCAGGGTATGCCCGCACGCTCGACGCTGATCCTATGCAGGGGGGGGAACGGGTCGCCGGATGCCTGACAGGTTCACAATTTTACACCGAGTGCTATGGGAAAGACTTTGAGCTTGAGAACATCTGCCCGCTGGAATCAGTGCGGGAAGAGCCGTTCATCGCCCGATGCTGTCGTTCCGAGCGTGTGGGTACGGGGATCTATAAAGGGAAGTTTGGAGCCGTGGTCCACTGGGGTGCAGGCCCGAAACAGATCGCCAATGCGGTGAATGAACTGGTAGAGCAGTGGAGGATGAAATGACCCGGATCGCGATTGTTGAAGGAGACGGGATCGGTCATGAGGTAATCCCGGTTGCACAAAAAGCTCTCGAACTGCTTCATCCTGAATACGAATTTTTCTCTGTTGATGTCGGATACCACCGCTGGGAACAGACCGGATGCCCGTGTGCGGATCACGATATTGCGGAACTGAAGACTGCAGATGCGATCCTCTTCGGGGCGATTACGACACCCCCCATGAAGGATTACCAGAGCGTAGTGCTTCGGCTGAGAAAAGCGCTCGATCTCTACGCAAACCTGCGGCCGGTCAAAGGTGACGGGTTCGATATCATGATCGTTCGGGAAAACACGGAGGGACTCTATTCCGGTATCGAGCAGATCAGCACTGACCGGGCAACAACCCTCCGGGTGGTGACCAGGAAGGGTACTGAGAGGATAGTTCGTTCTGCTATTCGGCTTGCACACGAGCGGAACGGCAGACTGACAGTCGGGCATAAGGCAAATGTGCTCAAATCCGATGTATTGTTCCGTGACATCTGCCTTGCCGAAGCACAATCTGCGGGTATATCCTGTAATGAGAGGTTTATCGACGCTCTTGCTCTGGACATCCTCCAGCATCCCGCTTCGTATGATGTTGTTGTAACGACGAACATATTCGGGGACATCCTTTCGGACGTGGCATCGTATCTTGTCGGTGGACTGGGGCTGGTGCCAAGTGCCAACATCGGTGACCGCTATGCCCTTTTTGAGCCGGTGCACGGGAGTGCCCCGGATATTGCCGGGAAAAACAGTGCCAACCCAATCGCAGCCCTGCGGAGTGCGGGCATGCTCCTTACCTATTGTGGCGACACCCTTGGATCAGAACGCATTGAAGCGGCAATACAAGGGGTGCTTACGGAAAGAATCCGGACCCGGGATCTTGGGGGTTCAGCCGGGACCCGGGAGTTTGGGGAGGCAGTATTTCGCAGGCTCCGGTAAACAAACAGGAGTACATGCTCTCTAAAAAAAATCCGATGACTGGACGCTAATGAGCAGGTCAAAAAATTAAACTATGGTAATTTAACGGTTGCCCTCCTCCCGCAACTCTTATGTACTTTGGTGATCAGAGCATCCGCGTATGGGCATTATCATCGATGATCCCCGTTTACGGGATAAAAGGTTCGTCTTCACTGACCGCCATGATGCTGGCAAAAAGCTGGGAGCATTAATCAAGTCACTCCGATTGCTACAGGAACAGGAAGTAATTGCAATTCCGGCAGGAGGTGTCCCGGTAGGCGTGGAAATCGCACGGATACTTCGCGCCCCAATCAGTCTTGCGATCGTGCGAAAGATCCAGGTTCCCGGTAACACAGAGGCAGGATTCGGTGCTGTCAGCTGGGATGGACACGTGCTGATCAATGAACAGTTGCGTGCAACACTCGGTCTTTCGCAGTATGAAGTGGACACCGCAATCGCTGCAACCCGCCAAAATGTCAGGGACCGGATAGCCCGGTACACCGCAGGCAGACCGTTTCCTGACCTTAAAAAAAAGTGTGTTATCCTTACCGATGATGGTCTGGCATCAGGATACACCATGCTTGCCGCAATCACGAGCATCCTGACGATGCACCCGGAACGAGTCATTGTTGCAGTACCGACGTCTTCTGCCTCATCTGCGGAGCGTATCGCACGGGAGGTTGACGAAGTTATCTGCCTGAACATCAGAAGCGGGCAGCGGTTTGCTGTTGCCGAAGCCTACCGGCAGTGGTACGATTTGGATGACCGTGAAGTCATTGCTGAACTCGGCTCAGTAAAGGATTGGTATGGGCAACCGGTATGATAGTGTTTGCAAAGAGCCCGTTTTCCTCGGAACGGCCCAGGGACCAGGGAAAATGTGTTATGGAGTAATGACTACATTCTCAAACCTGATGATGAAATCATAGTCGTTTGCCCCGGACGGAAGTGAACAGGGCATCATGGTGTCTGTCGTTGCGTGCCCACCGGCTTTTATCGTCCCGAAATAAATTTTAGCCCAGCAGAGTTGCTGGTCGTTATAATACAGGTTTGCCGATGAAGTGACTATCCGTGCATCCGCGGTACCGACATTGTCCCCCTCAGCATGCACTAAGAGCGAAACCGGATTGGAATAACCTCTCACTGCCGGGTAGGTCCAATAGCCATCGACATGGATTTCAGGGGCGATTTTTTTTGTCACAGAAGGAATGAAGGTCGGGACCAATGCAGGAATTGTGGCCGTAAAAGGCACGAGTGTTGGAGAGAAAGACTCAGTAGTTCCTGAAATAACCGTTATGTTCTGAGACCAGGTCTTATACCCCTGTCCACGAACGTCAATTGTATGGTTGCCGGTTGCAACGGCATTGATGGTACTGGGCGTAGTGCCGTGATATTCATTATCCAGGTAGACCTCTGCACCGGTCGGTGATGAGGAGATCGAGATGGATCCCGTTTTTTCCGGGAGTTGTGTTGTACACCCGCAGAGAAAAACGCAGAGGATGAGTAAGCTTAGGGCAATTTTTTGGAGCATGGTTCGCACCTGATCATTGAATACTAGCTTGCATGAGCTGTTCAGTAATATCCTTTCTGCTCGAATCATTTTCATAGTCAGAAAATATGATCTGGATTTTTATCATCCATAAAAAAGGTTTCACGAGGAAAATCCCTTCCGGGCACAATAGCCTGATATCCTGAACCGGACCTCCATCTTTATATCAGAAATTGTCCCATGTTTTTCTGGTGAAAACGCGAATGAATGAAACAAAGAAGAATTTCTGGATGGGGGCGGGTATCGGTGCGGTCATTATTATCATCATCGATCTGCTTGTTCCTTTCATGGGTCCTTTCATCGGTGGATTCGTAGCAGGGTACATTGCGAAAGGGGATCTTCTGAATGCCGGGAAAGCAGGATTACTTGCCGGGATTCTGGCGGCAATCGTCGTCTCCGGTGTCGTCTTTGCAGGGAAGGTATCGCATCCGGTAGCCGGATACATTCCCTCGGTTGGTACAGGGTTGTTACTGTACATTGTTATTTCACTGTACCTGGCTGTCTTTGCCTTCCTGGGTGGTGCAATTGCCGGGGCTGTCAGGAAATAAATCTTTTTTCTCTCTCCTTTAAAAAAACGGGGATTCTCAACCCCGCTTTATTGAGGGCCGGTCCGGTATGTCGGGCAATTGCCTTTACCTTTATGATTTTTCCCGGCCCGGGGAATATATTCCCGGGATATCCGGGTTTTGCGTCATTGATGGCACGGAGGGTTTTTACCTTTTTGACCCATCGAAGAACAGGAATTCCTGTATCCTCCTGTCCTTCGTATCCTGTCACAGGAGATACGGCATGGATACCAGCTACTATCAGCTACCGCCGGAAACGGACAGCAATCTCTTCGAATCCCGGCTCGAGCAATATGTCAGCCCAATGAAGTGCACTTTTTCGTTTGAGGTAAAATGTTCCCAGGACAGCGATGATCATCCCTCCACAAAGGTCAGCGATGAGATCAATCATCGTATCGGTATTGCCTTGCTGGAGAGGTTTTGTCAGGTAAGCCGCCGCCAGAGAATCCAGGGTAAATTCCCAAATCTCCCAGATTGCCCCAAATGCCAGTGTGAAGATTACAATAAAAAAGAAGATATGCCATCGCTCAAACTGGAGGCCGTTGCTGACACGCATTATGATAAGGACTGCCAGAAACCCGAGCAGGGCAACGGTCATGGAAGCAATCAGGTGAGCAAACTTGTCGTAGTAGGGATAGAGGTCCAGGTACCAGTGATACGAGTATCCGGCGATATGGAGAAAAAGAGTCAGGGCGATGAGAAATGTGACCTCCCAGGGGACCACAATATGCATCTTACGGTGGACAAGTGTCGGAATAAGGGATAGTCCGACAGCAACAAATCCGAAGAACGTCCCGGCATAATATCCGATATGAAAGCTATAGACCGCCGTCAGAACGATAAGGGCTTGCATGATGTAGGTCAGATAAAAAAAATTGTACTTCATGCAAAGGAAGATTGTTCTTCCATGATATTAATTCACGGTTGAATATCTCCGCGGTTCATCAGAGAATATGTTTTTATACAATCAGTTTTCGGGATTCTTTTATCAGAATAGTATACCTGATACCGATTCATGGGAACCGGATGGCATAAAAAAGGAAGGGTAAATCAGGTCAGTACATCCTAAGAGACCTGTTTACTACTCCGGTGTTGTGCAAAGATGCGTTTTCATTCATTTCTCAGAGCATCAATCGGGTCCATATTCGATGCCCGCCAGGCCGGGTAGAGCCCTGATAATATACAGACGACAATACCGATGATCATACCATAGGGGACATAAATTATGCTTTCCGGAAGGAAGAAATATGCAGTGTTGCCGATCATCGCGCTCACCACGGTATACCCGATGATGAGGCTGAAGACCCCACCCACACATGCCCCGATGATGCCAAGGATGAATGCTTCGTACAGGAACATCCGTCTCACTTCACCTTTTTCTGTTCCGATAGAGAGCAGGATTCCGATCTCCTGAACCCGTTCGTTGACCGACATCATCATCACGTTAAAAATGCTCACGGCTGCGACAACAAGGGATATACTGCCAATCGCAAGGATGAATGTGGTGATCGTTCCAAGGGTCGAAGAGATGCCGGAAAGCCGTGAGCTGGCATCACTTATACGAACAATATCCGTTTTCCGGTTGACCTTTTCATCAATCGCTGCCTCAGTCTGATTTATGGTGTCGATATTCTGCAGGATCACATTGACCTGGTTGTAGAGATCTTTGTCGCCATAATGGTCAGTGTACCATGTATCGGGTACGATAATTGCGTTATCAGTATTAATCCCGTCAGAGGCAAATCCTCGTGCAGCGAGAATGCCGGCTACCCGGACTGTTGGCCGGGTTACTGAGACATTGTCCTGCCCGATCTTGATCCTGCTCCCGATATTCATATTAAAATTGTTGGCGATATTCGGTCCGACAAGTACATCACTTCCTCCTTTGATGTCTGTTCCCTGTTCGATAGTAAGGAACTTTGTGATATCGTTTGGATCCAATCCGTATATTGACCCTCTTCCATCCGTGGATCCAATCGTAAACTGGGTATTCGTTCTATGTATCGGAATGACCTCATTCTGACCTGCTGCATTCCTGATATCATTGAGTGTACTCTTGTCGATCCCTTGTGAAGTTATGGGGGTTCCGGCAGTTGAGCTTGTTCTCACCACATCCGAAGAGATCATAATTGTATTGACATCTGAGGAGAGCTGTTGTTTCACTGACAGCTGCATATTAGTCCCGAGCATACCCATGGAGGTAATGGCAACAACACCGATTACTATCCCGATAGATGCAAGAATCGAACGAAGAAAATTGAGTCTGACGCTACGCACCGAGAGATCAAAGAAGATATCCGTCATGATTCCACAACCTTCCCGTCCTCAAGTTGTATCGTCCGGTGTGCATACTCAGCAATTTTTGGATCGTGGGTGACGAGAATAACCGTCTTTCCATGTTTGTGCAGATCTGCAAGAATGTCCATGATCTGGAAACCGGTCTTCCGGTCAAGGTTCCCGGTTGGTTCATCGCAGAGGAGAATCTTCGGTTCATTGACCAGTGCACGGGCGATTGCAACACGTTGCTGTTGTCCACCGGAAAGCTGATTAGGCCGGTGAGTGGTCATCTCCTCATCAAACCCTACGGATTTTAGTACCGCCGCTGCTTTGCCGGTAGTGTCCCGCTTTTTATATTTGAGGATAAGCGGGTATTCCACATTTTCATACGCCGATAGAAGCGGGATTAAGTAAAATTTCTGGAAAATATATCCAATTACGTCTCTGCGCATGTGTGTACGTTCAAGAGCCGTCATTTTGGCCACATTCTTCCCTGCAATATAGATCTCACCGGTCGATGGAACATCAAGGATTCCCAGTTGGTTCATCATGGTCGATTTACCGGAACCTGAAGGTCCCATGAGCGCTACAAATTCACCTTCGCTGATATCGAGAGAGATATGGTTGAGGGCAGTGAAGTCCCCGCTTTCCAGATGGTATACTTTTGAGACATCTACAAGCCGGATTAGGGGGATGCTATTCATAGCAGTCCCCCTAACGCTTCTTCAGCTTCGCAACAATCCATTTTCGTTTCATCCAGAGCGCGATGCCGGCTATGACGATAATCCCGGCAGCAATGACAGGATAAAAGGAACTGATACCTCCTGACCGGTTGCTACCACCGAACCCGAAAATGCCACCACCGCCACCCGGGCCGCCTGCAAAGCCGCCACCGGAGGTTCGACTCGAAGAATTTCCTCCTGTTGTACTTGAACTTCTGGAGCCACTGCTACTTGTAGTGCCTGAAGAGGAGCTGGATCGGAGGTCGAGGTTCTTTGTGACACTGAACGAGTTACCATTGGCATCTTTCCAGCTAATTACGACAGGTACTGACGAGAGATCATTGCTGGAAAAGGTGAGATCAAAACTCGAAAAATCGTCGGATGCCAGCGACCCGATCGAATATTGCGCGTATGGTTCAACGGCTTTTGCAGGTTCTCCTACCGTAAGAACCATGGCTTTTGCATCCGTAACTCCTGCATTGTTTACATCACCGGAAAGCTTGTAGGAGGCTCCCAGAGATGTTACCGCAACGTTGTTCACTACCGGTACCGCCGCTGTTTTATCTTCACCGAGATTCAGGGGGAGAACGACATCCTGTGTATGTTCATTATCTCCGTTCTGGTAACTGATATGGAAGGTAAGGTCAGATTGCTGATGGGGGGTGATGGAGAAGGGAATATCAATTGAACTGCCACCATTCAGTGAACTGACAAAATCTTGAGAGGGACTTACGTCGACACCGGTTCCGGTTGGTATAACCAGGATGTTAGTGATAATACCGTCACGGGGATTGATGATACTCAGGTTTACTGAATCTGTTTTCGAAAGAGAGAAGTTGTCCGGTTTGTCCGATACACTCGCCCTTATATCTCTTGAATCCACTTTGATCATGAGTGGATAATGGATACTCCCGCCATATTGTGTTGCCACGGTAAACAAGGGGAAATATGTTCCGGCCGGTGGATCTGCCGTTACCAGAAATGAGTAGGTTAGTGTCGATCCCGGCCCGATGAAACTCATGGTATTCCAGGTATCCTTGTTTATGATATGGATCTTATCGCTCAGGATATCCGGGTTTGTGAGTCCGACGGAAGAGGAGCCTGCATTAAACAGGGTGACAGTGATCGTTCCCTGTTCATACGGATAGAATACCGGAGGATCAATATTTGCCGATGATACATACACCAGCGATGCTGCGTCCTGTGCAGAAGTCGATGTGCTGCCAGAGGTGTTGGTAATAGTTGCAGTTGCTGCATGTGCAGTTGCCGCAAGCAGTAAGAGTAAAATAATACCGAATAAACCTGATAATTTTTTCATAATTCTCCTTTTCGTTAATAAAATACTCCGCGAAGTAACCGGGAGGTTCGGAATTGTATCTTTTTATGGTTTTCAGAAGAATGCATTGCCATATTTTCGTAAGACTGGAATGTCAGTTTCTGCATAGAATTTATAAAAATGTTGGGGTGTTGAAATGTTCAGAGGTTTGAGTTACCGGCTACTCTATGCTCTCCTTTGCCAGCCCAGGTGACCACTACCGGTTCGTGCACCGTATGCGGGAAATGCATCCGGATGTGCGGTCCTGAATTCCTGCAACAGTGTCTGTGCGGTCTTGAAATCCCCGCTCGTCACTGCTGCACTGATAGCTGAGACATCATACCCTTGTGCAGTGAGGTTGCTCAGCATCGGGAGCATTCTGTTTCCCATTGCCTGGCCAGTCATCGGTCCTTTCCCGGTTCCTGTAACGCGTGCCGGAAATGCATCCGGATGAGTCGTCCTGAATTCCTGCAACAGAGTCTGGGCAGTTTTGTAATCCCCGTTTGACACTGCAGTACTGATGGCCGATACATCGTAGCCTTGTGCAGTGAGGTTGCTCAGCATCGGGAGCATTCTGTTTCCCATCGCAACGCCAGTCATAGGACCTCTGGAGGCTCTTTGATTGCATGCAGGGAATGCATCCGGATGAGCCACCCTGAATTCCTGCAATAGTGTCTGTGCGGTCTTGAAATCCCCGCTCGTCACTGCTGCACTGATAGCTGAGACATCATACCCTTGTGCAGTGAGGTTGTCCAGCATCTTCTCAGGTCCGAAGTGCCCTTTCATAACCTCGAGATTATTACCTGTCCCCTGTTGAGTTATTGCTGCTGCACCGGATGTTCCAATGACCAGCGCAGCTATACAGAAGACGGTAAGAGCCCCGATATAAATTCTTGGTGTTTTCATAGTGTTTCGTGCTCCTTGTAACTTTACAGGTGCAGGTGTAGCGTTGAGCACACACCATGTAGTGTATATACGACATTTTGCCATTTAAAAGTATCTAAATATCTGGCATAAGTAACAATTAAATGGAGGAAAAGAGCATATATGGTTGTAGATATCAAAAGACCCTCGTATCTCATCAGAATGATTCGGCTAAGAATGCATATCATGGCCAGGCTACGACAAATACATATGATATACCTATGACAGAGTGAACGTATGAAAAAAAATACATTCTATTTGATATTTGGATGCATTGCCCTTGCCCTTCTCGCCATTTTCTGGTATTCCATAGAACTTCACACACCTGTCCTCATTGAAATTGCTTTCATCGTGGGAATCGCGCTGATTTACCTGGCTAAAACAAAGGTTACGGATATTATTAATGATGAACGGGATGTGAAGATAACCGAACAGGCCACAATCAGGACGATGCAGGTCTTCTGGGTCGTATTTTGTGCATTTTCCATTGGAGCCGTCATGGAAATACTTCACATTCCGGAGTTCCCCCGCCAGACTCCTTCAATTCGCCCTCCTGTTCTTTTACCCCCACGGATGATGGGGTATATCCAGCTTGCCCTTCTCTGCCTGATGATCTTCCTGTATGTTGGTTTCAGGATTTATTATGCGAAAAAATATGGAGATTTTGAGACCGATGAAGAATAAGATCAAAATATTCCGGGCCATGCACAATCTAACCCAGGAACATCTTGCACAGGCCATCGGTGTCAACCGTCAGACTATCCTTGCCATAGAAAAAGAAAAATACATTCCCTCCCTGGATCTCGCTTTTAAAATCTCGCGCTATTTTGGGGTAAATATCGAAGAAGTTTTTATTTTCGATGAAAAAACGCCAACTATCACGGGTATGTGAAAGTCTTTTGCAAACCTAGTATTCGCGCTGAACAGAACAGGAATGCCTGCGAGCCATAGTGCAAAAGAGACGAACCGTTTTCCACCATACCGTACCTCGCCGGTGGACAGTCCCGGCTACAGAGTGTTGAATGTGCTTGTTGCAGGCAGTGCTGATGATCTAAAGCACACTTAATACTGCTCAACAAAACAGAAGGGATCTTCTGCCAGAAAATCCCCGTTCACCGCAAATGCCCGGACCCTGCACCCTCCCCCGCAGAGATCGCGATAGGTACAACCCTCACACCTGCCACCGAACCTGACCTGTTTTTCCCGGAACCGTACGAGAACAGGATTGGTGGAGTCTCCCCAGATCCTGCTGAACGACTGTTTTTTGATATTCCCTATCCAAAAATTCTCAGATCGGGCAAACTGGCAGGGATACACATTCCCATGCGAATCGATATTTGCCACACGGGTACCAGCACTGCACCCCCCGTTGAGAGACTGCAGGAGCTCGCGTGCTTCAGCAAGATCCGGAGAATTGTCCTGTTCCATCGAAGTGAGCAGGTGAATACAATCCTGCGGGGCATCAACGGTGAGAAATTCCATGACTGCAGGATCGGTCTCTTTTGCCTTCCGGTAGAGGAGTGTGAGAGCTTCAGTCACTTCATTGGTTCCCAACTGTAATCGTTCATAGGACTCGATCCCACGGCCGGTGGGTACAAGCCAGTACAGGCAGAACCTCGATGCTCCGAGCGTTAAGGCAAGATCAATCAGTTCTTCAAGCTCGCCAAAGTTCTCTTTTGTCAGGGTTACCCGGACACCACATCGGAGCCCTGCCTCATGACATGAAGCGAATGCTGCCTCGGTCCGCTCGAACGCACCCGGTGAATTCCGGAACTGGTCGTGTGTCCGTGCCTGTGAACCGTCAAGCGATATCCCGGCATATTCGATCCCGCTTTCCTTGATCCTTCGGGCGACTTCGGTTGTGATGAGAGTCCCGTTGGTGCTGAGTGCCATTTTGATTCCTTTCTTTCTGGCATGCTGTGCCAGTTCCCAGATATCCTCACGCATCAGGGGTTCGCCGCCGGTAAACAGGATAAGCGGAATACCCGTCTCCGCAAAGTCATCAATGAGACCAAGCGCTTCAGCGGTAGTGAGTTCTCCTTCGGTTGTGCGTCCTGGTCCCGATCTGTTGTAGCAATGGGTGCAGCTCAGATTACAACGATCCGTGAGATTCCAGAAAACCACTGGCCTGTACATACCAGAGAATGCCAGATACTTGCTGGGCACATCGGTCTGCGGTTTGTGGCGGTGCCGCATCACACCACTGACAGTTCCTTTCCCGTGCATGCACTGCGTAATCCGGTTCATGTCAGATTGCCCTCGTTCTCCCTCATCCTCACGTTCGGCACGCGTTTGAACTCCCGGGTGCTGAAGAGGACGAGGTAATCCGGACAGCCGGTCTGCTCTGCAACAGCCCTTACTTCCTCCAGCACCTGATCCTGGCTGTACCCGTGGTGTACGGTATAATAGGTATACTCCCACCGGCCTGGTACCGACCTGCGTTCATAGCAATGGGTCACGGAGGGAAATGCCGCCAGCAGTTTTCCCATGTCACCGTCGCCAGTCTGGGTCTTTTTCCATGCTACAAGGGCGTTTGCTGAAATTCCCACCTTCCGCTGGTCAATGCGAGCCCGTAATTTACGAATGATTCCTGCTTCCTTCAAATGCCGGATCCGTTTCACCACTTCGTCACCATTCAGATCCAGTCGTTTTCCTATCTCTTCAAAGGGGGCCGGGACAAGCGGGAGCCCGCGTTCAAGTTCACGGAGCAGGCAAACATCAGTCTGGTTCAAAATTACACTCCTGTTGCTGTGCGGGTAAAAAGGAAAACCGCACATTAATTTTTATCTTTTTTGTTGTCGGAAGGTCAAGGACGTCCGACGCCGGAATCCCATTTTGTTGCAGGATCTCGTGAAGCACCCTTTGGATGCCCTCTTCGTTCTGTGCAGCTATGGTGAACCAGAGGGAATAGTAATGATCCCGCTGGAAATTGTGCGACACTTCCGCATAGCTGCTGATAACAGCTGCAATCTCATCCAGTCGCTCCTCCGGTACATGGAGAGCTACCAGTGTCGCAGCATTCAGGCCGAGAGAGCGGGATTCAAGCACCGGGGATATACCCCGGATAATACCCGCTTCCTCCAGATTTTTCATCCGGCAAATTATTTCGGCCTCAGTAATGTTCAAGCGATCCGCAATCGTTTTCCATGGTCGGGAAACGAGCGGGAGGTCATCCTGTAGGGCATTGAGAATGGCCAGATCAGTTTGATCCGGCAGGGAGGGTCCACTCATAGTGTCACGTCTTCTGGCTGATAAGGACACCAGGGATCCTCACCACAGATCTCCCCGTTCTGCGTTTCCGGTTGTGCAAGACCATCACACCAGAGGGTAGAGGCTGTGTCGTCTCTCCGGTACGCCCGGGCCCTGCATCCGCCACAGGATGTTTTGAAAGTGCACCGCCCGCATTTCCCCCTGAGATTATCAATATCGCGGAGTGTGGTGAAGAGTCCGGCTTCATTCCAGATTTCAGAAAATGGTGTAGTACGGACATTTCCAGCGCTCACGGGAAGGTACGGGCAGGGAGTTACGTCGCCATTGGCAAAAATCCGGCAATAGGTGATACCGGCAAGACAGCCGCGTCCCCATGCAGGGTTGGTAATGCCAAGGCCATCTGCAATCCGCCGGAACTGCGGGGCACAGGTCGGGCGGATGTTGAGATCGCTGTCCCGATATTTGATCAGAATCTGCCGGATAAGCTCCTCGTATTCCTGGGCGCTGCGGGCTTCAATCAGCCGTGCTCTTCCCGTCGGTACCGGGAAAAACAGGTGGTAATCGCGGACACCGAGTGCAGTCCCCATTTCGATTACTTCCTCGACATCATGTATCGCAGACCGCATAACCGACATATTGATCTGGACACCGATGTTCGCATCTTTGCAGAACCGGATCGCCTGCACAGCCCGTTCCCACGCACCGTCAATACCGCGGAATGCGTCATGTACAGAGGGGTCTGCGGAATCGATGCTGATGGCCACGGCCCTGATCCCCGCTTCATGGAGTTTTTTTGCTGCGGCCTGATCCAGCAGATACCCGCTGGTGCCCATGACCATCCGAAGACCCTGTTCAGTACCGTACCGGGCAATGGTAAAGATATCCTCTCGTAAAAGAGGTTCCCCTCCGCTTAGCACGACAACTGGTTTCCCGGTCTCGCAGATCTGGTCGATGACGCCGAATGCTTCCTCCGTGGAGAGCGCCCCGTCTGCCTCCTCTTCGCCCGCATCCACGTAACAGTGAGAACACTTCAGCGGACACCGCAGAGTGATGTTCCACGAGATGATACGCGGTGCGTTCACTGCACCGTTCAATGTTTCAGTCCCTTTGCCAGATCGAAGCGATCAAGGTTCATCACTTTGGTCCAGGCTGCTACGAAGTCGTGCAGGAACTTCTCCTGGGAGTCCGCACTTCCGTAGACTTCTGCCAGGGCCCGGAGCTGGGCGTTCGAACCGAAGATCAGATCAACACGCGTGCCGGTCCACTTGGTTTCACCGGTCTTGCGATCGCGTCCTTCAAACACGTCAGCGTCTTTCGATACCGGCTTCCATTCCATACCCATATCGAGCAGGTTTACAAAGAAGTCATTGGTGAGCGCTTCCGGGCGCTTCGTGAAGACCCCGTGCGGTGATCCACCGAAGTTGGTGTTCAGCACCCGCAACCCACCAACGAGCACCGTCATCTCGGGCGCGGTCAGGTTCAGGAGCTGAGCCTTGTCAACCAGCAGCTCCTCCGCTGAAGCGGCGAATTTGCCTCCGACGTAGTTGCGGAAACCGTCCACCTTTGGTTCGAGCACGGTAAAGGAGGCCGCATCAGTCTGCTCTGGTGAAGCATCCATGCGTCCCGGGGTGAAGGGGACCTTTACCTCATGGCCGGCATTCTTCACTGCCTGCTCGACACCGGCGCAGCCGGCCAAGACAATCAGGTCAGCCAGCGATACCTTTTTACCTGATTTTTGTGCCTTGTTGAACTCACTCTGGATACCCTCCAGCACCGTGAGCACCTTCGCAAGCCGGGCCGGCTGGTTGACTTCCCAGTCCTTTTGCGGCGCCAGCCGGATGCGGGCACCGTTGGCACCGCCGCGCTTGTCGGAGCCGCGGAAGGTGGATGCTGAGGCCCAGGCGGTTGAGACCAGATCGGAAACCGACAGGCCGGAAGCCAAGACCTTCTTCTTGAGGGAGGCGATGTCTTTTGCATCAATCAGTTTGTGATTGACCGCGGGGATGGGGTCCTGCCAGATGAGTTCTTCTTCTGGTACCTCCGGGCCGAGGTAACGTGCGCGGGGGCCCATGTCACGGTGGGTCAGCTTAAACCATGCACGGGCGAACGCGTCCGCGAGCTGGTCAGGGTGTTCATAGAAGCGCCGCGAGATCTTCTCGTAGGCAGGGTCGAACCGCAGGGAGAGGTCCGTAGTCAGCATGCCGGGCGGACGACGCTTCGATGTATCATGGGCCTCCGGCACCGTGCCGGTGACTGGTTCGCCCTTTGGTTTCCACTGGTGTGCACCGGCCGGGCTCTTTGTCAGTTCCCACTCGTTTTCGAACAGGACCCGAAAGAAGTTGTTGCTCCACTTCGTTGGTGTGTTGGTCCAGGTGACTTCCAGGCCGCTGCCTATAGTGTCCCCGCCTTTGCCGGTGCCGAAACTGCTCTTCCAGCCGAGGCCCTGCTCCTCGATGCCCGCGGCTTCGGGCTCAGGCCCCACATGGGTCGCAGGGCCGGCGCCGTGGGTCTTGCCAAAGGAGTGCCCGCCGGCAATGAGGGCCACAGTCTCTTCGTCGTTCATGGCCATGCGGGCAAACGTCTCGCGGATATCCTTGGCCGCCGCGACCGGATCCGGGTTGCCATTCGGGCCTTCCGGATTGACGTAGATGAGCCCCATCTGTACGGCAGCGAGAGGGTTTTCGAGGTTTCGGTCTCCAGAGTAGCGTTTGTCATCCAGCCACTTGTTCTCAGAACCCCAGTAGACGGCTTCTTCCGGCTCCCAGACATCAGCACGGCCGCCGGCAAAGCCAAAGGTTTTGAATCCCATCG
>Ga0326726_10002971_pt1 | contig 15539 bp, 18 predicted proteins | sample MHFenrmetagenome_2_FD_207603 | JGI IMG/M metagenome (GOLD analysis project Ga0326726, IMG submission 207603) | Lab enriched peat soil microbial communities from Michigan Hollow, Ithaca, NY, United States - MHF15MN | ecosystem: Environmental > Terrestrial > Soil > Wetlands > Peat | place: USA...
CAGATGGGAGTGACTACAAGCGCAGTGAGTTCTATGATACGAAAAAGATGATGTATTGAGAGCTTTATCGCATTCAACAACGTATCGAGAACAGCCTATTGGAATGCAACCTGACGTGTTTATGCCGTCGGCGCCGGGTTATAGTATTTTGTAACGTTTTTACTGTTTGAGTTATTTATGGAAACCACTGCATCAAGGGAGCTTCTTCTCGATCTTTTCGAGGAATATTCGGAATGGTATATCAGCCTTGCAGAGGATTACGGCAGCCTGCCTCGTTCGATTTCAGGCATTGGGAACAACGGACGCCAGTTCATCTACTTTCTTGATGGTCTGGAACTGCACCACATGGTTCGGAACAAGTTTATGCGCTTTGTGCTCGAGGACTTCAGCGCCATAGCATACGCATATGGTTCGCTTGATATCCGTGGTGACAGCGAAGAAGGGGGGGTGGAAGAGGTGCTCGATATTGTTGCGGCCGATACGGAACACTACATCTCAGGTAGCTGGCGGGTGATTCGGGATGCAGAGAGCAAGGTGACGGGTCTGGAGCATCTAGGCACCCGTGAAGGCGATGATCCCGATAAACATTCGGGTTCCTGGTTCCTCAGCGGTTCAATCCGCTTCACCGATGCCGAAAACGTCAAATACAGAGCATTATGGCAGGAGGCGAAACCGGGTGTCGTTTTCAAAGACCGAAACGCTGCGGAGTGAGGCAATAGCTTGAAAAATCATGTTGAACTTTTGGCAGATTGGGAACTGGGAATAGCGGGACGTACATAACAGCTTCAACTAACTCCCACCTTAAAATCATCTAAAACTAATAAAATTAATCTTACAGCTATTTGGGGACGTACTTCCGTAACTCAAATAACTCTTTGAGGCGGATTACAATTTGATCTGTCACTACAGCTCGTCAGGGAAGCTGACTCCTGTCGCATTTCATGTGCAGTAAAAGGATGATTACCTTCACTATGTTCGTATATGTAGAGATACAGGGTGGCAAAGAGCGTGCTGTGTACGGGAAGCAGGTCATAGAAACGCTGTCGCAGCAATTGACCAATCGATATGATGCGGATTTTCCCATAACCAATATTCAATATTTCAGAAAGTTTTATCTGACTTTGCCGGATCGTCTTTCAATTCAGCACCCGCCGGGTTGAGAATTAAGAGAGCAGCAAAAAAGCCTCTCGACGGGGAGCCAATTCCCTACAGGTTTTTCCCCGCAACTTTCATGGTCGCACTACCGTGCTCTGATGAGAGTCTCGAAACCTTCTGCACGGGAATTTTATGAGCGGGAAGCCATTGAGTGTGGCTGGAGTAAAAAGCAACTGGAGCGGCAGATACAAACTTCCTATTAAGAGAGGATTATTACTCATCATGGCGAACAGTGGCTTCTGTCAGGACATCGCGAACGGTTACCCGGTAAAAAATCAGTCCGGTTGATGTGCTGAAATCGCCGATGATGCTGGAGTTTCTTGACTTGCCCGATGACTCGAATCTGCATGAAAGCCAACTGGAGAATTCCATTATTCGGAATCTGCAATTCTTTCTGCTGGAATTGGGTAAAGGATTTTCTTTTGTTGCCCGCCAAAAACATATTCGTTTTGACGACGATGATCCTCCGCTTGCCGGAACCGATGCTTAATCATCTGAAGATTCTTGCCAATGAGCGAGATGTACCTTACCAGCCGCTCCTGAAAATGTTCCTCAAGGAGCGTCTCGATCAGGAATTTCAGTAAATGGGGACTCGCAATCAACTTTTGAGCTGAGGGAGTTTGCTCTGTTTATAGTCATATTTGGTCTTGGAAAATTCTCCTCAAAATTAGTGGCATTTCTCCTGAAGCATCCCGCTTTATGCCAAATAGCACCAGGCTTCATGCGATGTATGTTTTTCCAGCCTCCGGCTGCTCGTCAGTCCTGCGTTACTGGCCAGCATCTGCATGACGGTCGGGGTTTCGGGGAAATCGCAGTTCCTTATGTGTTCCTGAACCTGTTCGCGCTCGTGATGGGTCAGGGCCTCCCAAAGCGTTGCCACTGCTCCGTTGTAACTATCGAGATACGCCGGTCGGGTCTGTCCCTCTTCGAGCATGACATCCACCAGAATTACATAACCATTTTTGCGAAGGGTACGTCGGCATTCTGTGAAAAAAGTCTGTTTTTCTTCGATGGAAAGGTGGTGCAAGGCATAGCCGGAATACACCACGTCGAAATGGTTTTCGGGGGCCTCCCTTAGCACAGCGATCATATCCCTGCAGAGCAGATTTACACGGGCTCCGAATGGCTCAAGGTTCTTTCGGGCAACATCGAGAGCGTACGGCGAGAGATCGCATCCGCAGTATTCCGCTACTTGACCGGGGTTCAGTATTTTGCCGATATGGGTGCTGTCTCCGCATCCCAGGTCGAGGATATTGAGCGGTTCCTGGCGGCTCTCAAGAAGCTTGCTGACAGCAGTCAGGATCTCCCTGTGAAACATGAGGTTGTGGCTGATGACCTTCTGGTAGGTGGCCCAGGTTTTGCGGAAGATGTAGATAGGGTCGGCTTTCATGTCGAAGATTTACTGCTGTTTGATGTGAAGGCACCTCTATTTATTTGTTCCGAAACCCGATTACTGCGTTGGTCCTGACTGGTCGGGATCGAAATCCTTTTCCGACAGGTCGGTTCAGGCTTCTCACTACAATAAATACCGGCGCCTATTACGTGCCCTGTGCAAATCTGAAAGAGCGCTGTTCAGCCCGGTTCGTCGGTTTGGCGGAATCGGGGCTGCAAACGGGAACGCAATTTGCCGGATTTGTTATTACAATAACGGCAATTGCCGGTAAATGGCATGAGCAATTTTCAATAAATCTGATATTTACAGTCAGGGAGTCATACGGAGAGAAGGTAGCGGGGCATGATGTCAGCGCCGAATTAAAGCGGCAGGCAGCAGAGAATTCGAGTTTCTTGAGGGCACATCCAGTTATTTGTTTCAAAACCTTATTACATCTTTGGTTCCCGACCGTGCCGGGATCGGGATGCACTCCGGTTTTTGCGCTCCATCTCCGGTATGATCAGAATGATGGAGCGGATCTCTTTTACTCGAATTCGATGAGCGCCTGACCGCTTTTAACGGCCTCTCCGGGTGATGCCATGATTTTTTTGACTTGACCGGCTGTATGGGCGGTGATATTTGTCTCCATTTTCATGGCTTCCAGAACGACCAGCAGGTCGTCTACCTGGAGCTTTTGCCCCACCTGTACATTTACCCGCTGCACGATTCCGGCTATTGGACTGCGGCAGACCTTGTCGTCGGGCAGTCCATCTGCAACGGGCGGCGCTGCGATTGGCTGTGGCGAAGGCGCGATGATCTGTTTCGACGGGATGGTGGAGGTCAGTTCCTGGAACGAGTCCGGCATCCGGATCTCTTCTCCTTCCAGCACATCCACGTCGACTATATATTTTTTCCCGTCTATGGTCAGGATCAACTGCACGGTATTACTCCTTATTTTGTAGTGCTGAATGTATGGGAAGACTGAATAGAGACACGCCCCAGTTGTGACCAGGAACTCGGTCCCTGGTCGCTGATGAAGCGGGCCCTGCGTATCCGGACGTTTTTGCCCAGATAGGCTGCGATTGCAGCCGACATGATGACCAGCAGTTCAGGGGTTATGGTGATCTCCGTTGTTACGGGTTCAGACATGGATGCGTCCATAGGGATGAGTTAAAGTGGAATCAGGCCATGTTTCTTCTGAGGCCTGAATTCCCGTTTGGAATGAAGGTAATCGAGCGCCATGGCCAGATAGCGGCGCGTTTCTGCCGGTTCGATGATATCGTCAACCTGAAAATGGGCGGCTGCAGCGTATGGAGTCGCGAAGGTTTCCCTGTACTCCTTGATCAGTTCCTGCCTGCGCGTAGCGGGGTCGGCAGCTTTTTTGATTTCGTTGCGGAAGATAACGTCTACGGCACCATCCGCTCCCATAACCGCGATCTCCGCCGATGGCCAGGCGATCACCCGGTCGGCGTCGAGATCCTTGCTGCACATGGCAAGATAGGCGCCGCCGTAAGCTTTACGGAGGACTACGGTGAGTTTCGGCACTGTTGCGGCGGCGTATGCGAAGAGCATTTTGGCGCCGTGCCGGATAATTCCTCCATACTCCTGCTCGACTCCGGGAAGGAAGCCGGGGACATCGACAAAGGTGATGAGCGGTATGTTGAAGGCATTGCAGAATCGGATGAAGCGGGCAGCCTTGTCCGAAGCATTGATGTCGAGTACTCCTGCCAGTACGTTGGGCTGATTGGCTACGATTCCTACCGTGCGTCCCTGAATCCGGGAAAAGCCTATGACGATGTTAGGTGCAAATGAGGATTGCACCTCCATGAAATCGGCGTTATCGACGATATGACCAATAACCTCCCGGACATCGTACCGCTGTTTCGGGTCCAGAGGAATGACTGAATTCAGGCGTTTGTCGGAATGTATAACCTCATCCGCCTCTGAATGGGGCGGATCCTCCAGATTGTTGGAAGGGAGAAACGATAATAAGCGTTTGCAGATGGCTATGGCATCCAGATCATTTTCAGCGATGAAGTGGACCACTCCCGAGTTATTCATCTGAGCTATCGGACCTCCCAGCGCTTCGGCACTTACCTCTTCACCGGTAACAGCCTTGATGACCGAGGGACCGGTGATGAACATCCGGGCCGCCTTGGTCTGAATGATGAAGTCGGTCAAGGCCGGGCTGTATGCTGCGCCGCCGGCGCAGGGCCCGCAGATGATGGATATCTGCGGCACGACTCCGGAGAGCATAACGTTGTTGTAGAAGACTTTGCCGTATCCGGAAAGGCTGTCGATCCCTTCCTGAATACGGGCGCCGCCCGAGTCATTGATGAGCACAAAGGGAGAACCGGTTTTCAGGGAAGACTGCATCATCTGCACGATTTTGGTGCAGTGAGCTTCACCGGCCGATCCGCCGGCGACGGTAAAGTCCTGGCTGGCAAGATGCACCAGCCGGCCATTGACGCTGCCTGAGCCGGTTACAACGCCGTCTGCCGCCATCTCCTTGTCAGTCATACCGAAGTTGGTACAGCGGTGTTTGGCAAAAATTCCAGCCTCCTGAAAGCTGTCCTGATCGAGGAGGACGCCGATGCGTTCACGTGCACTGAGACTCCCTGCCTCGTGTTGCCGATCGAGCTTCTCCTGGCCGCCTCCCAGTTGCAACTTTTCCTTCCGCTGGTTCAGATTCTGTATTATCTCGTCAATATTCATGGTGTCCCGACTGTGCGATGATTTTCATTCTTGAAGTTACTGGTAGGGTGTTACTATCACCTTGTGCTGCCGGCCGCTCAGGGTCACGGAGTAGGTGATGGGGCCGGTAATTGCCCCCTGATGCCCCTCTGCAGGTTGTGTTTCGGATTCTCCGGTTTCGGGGTCCCTTCCAAGGTTGCGAGCTCCTTCGTGACGTTCGGTAAAAAATTTAGGCGCTACCTGCGGGAACATGGCATAGGTCAGAACATCTTCATCCGTGCCGTTGCATCCGGTCAGGGCGAGTGCTTCTCTGCGGAGTTTGTCCCATTCCGGTTTCAGAAGATCTGCCGGTCGGCAGGTGATCGGCTCCTTTTTGGCATGCTCACGGGCCATTGTCACTACGTCCGGATTCTTTTCGCCTGGCACTGCGCCGTAATAGCCGAGCATGAGGTCGGCAAATTCTCCGGTCAGCACCTTGTACCTTCCCATAAGGACATTGAGCACCGCCTGGGTACCTACGATCTGGCTGCTGGGAGTCACAAGAGGGACATACCCGGTATCCTTACGGACGAGGGGAATCTCCTCCAGAACTTCTTTCATTCGATCGCCGGCGCCCTGCTGCTTGAGCTGGTTCTCCATGTTGGAAAGCATACCGCCGGGAATCTGACTTTTGAATATCTCCGTTTCCACGCCGGTAACCTTGGAGAGAAACTCGCTGTAGCGTCCGAGCATCGCCATGAAATGGCTCTTTACCCGCATGACTTTTTCAAGATCGACCCGGGTAGTATATCCTGTTCCCTCCAGCATTTCAATGAAGCTTTCTGTCGGGTTGTGCCCCGGTCCCAGACTCATTGAACTGACTGCGGTATCCACGCAATCCACTCCGGCCTCAACCGCCTTCATCAGGCTGACCAAGGTAACGCCGGTGGTTGCATGCACATGGAGATGGACCCGAAGCTCATGTCCGCATGCTTCTTTTATTCCTTTTACCAGGTCAAAGGCAGCCTGAGGTTTGATGAGAGCCGCCATGTCTTTGATGCAGAGGGAGTCTACTCCCATATCCTGGAGTCTCTTTGCCTGATCGACAAACAGTGCTGTGGTGTGAATGGGGCTGACGGTGTAGGAAATTGTGCCCTGAGCATGTCCTCCGGCCTTTTTGACTGCACGCACCGAGGTCTCTATATTTCGAAGGTCATTGAGGGCATCGAAAATACGGAAAATATCAATACCGTTCTCTGCCGACTTGTTACAGAAGCGTTCAATCACTTCATCCTGATAGTGGCGATACCCCAGAAGGTTCTGGCCCCGCAACAGCATCTGCAAGGGGGTTTTGGGCATGAGCCTCTTGAAGGTGCGCAACCGTTCCCAGGGGTCTTCGTTCAGAAAGCGGATGCATGAGTCGTAGGTAGCGCCGCCCCAGCACTCCAATGACCAGTAGCCGGCATCGTCGAGGTCTTTGCAGGCACCGGTCATATCTTCAATTCCAAGCCTGGTAGCGATCAGACTCTGATGGGCGTCCCTGAGGGCCAGCTCGGTAATGTCAATGATTCGATTTATGGTAACTCCACAGAAAGTTGTTAAAAGTGCTCTATTATCTTTCGGATACCGATTAATACAAGGTCGCCGCAACGCTGACGTTTTCAGGGTGAGCCGTTGCTCAACCAGAAACATTTTTTTTAAAACAATCCTGAAAAAATGGTGGCTGTTTCACCGGAATTCCGGTCATTATAAAACCCGAATTACTGTTAAGTCAAGCATTTGGCCAATGTAATAAATCAAAAGGGAAATAACATATTCTATTTGATTGTTAACTGATATTGTGAAGAGTATGATGAGTATTTATGTAATGTAAAATCGATATTTCTTGCAAAATCGGAGATGCACTGATTCAGTTAAAGAGAATTTGAGGTGCCGGTAATGCGGTGAAGTGTGTGATTTGATGCGCGAGGGCTGCTTGTGTCAGGTCATTATGCGAGGATTGGAGTGTAACATTTTTTTGTCAGGCAATGGGGTTTCGAGCATACAGGTTGAGCAGGCAGGGGTGATTTCACTCCCTCTGCCTGCTCAACCCGGGAATGATGCTCCGGGACTATCTTTGCGGTTCGGTGCATTGCGCCTTCAGACAGACTGAAGGCAGCGTTCCGATTGTACACCGGATTTAATTGATCCTTTACAGTCAGGAGCACCACAGCTGCACTCGAACGGCGCTGCTATCTCGGTCTCATTCTGCGAGTAGTCGAAGGTGATCTCATCACCGATATTGATATCGCGAAGAGCTATCATAAGCTCCCGTTTTTTGTCGATGTAGCAGTTAGGATCACAATGATGGTTGACATATCGGCCAAAAGGGTGATCAATGTGACGTGTAGCCAGCTCGATGGTTCTGAGATCCCGAGCCGGACTTTCGTCACCAAGGCTGAGATCCATAACGATTTCACCCTCTTTGTAGTAATTGACCGAATAGACTCCCAGGAATCCCTTGCCCTTTCCCACACCAATACCAAAAACTTTCATTATAGTCCGGATAGATTAATTATGAGATTGTGTTTGTCAACACGGTTTCTTCAAGTTCTTCGGTGTGATTCCAGAAGCGTACATACAAGCCGTTATTGTTTAACAGTTCGACATGGTTGCCCTGTTCAACGATAGAGCCTTTTTCCATAACAAAGGTCATATCAGCCTCAACTGCCAGATTAAGCTTATGGGTAATTGCCACTATTGTGCACTGGCTCCGGAGTTTCAGGATGGTTTTCAGGATATCCTGCTCGGTGAGTGGATCCAGCGCCGATGTAGCTTCGTCAAGCAGCAGCATCAGGGGTTCACGTACCAGCGCGCGTGCCAGTGCGATACGCTGGCGCTGACCACCCGATAACAGCCCGCCTGACTCTCCGCAGAGTGTTTCGTATTGCTCGGGCAGTGACATGATAAAGTCATGTATTTCAGCTTGTTTTGCCGCCTTTTCAATCGCTTCCCGATCGGCATCCAGTTTACCCATACGGATGTTTTCTGCAATGGAGAGGTTAAACAGATTGACCTCCTGGGCGACAACCCCGATGCAGCTGCGCAGTAACCGGGGATTTACCCGGCTGCTTTCCTTGTTGTTTATCAGGATAAGCCCGGTTGTTGGTTCATAAAAACGCAGCAGCAGATTGATGAGTGTGGTTTTGCCTGCTCCGCTGGGCCCGACAAAAACGGTAAAGCTTTTTGGCTTGATTTTGAAGCTGAGGTCATTGAGAACCGACTGGCCATTGTTGTAGGAAAAACCGACATGGCGATATTCAACGTCGCCCGTAAAACGGACAGATTCATTGTCGTAGTGCTGTTCTTGCGGGGGCAGTGGCACCTCCAGCACCTCCTGCAGGCGCTGCATGGAGGCTTTTGCCGTAGAGAGGTTCGGGATTATCCAGGTCATGTGGTTGATTGCGGCACTCATGCTCACAAAGAGGATCTGGTAGGAGACCAGGGACCCGACCGACAGTCGTCCCTGCATCACAAGCAGCCCGGCAGCAAAGAGGACAACGATATTCAGAAGCAAAAAGGAGAGGTTGGGCATCCGCTGCGAGATGTAGGAGAAAAAATTGGCCCGGCTTGCAACGGTAACGAACTGCTTAAGACGATCACGGTATTGTCCGGTGACGTGGTTTTCCAGTCCGTAAGCCCGGATCATTTTAAAGGCACTCAGATGTTCCTGTAAAAAAATTCCCAACTGTCCGTTATACCGGCTCAATTCATAATTGCTGCTGTCGGTTTGTTTCGCCACCAGGTATGGTGAAGAGAGGCAGATAACGATACCGATCAGCACTCCGCTAAACAGGAGCGGACTGAGTTGCAGCAGCAGTGCCGAGGAGACCAGCAGCTCACCTATACTGAGGAACGCGGCAGGCAGGACGATCACCAGGGCGTTATCAATATTCGCAGCATCCAAAGAGAATCTTGACATCAAGTCCCCGGTGCTTTGGCGTTCGTTGTATTCCATCGGCAGCAGCTGCAAATGGCGGAAGAGGTCATGGCATAAGTCGCTGAAAATCCTGGAACCGTATTTTGCCCAGAAGTAATCACAAATGACGGAAAAAAAGGTGTAGACCACGCCACCCGATGCAAAGATAGCGAAGAGCAGAAAAAAAATATCCAGCTTGTTTTTTAGGATGACATCGTCCACCAGGAACTTGAGGCTGTAGCGCAATCCCGCCTCATAACAGAACTCGACCGTCAGTCCCAAGAGGATGAAGAGTACGTGCCAGCGGTAGGGCCGAATGTATTGCCACAGGGCAACGGCAAACTTAAAATTACTCATATCGGCCCATGGGAAAGGATTTTCCTGCGCTTACAACTTCACGCTGGTTTTGAAGAGAGTCCGGCAATCCTTGTGTTGACATAATCTGAAACATGCCCCTTGTAGCGCGCCATAAAAGGCAGCGCGGCGTCATTACCGGTAATGAGGTGACGGCACTCCGGGTCACCGCATGTACAGGCAAACTCCTCCATTGTCGCATGACAGAAGGTTGCATAATCCATCGTGATCTGTTCTCCGGAACCGATAAAACGACGAGCAACAAGATTCATGTTTTCCAGCCAGGCATTGGGATTGCAGGAGTGGTTGATGGGCTTCCAGTCACCGGGATTTTTGCCCCACATCACCCAGATTTCGTCGGTGATCGGGTAGGCATATTGCCGAAGCCAGCGCAGATTCCGGCTGTCCCAGTGTTTTTCGGCATAGCTCAGCGATACCAGAACATGCTCTTGTTCTTCAAATGCCTCGATAAGCTCACCGGGTTCGATATCCCGGGATGCGTACATGCCGTAAGCCGCTTTCGGGTCAAATTTTATCTTCCAGTTTTTCAGGCGGCTCAGGCTGCGTTTCGTGGCAGCTTCATGCAGCAACCGGAGAAATTCCTGGTGCCCGTTTGGATACTTGAGCAGGATGAAATCAGCACTTCCCGCATCTTCGGGGCTGTAGAACACACCGCAATTCGGATTGATTTCCAGCATAAACAACTCACCTGCAGCATTCATCCGAATGTCGCAACGGCCATAACCGGAGCCATTCAAACCGGTGAACTGTTGAGCAGATATGGTTCTGAGACGATTGTCAAGTTCGGGGTTATCTACCGGAATGCAGTTCATGTCCTGGTAGTCGGACCATTTCAAGTCAAAGTGTTTGAAAGATTCACCTTCCGGAAACACAAACTCTACGGCTGGAAAAACGACAGGGTTGGATGGGTCTGCTGCATTCTCTGCGACCAATACCGTAAACTCCCGGCCTTCAATAAACTCTTCAACCAATGCCTCACCAAACTCCCTGATAATCCGGTTAGCTTCCACCTGCAACGCCATCGGGGTTTCTACACGGGAAGTACGGGTCATGCCGATACTCGCATAACTGTTCGGATGTTTGACAATGAGGGGGAATCGCAAGTTTTGAGCAGCATCCTCGATATCCGCCTCCGTTATGACAAATCGATGCAATGGTGTATCGATGCCGTAAGAACGGGCCACACGTTTCATATCTTCACGGGTCGGATCGTAAAAATCGGAAGCCGCACCGGTAAACGGAGCATTAAAATATTCCAGTGTCTGCACCACCTCTATACCGGCACAGTCCGAGTCAAATGAGCCATCGCACAGATTGATGAACAAATCATAGCCCTGCTGGATGAGTGAGCGCACCTGTTGAACGGCAGTAGCTTTATGTATGTCGGCCATTTCAACATCATGATCCGTCAAATAGGGTTTTATACCTCTCAACGGGTCATAATCTTTCGTCGGCGAGTCGGAATACTCATAGGAAGAGTAGAGTACACATATTTTCATAGTACGGCCTTAATTATTGTCAGATTTATTAACCGGTCGCTGTTCCGACACCTGGCCATGCAGTTTTTCCATTATATGGGGTGTAAACTTGTAACGGGTCAGCAAATTCTCGTCCAGATGCATCGCGCCTTTAATTCTGCCTAAACAGTTCTCACTTCGGCAGCCGCAATCAAAAGCCTGCTCCATATCCCATTCAGTCGAAGGATAAAAAAAAGTGATTGCTTCATTCTCTTCGATATCGCGAAGGCAGATGATCGCCTTACGCGTCACATCAACATAAATGTTAGGGTCACAACTGTGATTGAGATATTGAAGGAATTCCGGTTCGAGGTGAATATGAAGATGATGGTCTATTTGAAGAGAAAGATAGGTAGGGTGCGGCACATACTCGCGGACAGAAAACTCATATAACAACGATCCAGAGGTATGCCTGGAGGTTGTTCGCAAATGTTTTTGACCTGAGGCAGGATCTATATACAGTGCCAGTTTCTCCGTAACATCGGATAATTTGATCATTTTTACCACTAAATTGATTTTGTGCCTTCAGTTAAGAGGTGCAAAAATAAAAAATAATACTTTTTATAATTCTCACTTATACCAATTCGCCGAAGCCAGCCTTGAAGCATATAAGTAACGCTTTTTACTTTACTTGATGTTTATCAATGCAATGAATTCCGGCAAGTATACTGATAATTTCAGCACATAAAAAGACTTTTCGTGATGGTAACGGGTGATTTGGGCACATCCCGTATTGAAACAAACAAAAACAACGTTTTATACGAAAGAAATCGCAACCCGTTATCTCCCTGAATCATGCATTGTTATCCCTTGGTTGCATAACGGAGTTGATGTCGTTATAACTGCTTGTAGCTGCGATGTGAAAAATTGTCAGTAAGAGTGGATATTGATAAATTCCAGACAACTGCTTTTATGTAGATCGATTGACCGTTCATGACCATATTTGTGATCTTCAACTTTATCGGAAGAAGTGACAATGAGGCGTCAAGTAACTGCGTCATGGTTTTTGCTCCCCGTTACGCTTCTGTATTTGCTCATATCAGGCTGTTGTGCTTCAACTTCGGGTTACAAAAAGCCGATCAGCGATTTTCAAAACGCCTCTTCGGTTGTCACCGAGAGTGCTCGCATCTACGTTATCCAGCTGAATAAAACACAGAGGGATGCCTATATCGACAGGCAGGTAAGTGAAGGGAAACAGATAAAATTAAATGAGATCGAAGCCTCACAGGTGTTCTCTCCTGAAGCGATAGCCGCCCGGTTAGGCGCGCTCAATGAACTGTCAGAATATGGAACGCTTCTCGGCCAGTTGGCGAACTCGGATGCTCCTGCGCAGATTACCGGCAGTGCTGGTGATTTAGCGAACTCTTTGGAGAGGCTGGAAGGAACTATCAATCATATGAATGCGAGCGGGGATCGGGAATTCAAGGGAGCCTTTGGCCCTGCGTCCATACTCATAGGTGAAGTGGCTCGGTTTGCTGTTGAAAAAAAGATCAAGGATGCTCTCGACAAGGCAATCATCGACGGTGAAGAACCTGTAAAAAAACTGATTCTTGTAATCAGGGATGATCTGGAAATGGCCTGGCAGCTTAAACGCAGTGCGTTGACGGAAAATCGGGTGATTTATGTCGATGGGTATGAGGCAGAGCGTCGCAAAGGACACGATCTCATTCGTTTGCGGAGACGGGGTGAAGAGATAAAATCCGTTCTGGATCTTTGGGAAGCATTTCCCTCCAGTAATCCGCGAGAAGGATTTGATGCACTGGCAGCAGCACACGTCGCATTGGTTGATTACGCCAGGTCCCCAAAGAAGAGTGAGGATTTGGCAACATTTTCAGCGCAGATGGAGGAATTTGCTGCCCGGGCAAAACGCGTTGGTGATTCGGTCAGGCGTCTTCAGCAATCAAACAACAATTGAGGAGAAGGCGATGAACAAAATGGATTGCATAATCATGATCGGTGACATCATCGTCAAACTTGATACGCTGCGCGCAAGCCTCCCGGCGGGCAGCCCCTGGAGAAAAAAAATGGATGACATTCGCAGACTTTTAAATGAAAAGCAGATAGAACTGGCAAAACTGGTTTTCGATGAAGGCACCACGGCATATCAGGCAGCGACAGGTCAGTTAACGGTAATTACCGGCAATATTAAAGTATGCATCGATGATGTTGATGAGACGGCACAAACATTCTCTCTCCTCGAAAAACTCGTGACATCCATCAACAGTTTATTTTCGCTCGCGAAAGGATGTGCCTGATCGCACCATTTGTATACGTGCGATGGCCGGTTGATATGATTACCGAAAAGAAAAATCACCTCCCATGAGTGTTGTGCTTTCACTACTTATCAACCTTTGTGCTACGGCCGCCATTCTTAACATCGGCCGGTTCGCGGAGCAGTCCGCTTTTTCCGTATGCAGTATGAAATACATCAACCGGCAATTGATGTTTCAGGTGCTTTTGTTCGGGGTAGCATTGCTGGTTCTCGGTGCGGTTTATTTTGTCAATTCGCCCAATCTGACACTATTTTTCTCTCCCGGCACTATTTCGGCTCCGGCAGCGCAGGTTTGGTGGCTGGGAATCGCTGAAGGTGAATCCTGGATCACTATCGGGGCGGGTTTTGGGTTAATCATCACGTTGACCACTACTGCCTTCATTTATCTGAAGTTTCGCAAGACGGGGAGCAGTCTGTTTCAGATTGTACCTTTCATCCCATGGATTCTGCTGATTTCGTTTGCCAACGCGTTTTCGGAAGAGTTGATTTACCGTATCGGTGTTATCGTACCGCTTGCCGGTTCCATTGAGAGGGCTTACATACAGCTCCTTTCCGCGGTTTCGTTCGGTATTCCGCATCTTTGCGGTATGCCGAACGGGCTAGTCGGCGCCCTGATGGCGGGATTTCTGGGTTGGCTGCTTGCCAAATCGGTATTGGAGACAAACGGCATCTTCTGGGCATGGTCTATCCACTTTTTTCAGGATATTGTCATCTTCTCGGCTTTTGTGATGACTGAGGTACATGATTCGATCAATCTGCCTTTAGGGGAGTGTGTTATTCCTCAACAGGAGAGCGCCAAATAAAGAGCTGTTCTGCTCATGATTGATTGTACATCAGAGCTTTGAAGGGCAGAGAGTGTTGGCGGCTTTGTTTTTTTTCTGGAAACTAACTGTCGTATTTTCAGGTCAACAGAGAGATAGGCTTTTTTTATATCCGATGGCTCACATCGGTATATCTCCTGCAATCAATTTTGGAGGGATGCAATGTCGAAGCTTAGAGTGCTATGTTTTGCGATTTCCCTTGATGGTTACGGCGCTGGACCGAGTCAGGACCTTCATAATCCGCTTGGCATCAGGGGGTCTGAAATGATGGAATGGTTCTTCCATACGCGTGTCTGGCGGAAGATGAATGGTTATGACGACGGGGAGACGGGAGTTGATAACGGCTTTGCTGAGAAGGGTTTCAGCGGAATCGGAGCATGGATTCTTGGTCGTAACATGTTTGGTCCCGTCCGGGGTCCATGGCCTGACGACAGTTGGAAAGGGTGGTGGGGCAATGAGCCGCCTTATCATACGCCCGTTTTTGTGCTGACGCATTACCCGCGGGTGCCTCTCATGATGGCTGGCGGTACGGAGTTCCATTTTGTCACCGAAGGTATTCACTCTGCTCTGGAACACGCAATTGCCGCTGCGGGCGGCCGCGATGTCCGTATTGGAGGAGGGGTTTCCACTGTTCGACAGTATTTACAGGCAGGGTTGATTGATGAACTGCATCTTGCAATCAGCCCTGTATTGCTTGGTTCCGGGGAGCATCTCATGAACGGAATCGATCTGAATGCCCTGGGCTATGAATGCGCAAACATCGTGCCGGGAGAGCGAGCGACTCATGTTATGTTGCGCAAGCGAACATCAGACATCAATCAAATAAATGGAGGTATACTATGAAGTCAGTGGAACGGTTTTTTGTAAAAGCGCTCCTGTTGTTTGACGCTGTTTTTGCGCCTCAAGCGGTGATGGCTGGTAATATCGAGCCATACCATGCAAAAACCATAGATGCATATCAGGCGCAAACTATAGAGCCGGTCCGCACTCGCACCGTCACGCCTGATCGCAGCAGCGTTATCAGTGTTGAAGGCAGTTCAAGTCAGCCTCATGTATTTAGTGACGCAGAGCGGCAGGAGATGCACCGTAATGACGTGAATGCAGGAAGAACGCACGAATCGATGAGCAGAGGAAAAAGCGGAAAGGTATCCAATTCCCAAAGCCGTTTGAACCATTATTCAAATATGCAGAATCTCCAGCGGCGCATGGATCAATCCGGAACCACCGGTTACAACCCTTACCGGAACGAATAAACACTGTAATAGTTTAGAACAACAGAAACTGATTTTTATTTAAACTTAGAGTCTATTCGTAAATAACACCAGCTTTCCGAAATGCTATTATGGCCGAAGCCATGTGCAGTAAAGCTTCATATCGCTCTGTGAACTTTTCGTAT
>Ga0326726_10002972_pt1 | contig 15539 bp, 16 predicted proteins | sample MHFenrmetagenome_2_FD_207603 | JGI IMG/M metagenome (GOLD analysis project Ga0326726, IMG submission 207603) | Lab enriched peat soil microbial communities from Michigan Hollow, Ithaca, NY, United States - MHF15MN | ecosystem: Environmental > Terrestrial > Soil > Wetlands > Peat | place: USA...
CAAGAGTGCAGCCAGAAGGTCCACGAGTTGATGGCCGAAGTTGAGCGCTTCCGCGCGGCCCTGGAAAAGTACACCGGAGCCGCCCTGGTTTCGAGATGAGGCACGCAATGGTGCATGAGCGAGGTAACCCAATGCTTAGCGAGATTCGCGAATTCGGCACCTCCGCCTGCGGGCCAGACAGCGTTCTGGTGGCAGAAGATGATCCTGTCTTCCGGCTGCTGTTCCAGCGATGGCTGGAGCAGTGGGGTTACAAGGTGACACTGGCCGAGGACGGTGCCGCGGCCTGGCGCCAGTTGCAGACCGACCACCGTCCAAGGCTGTTGCTGCTGGATTGGATGATGCCCGGCATCGATGGCGTTGAAATCTGCCGTCGCGTGCGCGCTCTGCAGCACGAGTCTTACTCGTACATTCTCGTGCTCACCGCCAAGACCGACAAGCAAGATACCGTCTTCGCACTCGACGCCGGCGCCGACGACTACATCACCAAGCCGGTGGACCCCAATGAACTCCGAGCCCGGATCCAGGTCGGGCGCCGCATCCTTCACTTGCAGGATGAACTGGTCCGTTCGCGCGAACAACTGCGCCTGCAGGCCACCCACGACGCCTTGACCGGTCTGTTGAACCGCCGGAGTGTGATCCAGGCGCTCACCGACGAACTCTCCCGCGCCAAGAGAACCGCCAGGCCGCTCGGCGTGCTGATGCTGGACCTGGACCATTTCAAGCAGGTCAACGACGTGCACGGGCACCAGGCGGGAGACGCCGCGCTTGTCGAAGTCGCGGGCCGCATGGCAAGCGTGCTCCGCCCCTACGACAAGGTGGGTCGGTACGGCGGCGAGGAATTCCTGGTCGTACTCCCCGATTGTTCCGAGGACTTGCTCGGCTGCATCGCTGAACGCATCCGCTCTCGCATCAACGCCAAGCCCGTCGTTACGCCCTGCGCCGAGATCAAGGCCACGGTGAGCGTGGGCGGCGTGGTCACAGGCCCCGGTCGCAATACGCCTGCTGCCCTGATCCGGATTGCCGACAACGCCTTGTACCGTGCGAAAGATTTTGGCCGCGACTGCGCTGTCATCGAGGGCGAACACCTCGCTGCCCCCGCCGATTGATACGTCAGCGGTGTGTCGTGTTGAAAGGATGGACTTCGCTGCCACATAGCCAATTCACAAATTCGAGCTGCGGCAGGCGATCGCAGGACAATGTCGCCGGCGTTCGGCCCGCCTCAGCTCCCGCGATGGAGGTCCAGGTGAACCGTCAGGAAGTGTTAGCCAAGTGCGGCAATGACACGAAACTTCTGGAAGAGCTCTGCAAGCTGTTTGTCGAGGAGTCTTCCAGGTTGATGCAGAAGCTCGCCGACGCCGTAGTCAACCGCGATGCCGGCGCGATAGAGCGCACAACTCATACCCTGCGCGGTTCGACGCATTTCTTTTCCGCCGGCGCTGCGGTCGAGTCGCTCAAGGAATTGGAAGCGCTCGCCCGCAAAGGCACTTTGAACGATGCCGATATTATCTTCGGCCGCTTGGTTCAGGAGATGAACGAGGTTCGAGAGGCGACGGCACGCCTCCCGGCGGAAGTCGGTCCCGCCGAAGATACGGTCGGGGTTTCTTAGAAACGTGTGGCGCGTACCTCGAACCCGCTTTCAGGGTCGGGGAATCGCGCCACACATCTTGACTTCAGTACAGACCAGGTAAGGGGGAGATTGTCCCCCTTTGCCTTGGCATTGGCTGCGGAATCAGCGGTGCTGGCCCGCGCCCACCGAGAGCACCGGGCACGGCGCCTCGCAGATAATTCTGTAAGCCACTCCTCCGCCCAGGTGCTTGGTCAGCGCCGCCGGCCGCTTCACGCCGAGGACGATCATGTCGGTCTGCTCGCCGGCAATCCTCAGAATCGTTTCGGCCGCCGGGCCAAACTGCACCAAGTATTCCGGCTCCTGCCACACCCCCCTCTCTGCGGGGATGAGGGCACGAAGCTGCTTTTCGCCGGTGGCAACCGCTTCATAGGGGTCCACCGCCGGCATCGCCCCGGGCTCCGGTTCGGGCAGTACGACTCCCGTATCCGTCACCACGTGCAACAGCGTAAGGCGCGCCCGATGCTCCTCCGCCAGGGAAAGCGCATAGGGCAACCCGTGAATCGACTCGGGCCCGAAGTCCGTAGCATAGAGGATGTGCCGCAAACTGCTGTCGAGCTTGCAAATATGCGGGCCCAGGGTCAGGACCGGGCATTCCGCCGAGCGGAAAATCTCCTCCGCCACTGAGCCCAGCAGAAACTTCCTCATCCCGGTTCGGCCTTCTGTACCCAGCACGATCAGGTCAATGTGGTTCTCCCACACCAGCCCAGACAGCACTTCGCCAACTTCACCCTCCTGTACGAATTCCCTGTGCTTGATTGCTTTGAATGGTTCGGATGCGACCATGTTCGCCAGCTTCTGCTCGGCGAACCCTCTTGCTTTCCCCGGGTCGGGCTGCGCTGACTCCACGAACGGCATGTGAGGCAGCACATTCACCGTGAACAGCGTGCCGCCGTAATGGCGGGCCAGACCCAGGCCGTAGTTCAGGGCTGTCTGCGCGCAATCCGAGAAGTCCGTCGCCACAAGGATGTTTTGCAGCGCAATTCGGGTTGGAGCAACAACCATCGCCATAAAACCTCCTCCCGAGGCGGAACGCCCGGTGCCTGCGCGATCTCTCGCGGACACCGGGTTTCCCGCTTCATCTCAGCTCTAGGCATCGGGAGCGTCGTGCTCCCCCAGCTTCGAGCTATGAAAATGCGTTATCAAATGCCTGACTGGATCGGCCTGCTTACGCCTCTTCCAATTCGTCTACCAGTTCCTCGTTGATCTTGTGATTGAACTCCGAAACCGGCGCGTGGTGAGTAATGAACTCGGTCTTGCACGCCGTGCAGCGTACGCCCGAGTCGAAGATCTGCCAGGTTTGATTACCGCAACTGCAGGTGTACAGATCAGCCATAAATTCCTCCTACAAAAAAGTAGTTGATCTCCGCCACCACACGGAATCGCCGTCAACACGTTTGGAATCCGGGGCGAGCGCCGCCTCCCGCCTCGGCGGCAGGAGAAAGGGGCATGCGCTCGCTTTCCGTGGCAGTGGCTCGAAGGTCAGACGGACAAAATCCTGGAGCACCATACCTCCCCCTATGTGAGGCGGAATAGATTGAAGGGTGAGGATTCCGGGGCCACAGCGACTCGTGGCCAACGCAACAGTGTGTTTTCGCTGCTGCAGTGCTCAGGCAGGGCAGTATCTTTTCACCGCTCGCTTTATGGGATTGTCGTTCTCTTCCTTCCTGATTGCGGTGACTGGCATCACCTTCCCGGGTGAGGCCTTCTCGGAGCTCGCCTGGTTATCACTCACCGGTGTGACCAGCGCCGCGGTACGCCGTACTATTCGTGCACATTGGGCAGCCAGCGCAACATCCGGTTCTGCACGGTATTCACCACCAGGTTGATCAGGATGCCGATCGTCCCCGCGATGATTACCGCGGCGTACACCTGCGGAATGCGGTAGGTCGCCTGGTACTCGTAAATCGCTCGCCCCAGGCCGTGTTCATCCAGGCCCACGAACATCTCCACCGCAATCACCAGCACCATCGAATACGACGCCGCCGTACGAATGCCGTCGAAAATGTTGGGCAGGGCTTCGTAAAAGAGAATCTCGGTCACGGTTTCATAGGCGTTGAGCTCAAACAGCTTCGCCTGGTACAGACGCCGCTTGTTGGCCAGCATCGCGCCGGTTACGGTGTTCACCAGGATCACCAGCAGGCTGGGATAGGCCGCCAGCGCCAGAATCGAACTCTCACCCACTCCCACCACGATCAGGAACAGCGGAAACAGCGCCGACGCCGGGATGGACCTCAGCGCGTGCAGCGGTCCTTCGAACATCGTATACCAGCGTCGCCGGTACCCCAGCAGCAACCCGGCCGGAATTCCCACGGCTGCGGCGATCACCAGCGCGCCCAGCACTCGAGCCACGGTCAGCGCGACATCGGTAAGGATGCGCTCGCGCACCATGCCGCCCACCGCGCGCGCCACATTCCACGGCGCCGGCAACACGATGGGATCCACCAGGCGCAGCCCGGTGACGGCTGTCCATGCCAGGAGCAGAAGCACAATCGGCGCCAGCACGCGCGTCGGTTTTCTCAGCGGTCTGGTTATTCTCTGCATCGGCGGCTACACCAGGCCCTCACGGATGCAGGCCACCAGCGCCTTCTCCATGCGGTCATAATCCAACGTGCCGCGCACACGCGGATGCGGGCTCTTGAACTCCAGGTCGGAAAGCACGCGCACCGGGCGGTCTCCGATCACTACGTAGCGCATTCCGATCGCCAGCGCGTCCGAGACGTTGTGCGTGATCAGCACCACGGTCATTCCGTCCTTCGTCGCCAGCTCGTGCAGTGCCATGATGATGTTGGTTTTCACGTCGCGATCGAGCGCGGAAAATGGCTCATCCAGGATCACCAATCCCGGTCGCCACGACAGGCACCGCGCCAGCGCCAGCCGTTGCAACTCGCCGCCGGAGATCTGCGCCGGCAGCGCATCCATCACCCCATCCAGCCGGAACAACGACGCCAGATAGCCAACCCTGGCCCGGGTTTCCGGTTCCGACCACTCCAGTTTTTCCAGCGGATACTCCAGGTTGCGGCGCACCGTCTGCCACGGAAAGATGCTGTTCATCGGGTGCTGGTCCATGTACACCACGTCCGCCCGCTTGCTGAACTGCGGCGACCACTCGATCCGCCCCGCCGTCGGTCCGATGATCCGGGCCATCATTTTCGCCAGCGTACTCTTGCCGCATCCGCTGGTGCCCATCAGCGCGACCACGGAACCCTGCGCGATCGCGAGTTCGAACCCGCTGTACAGCGCCTTCGAACGGTCCGGGGCCGAGCAATACGAGAAGTCCACGCTGCGCATGCGCAGCGCGTGCTCGCCGGTTGCGGTGCCGGGCGTTCTAGCGGGTTGGGTCGATGAGCCGATGAGCATCAATCTTCTCAGGAATTTCTCCGATCTCATACAGCAGATCGATAAACCGCTGCAGCACGCCCGCGTCCGGCATGTTCGACAGCGTCATGTCCGCCACGTTCACGCGCGACGCCATCTCCGGCGTCATCTTCGTAAATCGCGGCAGCAGCGCCTTGGCCTCCTGCGGATGCGATCCCATGTACGCGATCGCCTCCTGGATCGCAGTCGCGCTCGCCATGCCCGTATCTTTGTGGCGGCGCTCAAAATCGCGCGCGATCACCGACACTCCCAGCGGGCACGGCTCCACCAGCTCAGCATAAACCGAATCCGAAAGCGTGCGGTAGCGTCCGGGCTCGGAAACCAGCGCCACCGGCTCGTAGGCGAACAGCGCGTCCACCGCGCCTGACTCCAAGCCCGACACCTGCGCCGACGGCGGCAACTGCACAAACGTGATTTTCTCCGGGTCCACCGACTTCCGCTTCAAAAACGCGCTTACCAGCCGCGTTGCCGATGTCCCGGGAAACACACCCAGCTTCCTGCCTTGCAAATCCTGCAGGCTGGCCAGTGCCGAGCCGCTCTTCACCACGATCCGGTAGGTGGAGTTCTCGCGCCGCATCCGGCTGTGCGAAAAGACCCGCACTTTTCCCGGATGCTGGATCTCCAGATGGATCAGCGGCACCAGCGACACCGCCGGCAGCACATCCACCTGCCCGCTCACCAGCGCGCTCACCATGTCGTTGCTGCTGCTGAACGAAATCGTCTGCACTTGCAGCCCGTGGTTGGGGAACAGGTGCTGATCTTCGGCGATAAACACCGGCAGGCTGGCCATCACCGGCAAATACGCCACCCGCACGCGTGCATCCCGGCGTGCTGCAAGCCGCATACCCGCCACGGCCGCCAGCAGGAGCAAGAAAGCTGCCATCGCCGAAATTGTGGATTTGCGCGTCAAGCCGGCTCCGAAGAAGAATTCATGATCAGCTATACCCGGCTGACGTGGCCACCAGTTTCGATCTCCGGGGTCCGCAACTCCCTAATGCCCGCTGAAGCACCGCGGATCTGATTCCTCTCCGGCCCACTCCGCCAGGTTCCCGCGAATCTCTTCCAGCAACCGGAACTGCTCATCGAACTCTTGCGCCACCACGCGCCCGTCCTGCCCGTCGCAGTAACGCACCACGTAACGGTTTTCCAGGGTTACCAGGTCGATCGGCTTGGAATCGTCGAAATTCAGGCCCAACCGGAACAGCACCTCATCAATCGTGTACTCTGCCCCGGCTATCCATGCCACTCGCGCGCCGCTGCCTATCGGCCCGTACCGGGCTTCGATCAGAGCGCGCCCTGCCATTTCGCTCATGGGGAAATCCCGCCATCAGTTGGCGCTGCCAACGATGGCCGCTTGAAAACCAAGTGGACGCCAATCGTGCCGTAGGCGATTCCGTCGCGGTTGGGAGCGATCAGCGGCGTGGATCCCACCAGCTCCCATCCTTCCGCGCCGACCTCGTTGATCCATCCGTCCAATCCGCTGACCAGCCCATCGGTGCTGTCGGTGAACAACGCCATCCTGTCGAGATACTCCCATTTCATATGTTTGCTCCCGGCCCTTGGCTCCGGCGCGCTACTCATGCCCGCGTCGCCTGGGTCGTACGCTTGGACTGCTCCAGCCATTGGGCTGTCGTCTCCAGCACCTCGAAGTTGAATTTCAGTTCGCCGTGGTTGAACCAGCGCGGCAGATAGCGAATAAAACCGTTGTCATGCTGGATGTCGGGTCTCAGGTCTTTGGTGATGTAGCGCACTTCCGCGTTGGCTAGCGCCGCCTGCAATCCGCTGGCGCCGTCCAGAATGGCGGGAATATCGCGCTCCGCGTATAGGATCAGGCATGGCCGGGAATGTCCCTTGAGCGGCCCCAGTTCGTCGAGCAACTTCACCACATAGCCAGGATACGGCTCGCGCACCCCCGGACTGGGAAAGTTTTCAAACATCCATTTGCCTTGCGGCGAAACCTCGGCCACCACCGCCGGCGAGATGGCCACCATCAACTCGGCTGACGACATCAGCGCCAGCCGCCCCCCAAGGCTGATCCCGATGGCTGCCGTCCGCCCGAACCGTCGCAGGTAGGCCACCGCCGTTTCCACTTCCGCCAGCATGATTGTCCCGATCTCGGCATGGTTCTCGCCGTGACCGCAGGTGTCAATCGCCAGCGCCGCCCAGCCCGCTTCCGCCAATCCGGCCGCCAGCCCCAGCATGTGTTCCTTGCTCCCGCCGTAGGGATGGATAAGCAGGGCGCCTCCCCGCGTCGTTTCCTTGGAAATCAGGAATCCCGGGATCGGGTGGCTGGAGGACTTACCCACGTCAACGCGCTCAAGATTCATCATCACCCCTTGGTTTGTGCTTTCGCCGCCGTTTTCTCCAACTCCGCAACTTGCTTCTCCAGGGCGGCCAGGCGCGCCTTTAGCGTCTTGTCGCGCTCCCAGCGCGCGCTTACATCCTGGATCACGGCCGCGGCCCCGAGCACGCTTCCGCCCTCGGATTTCACCAGCGTGACCGTAAATTCAATGGAGATTCGCTGTCCATCCTTGCGGACCGCGGGCACGGCGAGCACGTCGCGTCCATATTTGGTGACACCCGTTTTCATCACCTGGTGCCAGCCTTCCCAGTGGCGGGCGCGATGGCGTTCCGGGACAATAATGTCGAGTGACTGGCCGAGGGCCTCGGCGGCGGTGTGGCCGAACATCGTTTCCGCCCCCGCATTCCACAGCCGAATCGTTCCTTGCTCGTCAGCGAAGACGATCCCGACCGGGGAATGGTCGACGATGCGTTCGCAAAGCCACGCGTGGTTATCCGATGGATTCATGCCAATACACCGATCATACCTTGCTAACCGCGAAACTGTGGCTATTGGAGGTAAAAATGGCGTCGGTGGGCATCGGAGCGCAGCTATCACCCGCTCCCTGGTGAATGCTACTTCTCCGATGCCCACCGATGCACGTCCAACATCCGGGTTTGGCGTATCGCACGCCACTGAACTGTGCGGCGCGCTGCCGCTCAGCTCGCAGGTGTGGCAGCCTTGGCGGCGTCTTTCTGCCGCAGTACCCGGCGTAACAGTTTGCCCGTCGGAGTGCGCGGCAGTTCCGCCACCAGTTCCACTTCACGTGGCATCTTGTAAGTGGCAATCCTGCCTCGGCAGAACTCGATCAACTCCTCCGGACTTACTGTTTGTCCCGCCTTCAGCACCACGAAGGCCTTGGCGATCTGTCCCCGAACTTCGTCCGGGACGCCGATCACCGCCGCCTCCGCCACCGCGTCATGAGCCTGGAGTGTGATTTCAATCTCCTCCGGGCCGATGCGGTACGCCGAGCTCTTGATGACATCGTCTTCGCGCGACACGAACCAGAAATACCCGTCCTCGTCGGCATAGACAAAGTCGCCCGCCCGGTTCCACCCGTCCGCCGTAATCGCGTGCCGTTGCTTGTCCGGATCGCGCCAGTAGATGGTCCCTGTCGGTCCGCGGCATACGAAATGGCCCGATTTACCCGGCGGCGTCTCGTGTCCGTCTTCGTCAATCACCTTGATCTCGTAACCTGGAACCGCCTGGCCAAACGAGCCGGGCCGCGCCTTCAGGTTCACGACATTCGAGGTGAACACGTACATCATCTCCGTCGTGCCCAGGCCTTCGAAGATCTCCTGGCCGAATTTCGCCTTCCAGGCATGGTAGGTCGCCGCCGTCAGGCTCTCGCCGCCGCCGGTGCAGATGCGCAGGGTGCTGAGGTCGTACTTCTTCTCCGCGTCCGGCACTTGCATCATCTTGCGGTAGGCCGTCGGCGCCAGCGAAAGCACGGTGATCTTGTGCTTCTGGATGGTTTCGAAAACCTTTTCCGGCTCGAACTTCGAAATTAGCGACGCTGCCGCGCCGAAGCGGAACGGGATCGTCGCGAATGTCGAGTACCCGGCGCCAAAGGCCAGCGGGGCTGTTCCCCCGAGAACGTCGTTCTCGGTGACTCGCCAGCCATACTTGCCGAAGCTGTCGGGAATGATTAGCGTTTCTTCGACAAAGTGGACCGTCCCCTTCGGCCGGCCCGTCGTGCCGGAGGTGTACAGCAGGATGCCCAGGTCCTGCCGGTTACGGCGTACCGGATCCAGGGATGCTGCCCCCGACTGCACCAGTTCGCTGTACGACAGATAGCCCTTGGCTTTGAGTTGGGCTGGTTCTCCGCCGATCACGATGATGTTCTCGACGGTCTTGAAATTCTCGCGTGCCGCCTCCAGTTCGGGCAGGAGTGCGGCATGAACCACGATCGCCACTGCCTCGGCGTCGTTCGCTACGTGCGCGATTTCGGCGCGCGAGAACAGGGGTGAGGTCGGCGTCAGCACCGCGCCCAGTTTCAGCACCGCGAAGTTGGTAACCAGCGCGGGCGGAATATTGGGGCTGCGCAGGATGACCCTGTCACCCTCGTTGACTCCGAGTTGGCGCAGTGCATTCCCCAGCTTGTTGGCCTGGGTCAGCAACTGTGCGTACGTGATTCGCTGGTCCTCGAAAAGTATGGCCGCGCGATCTCCCCGGCCGGCCGCGACCGATTTATCCAACAGCTCTTCGGTCGGGTTCAGCCGGTCGGGGTACTTGCCAAATTCCGGCAACGTATAGATGCGCGTCGGCCACAGATCGCGAGGAGGTAGGTGCTCGTGATCCGCCATTCTCTCCTCCTCCTCCTTATCGCGCCGCACCGACGGCGGCGCCTTTGCTTTCCGCGATCAGGTCTTCCAGGGCCTGTTCCACCCGGATCAACCCGCGCTTGGCGTCGCTTCGCGGGAATGCCTGCGTGGGGTACCGGTCGCCTTCGAACACCAGCAGCGCCGGAACGTTGGTTCCGAAATCATCCACCAACGCGCCTTTCGCGCCGAAGACGGGCCGGACGGTCGCATCCGGGCCGCTGACCGACTTGTGATAGATCGGGAAGCGATCTTTCACGCTCGCCACGTCAACGGCTTTGGCGTCGACCCCCGCCGCTTTCAGCGAGTTCAGCAGTTCCAGGGCCTTGTTGTTGTCGCAAGGGAACAGCTCGCCGGGTTTCTGCTTGCTCGAATAATAGAATTCGACGTGCTTCTTTCCCTTTGCGGCCGTGGTTGCGGCGGCAGCCGTTGCGGCCGCCGGGTCCGGCGGCACGTATGCCTTCCCGCTATCCTCGAAGACCTCGCACTCGGTCCAGCCCTGAAGCGTGATGGACAGGGTGAACGGAAACTCGCGCTTCACGCACTTGCCGAGGTACGCCTTCTGAATATTGGGATCCAATGCCGGGCGCATATGGGTACAGCGGACACAGAGCGATTTGTCGTTATAATGCATATGCCCTCCGTTTCTCACTTCGCCCCGGCAACCATGAATTTTGCGAGGCTGCCGACGAGATCGTTTTTGGTAAGCGGATAGCCCGCGATCACGTTCCCGCGGACGTTCCGCTTAATGGCTTTGGGTTTGCAGATGGATTCCTTCTGCGCTTTGGGAGCGGGACGGGTTAGCCCCGGACCGGAAATACCCTCGTAGGCCTGTGTCTCGGCGAAACCGGGCAGCAGGTCGGCTTTACCCGATGCCTCGGCCGGCCCGCTGACGCAGGCTCCGTTGGAGGTCTCCAGCCGCCAGATTTTCTTGCACCCGGCGCACTGCGTGGTCCCCTTGAAATTCCAGAACGGATAGGGGTCGAGAAAATTCTTAGTCTTACAGCTCGGGCAAGTCAGCAGCATGGTGCCTCCTCAGATGCACTCCTGGTCTTCCAGCCGCTTGATGTCTGCGGGACTCAAGCCGGCCAGTTTGCCCAGGATGTATTCGTTGTCTGCGCCTACGGGTTTCAGGGCCCATTTCGTGCGAGGCGGAGTGGCCGACAGCTTGTACCCCGGCCCCTGGTGCAGCAGATCTCCGTAGTAAGGGTCATCGATCCAACGAACCGACCCGCGTTGCTGCCAGTGAGGATTGGTAGCAACCTCTTTGGAGTTCCAGACGGGCTGATTGTTGATGTTGGCTTTGTCGAGAATGTCGGCGACGTCTTCCTTGGTCTTGTCCGCCGCCCACTTCTCCAGCGCCGGGTAGATTTCCATCTGCGCCTGCGCCTTCACGCGATCGTCGCCCTTCGCGTACTTGGCGGCGAAATTCCCGTCGCCAATCGTCTTGCACAGACGCGCGAAGTCTTCGTCGCTGTATGCGCTCACCAGGATGTAGCCTTCCTCGTTTTCCTGCGGGTTCTCCGAGTTCGGGTAGGAACTCTTGCCGCACTTGATGATCCCGTGCACGCAGAGCTGAGTGTCCCACGTGCCCCAGCGCTCGCGAGTAATGCCATGGCGCCCGTAGAGCGGCAGGGCATACTCGAGTTGCCGGGTTACGCCGTGCACCTGCGAGTACTCCATGAAGGTGCCCTCGCCGGAGATCTTTTCGCGGTAGTAGAGCGCAGCCAGGATCTGGACGGCGCCCATCATCCCGCCCCAGTAGTCGGCGAGCCAGATGGTGTGCTTGGCGGGCGAGCCTCCCATGAACTCGGCTTTGCCGGTCATACCGAAGTTGCCCCCTTGGGACTGCCCGAGGATGTCGTACGAAGCGCGCACGCGCCCCGGACCCCATCCGCCGAAACCGCCCAGCCATTGGTAAATCAGGCGTGGATTGATCGCGCTCAACTGCCGGTAGCCGAGGGTCCAGCGGTCGAAGGTGCCGGGGCGATAGTTCTCGACGAAGACGTCGGATTTCGCCGCCAGCTTCTTCACCAGGTTCTGCCCTTCCGGCCGGTGGAAGTCGATGGCAATGAAATATTCGTTGCAATTCGCTCCCACGAAGCCTAGGCCGGTGCCGCGCTCGGGGACGTGTTTCGAGAGCGGGTAAAGGAATGGTTCGTTGAACGGCGTGGTGTGGCGCATGGCCTCACCTCGCCGGGGGGCCTCGATCTTGATGACCTCGGCGCCCAGTTCCGCCAGATACGAGGCGCAGGACGGACCCAGAATGTACTGCGTACAGGAAAGCACGCGGATGCCCTTGAGAGCTTCAGGCTTGGCGAACTCGCCCTTCGGGTCGAAGGTCTTGCGGCAAAACTCCTCGAAACTGATCTGCGGCGCATTGGAAACAGCGGTATCAGTTGCCATGTTTATCCTCCGCCTCAAATGACGTTCGCCTTTTGAAGCCGCGCGAAATCTTCACTGGTTAAGCCGAGCAGCCGGCGATAAGTGTCCTGGTTGTCGTACCCGGTCGGGCGCCCCATCCATTTCAGCCGGCCCGGTGTCTTGGCCTGCTGGAACGGCGTCGTCCCGTACAGGATCTTCCCGTAGTGCGGCGACTCGGTCTCCGCCACGTGGCCGCGATACTTGAAGTGCGGGTACTCGGCCACTTCGTTGACGTAGAGCACGCCGCCCGACGCCACCTGTTGCTTAGACAGCTTGCGCTCTGCGTCGCTGCGGGAGTTGTCCTTCAGCCACTCGCCCAGCATGGTGTAGGTCTTGATCTGCTGGTTCATGGCCAACCGGTCCGCCACTTCCCTCAGGTGCGGATCGCCGAGGATGTCGTCTTCGACTTTGGGATACTCGTCGCCGACCACGCGCCAGATGCGGTACCACAACCGATCGTGGCCGCCGCCCACCATCATGTAGCCGTCCTTGCAAGGATTCACGGCATAAATGTTGATGGCCAGGTCCCAGTTGCCGAAGCGCGGCCGGATGCTGCCATCCATCCCGTACCAGGCCCAGGAATAGTCGAGGATGCGGATGACCGCCTCCGCCGACGTGGCTTCCACGAATTGCCCCTCGCCGGATACCACTTCGCGGTAGTACAGCGCGGTCAGGATTCCCATGGCGGCCTGGGTGCCACCGACGTGATCACACATCCAAAGCGCCGAGCGCATCGGGGTGCCGCCGAACTCCTTGGGATCGCCGGTGCCGTGGCAGAAGCCGCAGGCGGCTTGCGCCGTCGGATCCAGCATGCCCGGTTTGTCCTTGTGCGGACCCCATTGGCCGAGCTGGCCCACCCAGCAGTAGATCAGCCTGGGGTTGATCTCCTTCAATTGCCGGTAGCCGATGCCCAGGCTGTCGCGATGTCCCGGTGGATCGTTTTCAATGATGACGTCCGTATGCACGGCCATCTTCTTGAAAATCTCGCGCCCTTCTTCCGTCTCCAGGTTGAGCGTGACCGACAGCTTGTTGCGCATTTCATGCAGGAAGTGCGCCCCCACCGGCTCGCCCGACTCCTTGTCGGTGAACATGTACTCTTTCCGTCCGAAAGGCGTCAGCTTGCGCATCGGGTCGCCGCCCGGCGGCTCTACCTGGATGACCTCCGCGCCGAGCTCCGCCAACAGCGAGGAGCACCAGTGCCCGATCATCATGCGCGTCGTGGTGTCATAGACCCGCAGGCGCGCAAGCGCCTCCGGCTTTTCAAAGGCATGCGATTGACGACAGATCGATTCAAGATACAGTGGATAATCCTTCGCCTGATCGCTCAGACCGGCATACACTTCCTCCGGTGTGGGGATAGGCACTGCCGGCCAAGGTATGGTTTTGGCACTGCTCATTTACCGTCCTCCTCGCGTCGTCGCATCTCATCCGCTCGGACGCGCTGTGGCCTGAATTGCTATTCCCTCTTCTTTTTTTATTTCCTTACTTCACCAGCTCAACCTGACTGCCAGTTGCATCCGTCGTGTCGCGCCGGCGGCATTGAACAAACCGAAACTCGGGCTGGCAATCGTCCGCCAGTTGTCGCCCTGCGCGGTCAGAAACGGAACGTTAAAAACGTTATAGGCTTCCGCCCTTAACTGCAGTGTTAACGGCGCCGACCCCAGCAAACCTCCCTCGGTCAGCGTCGTCTCCTTGAACAGCGACCAGTCGAAGTTCACCAGCCGGTTCATGCGAATCGTGTTGCGCCCGCAGCTGCCGTTGTTGCCCAGCAGCGGCTGCGAATATCCATGAGTCTCGACGGCGTTGCCCAGGCGAAATGAGGCGCCGGCGGCGCAGTTGGCGCGCGTGTTGTCGGCGCCCGTCGGTATCAGGTTCCCGTCCAGGTTCACGTCGCTGACCGTTACCGCTCGACCCGTCACCGGATCGATCACCGGCAACGTCCGCGTCCCGGACAGCAGCGTCGCCGGAATCCCGGTTTGCCACAGGTTCACCGACTCGAAACTCCACCCGTCCAGGATCTTTTTCCCGGCGCCGTGCAGGCCGCGGAAGAACGGCACCTGCCAGATGCCCGTCACCAGCACCCGGTGCGTGATGTCGAAGTTCGACACCGCTCGTTCCGCTCCCGGGTCCGCCGCCGATTGCGCGAAGCTGTTGTCGTTCGCCTGGATCGTCGGGTTGAAATCGGAGGCATCGTCGATGGACTTTGACCACGTGTACGACGCCTGGAACTGCAGCCCGTGCGAGAACGCCTTCTTCACCTCGGCTTGCAGCGAGTGATAGATCGAGCTTCCGCCCGCCTCGTGCAGGTTCACCTGGTCGAAGCGCGGATCCAGCCGTTGATTGCCGGCGCCGTTCTCCTTTCCGGCGGCGAATTGGAAGTCGCGCCACCGCGCCGCTTCATCCGCCGTGCTCGTCGCCGGCGTGACCACAGCCCCGGTCGAGGTCCGCGGCAGCAACGGGTTGATCGCCACTAGCCGCGTAAGCTGCGTGCCTTTGGTTCCCACGTACGCCAGCGTGAACACCGAGCTTGCCGGCAAACGCTGCTCCACCCCCAAACTGAACTGCTGCACGTAGGGATTCGGCAGATGCGGATCAACCGTGGTCACGCTGCCGAAGTTCTTCAACGTCCCGAATCCCCCTACTTGCGCCTGCGTCGTCGTCTGGATCAGCGCCGTCCCGTTCAGCAGGTTCGAAAAACTGTTCAACCCGGAGATCTGCGCTCCGCTGAGGGTGACCGTGTAGTTCAGCGGCGGCACCGAGCGCGACGCCGCCAATGGCGTGAACGTGAACGAGTCCCAATAAATTCCGTACCCGCCGCGAATCACCAGGTTCCGCCCGCCGGGATTCCAGGCGAAGCCGACGCGCGGCGCGACATTCAGCGGGTTGCCCTCGACCGCATTTCCGCCCACGCGGAAGCTTCCCAAGGCCCCTGTGCCTGCCGCCCCGATCGGCCCAGCCAGAGCCGGATCCAGCACCGATGTGCTGCCGCTCGCGTCGCTCAGCGCTCCTTGAATTTCCCAGCGCAGACCGGCGTTGATCGTCAGTGTCGGCCTCATCTTCCAGTCGTCCTGCACGAAAAATCCATACAGCCCGGTGCGGAATCCGCGGCCCGTGTTGCCGAACAGTTGCGTCCACTGGCTAGCTACACCGAGCAGGAACTGGTCCAGGTTCGCAAACGTGAACACGCCCCGGCTGTTGGTCGCGTTCACTGAGTTGTCCTGGATCTTTCTCAAGTCGGCGCCCACCCGCAGCACGTGGCTTCCGTACACGTGACTCAGAACGTCATTCACTTGGAAGACATTGAAGATGCGGCTCGCCGGCGCCGACTGCAACGCCCCGAAATTCACCAGCCCGCTGATCAGGAACCGCGGCGTTTCCAACCCGTTTTGCGGCCGGCCCTGGGCTACGGCGCGTCCATACGCCAACCGTAGTTCATTTACCGTCCGCGAAC
>Ga0326726_10002973_pt1 | contig 15536 bp, 15 predicted proteins | sample MHFenrmetagenome_2_FD_207603 | JGI IMG/M metagenome (GOLD analysis project Ga0326726, IMG submission 207603) | Lab enriched peat soil microbial communities from Michigan Hollow, Ithaca, NY, United States - MHF15MN | ecosystem: Environmental > Terrestrial > Soil > Wetlands > Peat | place: USA...
CGCCGGCTGGCTTGCCTCGCAGGGCATTGCCGTGCCGCAAGCTGAGCCCACCGACGGCGCGACCATCGTCCAGGTGGCCGCGGACGGAAGCTATGCAGGCTGGATCGAGGCCCGCGACCAGTTGCGCGCCGAGGCTCCGCAGGCGGTCCAGGCGCTGGCGAGGGCGGGTATCGAGTCCTCCCTGCTCTCCGGCGACCGACCCGCGGCATCTCGGCGGGCCGCACGGGCGGCGGGAATCGCCGCCGCCCGCGTGCACGCAGGGCTCACGCCCGAGGCGAAATGCGCGGCCGTCTCCCGCCTGCGGGAGAGCGCCGGAGCCGTCGCGATGGTCGGTGACGGCGTCAACGACGCCCCGGCCCTTGCCGCAGCGGACCTCGGCATCGCGCTCGGCACCGGGACCGACGTCGCGCTTGAAACCGCCGACGTCGCCATCCTCGCCCCCGACCTCACGCTGGTGCCCGCAGCCCTCCGGGAGGCGCGCCGCACGCTGCGCATCGTGCGCCAGAACCTGGGCTGGGCGATCGGCTACAACGCCCTGGCGATTCCGCTGGCCGCGGCGGGAGTCCTGCACCCCATCGTAGCCGCCGGGGCGATGGCCCTGTCGTCCGTCAGCGTGCTGGCCAACTCCCAGCGACTCAGGCGGAGCGCGTGAGAACGGTCCCGCGCTGGCGCGCCGTGGCCGGATGCAGAGAACCCGCCGCCGCGGTGCGCAGGATCACTACCCCGGTCCGCATGGCCGTCGTATACTTTCTGAACTTCACCCCGGCCGGCCCGTTGATGCGTCTGCACGGCCAGAACCCGCTCGCGCGGGGACGGGGGTGATCGGCTCCCCGTGGGGCATGGAGGCCAGATGCGGTGGTGGGTAGTGGCGCTGTGCGCCGGCATCATCATGGGCGCCGATGGCTGCGGGCCCATCGCCGGTCCCAGCGCCGGGAACGGTCAGCTGCTCTTCCAGAAGGACTCCGCCTCCTGCATCGACACCGTGAACACGGAGCTGTACGTTGACGGCGTGAGCCAGGGGCAGCACACCATGCGCCCCGGCAGCATCGTGGGGTTCTCCGAGGCCGCAGGCACACACATCGCCGAGGCGACGGAGCGCGCCGGCCTGCTGCGGAAGTTCCCGACCCAGGCCGTCGTCGTCCCCGCCGGCGGATCCGGGTCGTACGTCATGACGTGCGGCTCCAAGCCTCCCCCGGACTCGCTGGTTCTGAGTCCCCCCGGCAGGTAGCCACTCGAGGCCCGCGTCGCGGGTCGTGCGCTCCTGGTTGGCTGGCGCGCTCGTCCTCACCGGCGCCGTCTGCCTCCCCCTCCTCGTGGCAGAGGGCGCCTGCCGGTTGGCCGGCTACCACAGCCTCATCGCGACCTTCGGCGCGCCGAGCGGCGACTCCCTCTTCCTGCCGTACGACGCGGTCCATCCGACGCCGCAAGGCCACGCGCTGATCGCACGCCTCCTCCATGTCGAGCTGTGCAGGGCGGTGCGGGCGGCCGCCCCCGGCGCCAGCGACGTGATCTATCGCGCCGGCTGCGGCGCCGCCCGCCACCCCTGAAAGCACCGGGCGCGCCCCCGAATCTGAGGCGCGCCCGGCTCACTGCGGTTGAAGGGTCAGACTACATCTGGCGTCTCAAAGCCTGGTGCAAACGCATGTTATCCGCAAACAGCGCGTCTGCAATCTGATTGTACTTGCCCGGGCCCGTAATCACCCGGCCGTCAGGCGTCGTGCCGAAGATGCCGCTGGTGGTGCCGCCACGCGCCACCGGAGCCCCTGACCCTCTGGCCGGAGGAGCTGGCGGCTCGCCCGCCGGGCCCCCGTACGTGTAGATCGGGTGTGCGATCAGCGTGAGCTCCTGCTGCGGGACGGGCAGCAGCCGCACCGAGCCGGGCTGCAACCCCGTCCCGTAGGCCGTCCACCCAGTCTGCGGGTTCTCGCCGTTGCCCGTCGCACCGGCGTAGTACGTCGGGTTGATGTTGGCCGCCCACCGCCGCTGGTTGGCCCAGGCAACGATATCGCCGACGCTGAACAGCTCGATGGCGTCCTCGTACCTGATCGCCGCCATCAACTGCGCGGCAGTGCTGGCAGCGGTGATGTCAGTCAGGTGCCCGCGACCGTTGTGCGTCTTGTTGATCAACGTCGCCGCCGTGGCGAGGGTCTTGTTCTGCATGACCAGCGCCTCGGCCCAGAGCAGGTCGTTCTCCGCCGCCAGCACGAACGGCTGGGGGCCTGTCGCGTACGTGGTCTGGGGCTCGTCCCACCCGTCGTAGTAGTAGCGCACATAACCGACGTTGCTGAAGCGCCAATAACCGCGCGCCGCGGGGTAGCCGGGCCACGAGGGACTGTTGATCGGCATGTAGGCGAAATCCGCCCCGCCGATGCCGCCGGCCGCCGAGCAGTGCAACGGATACGCAGCCGGATCCTGGTTCTGGATCGCGGCCGCATTTACCGCCGAGATGCAGTTGTCGCCAACCACGTCATCCCCGTTGAACCGGTAGTCCGGGCTCTGCGGGAACGGCAGGTCGGTGTTGTCGTTCGCGCGGTGGCAATTGTATCCCGCCTGGAACAGGCAGACCACCCGGACGTTGACGCGCGTCCAGTCGAACACGGCGCCGGCGAAGCTGAGGTGGTCGTTCCACCAGCCCTGCGGCACCCCGGGGCCGTCGCCGATGATCCGCATGTCGAACGACGTCCCGGAGCTGATCCCCTTGCTCGCGTACGACTCCACCGTTGCCCACGGCACCAGACCGTTCTCGGTGACGTTGTGGGGGAAGTAGGCGAGCAGGCGCGCCGCCAAGGTATTGGCCGCCTGGGCGAGCTGGGTGTTCGACCAGTTCCCGGTGGTCTGGTTGAGGAAGTTGGAGGGGATGTTGAAAGCCGAGCTGGCCCCCGACGCGAGGCTGATCGCGGCGTCCAGCTTGGCCAGCGCCACCTTCTTGACGGAGTCACGCCCCACCAGTGCTATCGCCGCGGGATCGGTGTTCTCGTCGAACGCGTACCCCGAATCGTACCGTATGGCGATATTGGCGAGGGCCGCGCCCTGCAGGAACCGCGCAGCCGCCAGCACCATCGGGTTGTTTGCCGAGTCAATGGGACCCGGGATCTTCACCCCGTTCGCCATGGCCTTGATGACCAGGTTGGCGGACACCACGGCCGCGTAGTTCTGGTACCACGGCCACTCGATGTCGTACCGGAAGTTGTCGGACGCGTCCGTGTGGGAATTGATCATGGAATACAGCCGGGGCTCCCACCCCATCAGCTTCATCCCCCAGTTGCCCCACGCGGACTCGTAATGGTCAGCCGCCACCTCAAGCATGGCACCCGGCTGAATATCCGCGAAGGAGTGGTACCACTTGTTGAACCCGCCGGCCAGGAGGTTCTGGACGTCGCCCCCGCTGGCCAACGCCCGCGTCAAATCGGGATCGTTGGGGTTCGCGACCTCAAGCGAGTGACAGCCGGCCGCGGCGACGAACGCCAGCGCGGCCAACACGCGGAGTCCCCCGGAAGACCGGGAAACCCGCGCAGAAGAAATCCATCTCATAGTTCGGAACTCCTTCCTGGGTTTCATTAGAAGCCGATCTCCACCATGCCGGAGAACGTCCGGAAGTTCGGATAGTTGAAATTGTCGAACCGGAACGTGGTCGGGTCGCCGCCGCCGCCGATCGTGTTGTGCGTATCGGGATCGAGGCCGCTGTACTTGGTCCACGTGATCAGGTTCCGGCCGTTGACGCTGACGCGGAGATTCCGCACCAGGCGCGACAGGCCGATGGCGCGGAGCTGCGTCGGACTCAACGAGTACGCGACCGACAACTCGCGGAGCCGGGCATAGGCCCCGGACTCGACGAACCACGAGTTGAACCCGTTCGCATCGTTGATCGTCACGAAGTAGTTGGTCGCCTTCTCCCCCGAGCAGGGCTGGACACCCACGTTCGGGTGCGCCGTGCACCAGGCCGTGGTCTTTCCTTTCTTCGGCGCCTGGTCCATCTCGCCCGAGCGGAACTCGGAGCGCTCCATCCACTGGCGCGGGAGGTTGTAGATGTCGCCGCCGTTCACCCAGTCCAGCAGCCCGTACACCGAGAAGCCGTGCCAGGTGAAGTTGGTCGAGAACGACATCGAGAAGTTCGGGTTCGCATCCCCGATCTGGTAGGACTGGCTGCCGGTCCGAGTCGTGTACTTGATCGGCGCCTCCGACGTCGTGCCGTGGTTGGCCGACTTGATCAGCAACCCGTCCTCGTTGGCGCTGTACGTCGTCGTGTCCACGAGCAGCGTCCCGGAGCCGTACTTCCCCCCGCTCCAGTTCGCCGGGTTGTCCGCGAGGTCCTGGCGGGTGCGATCCCACCGGTAGCCATACATCGCGCCGTAGGTTACGCCCGGGGCGATCAGGAAGATCTGGTTGCTCTGCGCAGTCCCGTTCCCCACTGCGAACGGGATGGTGTTGAGCTCCGTTACCTTCATCCGCGTGCGGTCGAAGGTGACGTTCAGGTTCCAGCTCAGACTCCGGCTGTTGGCGAGGACCACCCCGAGGGCGGCTTCGTATGTCGTCCCCTCCAGAGTGCCGGCGTTCCGCCACTGGTTCGTAAAGCCCGCCACCGACGACAGCGGCACGGGCAACACCTGGCCCGACGTCACCTTCTTGGCCTGGGTCAACTCGATGTTGAAGCGATCCAGGAATGCGGCGTCGATCCCGAACTCCGTCTCCTTCGACTGCGCCGGCTTCAGCGCCTTGTTCCCCAGCGTGGCCGGAGCGATGCCGCCGGAGCCCGAGGTGAAGGTCTCATACTGCGCGGCGTACGGCGGCCGCAGCCCGGCGGTCCCGACCGACGCCCGCAGCTTCAGCTCCTGCACGCCCGGCAGCTTGAAGTCCTCGCCCAGGCGGTAGGCGCCGGAGATGCGGTAGTAGGTGTGGTACCGGGCCCCCGAGCCGAACAGCGACGAGCCGTCGCGCCGGATCAGGGCGTCGAAGATGTAGCGGTTCTTGTAGGTCAAGCCACCCACCGCGAAGACGTTGCGGGCCCGCTGAATCTCCTGGTGCGTATACACGGTCTTGTTGGGCGACGTTACGTTGGTCAGCTCAGGGACCGCCAGCGACGCGAACGAGCTCCCGCTCTGATAGTCCTCGTTGTACGTCTCGTCCTCGAGCGCGCCCGCGAGCTTCAGTCGGCTTTCCAGCCGGCCGAAGGCCTTCGTCAGCGACGCGCTCACCTGGCCGTTGTACGCCCGGTCAAAGATGTCGTCCGTGGACAGAGACCCGGTCGAGGCCGAGTTGCTGAAGCTCAGCGTGCCCTTGGACGTATAGTTCCGGTTGCTCGACTGCGAGCGGTCGTAACCGAACGACCCCTCGAACGACAGCCAGCTCGTCGGCCGCCACCGGGTCCGGAAGCTGCCCTGCACGCGCGTGCGATCCGTTTCGTTGTGAGTGTGCGACATCGCGTACAGCGGATTCACGGTTTGCCCGCTCGGCGCCAGGCCCGTCGGGCCGATGTTCACCTGATAGGGCTCCCCGTTCGTGTTGACGGAGCCCGCGAGGTCGACGTCCGGCGGCATAAAGTAGATGTTGAAAAACGGGGTCTGGCCCACATCGCGGTTGTGCGACTCGTTGTAGAAGAGGCCCACCGACACGTCGAGCTGGTCCGAGATCCCCTGGTCCATGTTCAGGCGCACGTTGCGCCGCAAGTACCCGAGGTCGGTCCCGGAGCAGATCGGCGGCTTCGCCGTGGTGCAGTGGTTGAAGTTGATGATGCCGTTGTTGACCTGGTTCTCGAACGACGCCTGCAGATTCGTGGCGCCGACCCGACGGCCGACCGCAAAATAGTTCGTGTGGTAGGCGCCCGGCCCGAGCACCTGCGCCAACTGGTCTCGCCACGGCCGGTCCGCCGGATACGGCTCATCCATGTAGCCGCTGCCGTTGGGAATCGGCTGCCCGTTCTTCAGAACGAGAACGCCGCCGATCATCGAGTCGTAGTGCGAGTGGTTGATGGGAAGGCGCCGACCCATACCCTCCTGGCCGTACTCGTTGCGGAGCGTCACCGTGGTCACGCCGTCGGCGTTCTGCGCGCCGCGGCGGGTGAAGACTTGGATCACGCCCGCGGCGGCGTTCGACCCGTACAGGGAGGACGCGGCAGCGCCCTTCACGACCTCGATCCGCTCGATGTCCTCGACGTTGAGGTCGGCCAGCGTCCCCTTCGTGATGACACCATCCACCACGAGCAGGGGCGACTGGTCCGCGCCCGGCGTGAGCGTCGTCGCGCCGCGGAGGCGCACCGCGGTGCCCGTTCCGGGATCGCCGGTGGCGGAGACGACGTTGACGCCGGCAACTTTACCTTGCAGCGCCCGGATCGGGTCCACCGCCGGCACGTCCTGAAGGGCCCGCTCGGAGATCGCGCCGACCGAGAAGCTCAGCTCTTGGCTGGCGGTCGCTTCCGCCGTGCCGGTCACCACGAGTTCATTGAGCATCAGCGGGTCGACCGCCAGCTCAAAGTCCTGCACCTGCGGGCCCCGCACCAGCGTGATCCGGCGGGTTTCGGGCTTGTACCCGATGAACCGCACCGTGATCGTGACCGTCTGGCCGTGGATCCGCTCCTGCGGGATCGTCAGCGAGTACGTCCCGCTGGGGCCGGTGGCCGTCCGCACCGACACTTCTCGCATGGCCACCGACGCGCCACCCAACGGCTGATCAGGACCACCGGTTACCTTCCCTCCGATCACCGCCTGCGCCTCTGCCCGGCCGGCCCCTGCAGCCAAAAGCACTGCTGCCGCCCCGACAGAGACCAGTGAGCCGAACAACAATCGCTTCACCATAGCGGCCCCCCGTACGGATTGTGGAACTGGGAATAACGGCACATAGATACAGAAACGACTGCCCGGGTTTCGCAGCCCAGCCCCCGGTCAGTCCTCACCCCATGTATACGGGCCGGATACGGGAAGCGCAAGTGAGGCCTGCGGACGGGGCCTGGCCGGCCCGGAAGCCCTGCGGGGGAGGCGCCCAGTCCGTGCCCGTTTCGGGAGGAGTGCTCGGGCGGTACATTACGGTATGAGCCATTGCGCTGCCTTCACGGCCACTCGGGGGTTCCCAACCTCCTCCAAGGGCCCGAGCCGGCCTGGCCGGTTGGCCCTGGTGGGATGCCTCTGGGTGGTTCTCGGGCTCGGGGGCCGCGCCCCCGCCGCCCATGCCCAGGAGGCGACTTCCTCCATCCGCGGCCAGATCGTCGAGCAGGGAACCGGGACCCCCGTGTTCGGGGCGCGGATCACCCTGCTCGGCACGACAAAGGCGGCGACCTCGGACTCCGCCGGCCGCTTCGCGTTCCAGGGGCTTGCGCCTGGTCTCTACGTCCTGCAGGCCGGCTCGATCGGCTTCACGAAGGGCGCCTTCCAGTTGCAGCTGGGCGATGGTGAGACTTTGAACCAGGTCTTTGAGCTGGCACCCAGGGTCTACGGGCTGGAGCCGATGACCGTGGAGGCGCAGCGCCGCCTGCAGGGAAGACGGTTCGAGGAGTTGAGGCAGCGCATGGCCCGGGGGATGGGCACCTTCATCACCAAGGAGGACATCCAGCGACGCAACCCCGGCAGGCTCATGGACTTGCTGAGGACCGTGCGCGGCGTGCGGGCGGAGTGCGCCGGCTCGGCATGCGTCGTCAAGTTTGCGGGCCAACCGACGAGTTGTGAGCCGCACTACCTTCTGGACGGCCTTTCCAGCGACTCGTACATCGCCCAGAGCCTCGAACCGAGGGACGTGGAGGCAATCGAGCTCTACCGCGGGGCCGCTGAAATGCCCGCAGAGTTCGGCGGCATTGACGCAGCCTGCGGGGTCATCGCGATCTGGACGAAGTCCGGCCCTTGACTTCCTCGTCGAGCTTGGCTCGCCATTCCGACAGGCCGGGATACGCTGGCTCCACCTCAAGGAGCCGGTCAGCGTAGTAGCGGGCTCGGCGGCGGTCGCCGACCATGGCGCAGGCCCGCGACAGATCGAAGAGCACCGGCGGATTGTCAGGGCTAGACTGGAGCGCTTGCTCCAAGCGCGTCACCGCACGGTCGTAGCGCTTCGCCCCCAGCTCGAGCGACCCCAGCAAGTAGCTTGTGAGCCCGGACGGCTGGACGCCGAGGGACTGCTCCAGCGCGTCGCGGGCCCGGGCCGTGTCGGCCTCCCGCATGTACAGCTCCGCCGCGATACCGAGGAAGCGCACGTTGATGGGCTGCTCGCGAATGAGCCCTCGGTATTCGGCCAGCGCCGGCCCGATCTGCCCCCGCCGCCTGTATTGATCTGCGAGCGCGGTCTTCGCCTGAGGCCACCCCAGACCACTGTTGGCCGCCAGGAACGCTGCACTGTCAGCGAGGTCCGCCGGCCGGTAGTTGGCGGGGTAGCCGGCCGGGTCCACGCGGGCCGCGAACGGCCAGCGGCCCCGTAGGGCCTCGATCGTGTGCCAGGCGTATTGCCGGTCGAATTCCGTCAGCTCCATCCGGTCGAAGTACGCCTGCCACTGTCTAAGGCGCGTGGTGTCGGCGGCTCGTCCGAGAAACGCCGCGCCCCTGAGCGCCCCGAAGTACGCCTTTGCCATCAGCAGATAGCCGGACTGCATGGGATGAACGTGCTCCCAGAACAGCTCCTTGCCCGGGATCCCACCCGTTGAGGCGGCCGAGAACGCCTCGTCCACCGGCACGTAGTAGGCTCGATAGGCCTGCGCGGCGGCGCGGATGACCCGGTTGAACTCGCTGGGAGCCCTGAAGCGCAGCCCGTCGAGATCCTTCGCAAAGACGAACAGCCGCCGCGCTTCGACTGTATCCGGGCGGCCCAGCGCCCGCTGGGCGTCCCGGTACACGCTGTCGGCCGCGGGATAGGGGCCCGTCCGGATCGACTGGAAAGGCGGCTGATCCCGGAGGTTGCTCGTCAGGCTGCCGACGAACACCGGCACTCCGGCGTCCCGGAACCGCCGCAGGATCGCCCCCAGATTGTCCTGGAACTGCGCCACCCCCTGCCGATACAGCGGACCGTCGAGCGGGATCGCCCGGTCCCGGACCATGTACTCCATCAGGTCAGCCGCGGTGTCGCGCCCCGTGGCTCCGCTCAGTGCCCGCGCGAGCCTGACAGCCAGATCGCGCGCGAGAAGGAAGACCCTGAGCCGCTGGAGCCTGAGGTAAGTTCTTATCAGTGCGGGAGATCCAACCGCGTGAACCGTCGAGCCCACGCCCAGCGTCCCGTAGTACTCGTTCTGGCCCACGTACATCATCACGGCATCGGGGTGCTGGGCGAGGATCTCCCCGACTTGGTCGTAAAGCACGTAGCTGTTGACCGCGGCAATGCCCAGGTTCACGACCTCGACCGAGTCGCGGGGCAGGACGTCCCGCAGTGCGTCCTCGAGCACGCGAGAGAAGGTGCCGTTGTACCCGTACGGGAAGCCGTTGGTGGTGGACTCGCCGAGCACGAAGACGCGGAAGCCGTTGGCGGGCTTCCTGACCAGGAGAAGGTCATTGGGCGGCGTCGGGAGGAGCCTGACGTCGACGAAGTAGCGCGCCGCAAAGCGCTTGTTCACTTCCGCATAGCGGCCTCCGAGGAAGTCCAGTCGCCGGAAGAGGTGGAGGTCGCCCCCGTAGTTGGCGACCCGGAGCGCGCCCTCCAGCACCGCGAACGCCAGCACAGGCATCAGAAGGGCGAGCAGGAAGAAGACCCGCTGCCTCCCGCGGGAAGGCGCAGCCGGCGTAGCAACGACCCCGCCGAGGGGCCCGTTCACCGTTCTAGAAGAAGGGATACAGTGCCAGCACCGCGGCGCCCGGAGCGAAAAGCAGCGCCGCCACAATCATCATCAACAGGCCCACCGCCGCAACCGGCAAGAGCCACAACAGTTTCCTGGCTCGGAGGTACGCCAAGAACTCGAGAAAGAAGCCGTGTCGCCGCATCTCCTAACCAGACTTTGTCGGCGCTCCCGGCTCGCCTGAGAAACGCTGCCCCAGCGCCGCCAGGCTCGAGCCGAAGTCGCTCACGCTCAGCTTCGTCCGCTCCAGCTCGGCGGCCCTGGCCTTGAGCTCGTCCACGCGAGCGCGCGTTTCGGCCAGGAGGCCGTCCACCCGCCGGGTCAGCTCGGCCATGACCTGATCCAGCAGCTGCGTGACCCGGTCGGCGTGCGCCTGCTGGCGGCGGGAGAGGTCGTCGAGCTGCGCTGTGACCCGCTGCGCAAGCTCATCCATGCGCTGGCCGATCCGGCGCTCCAGATCCGCCGACTGTTCCTGTGCCGTCCGGCGGTCCGCCGCCATGTCGCGCTCGACCCGCGCCACCTCGGCGCCGAAGAGAATCTGGCGGATGGTGTCCAGGTCGCCTGGTCCCGATCCCGATGGTTGCGTCACCGCGCCTGCTCCGACGAAAAGTGCCGAATGTTACGATGTGGAGAGTCGGGCGTCCAGACACGCCGTCACCCCACGGCGATCGTCACCAACTGCTGCTGCGGTCCATCCGGCGTCACCTCCGGCCCGTCGTCGCGCAGATAGACGTTGATCTCGCTGCGCACGCCAAAACGGCCCGGCAAGTAGATCCCCGGCTCGATCGAGAACCCCACTCCGGCCATGAGTTTCCGGTCGTCGTGGGTCTCGTAGTTGTCGAGGTGCGGGCCCGAGCCGTGCAGCTCCCGGTCGATCGAGTGCCCCGTGCGATGCACGAAGTACTCGCCGTACCCGGCCGCCGTGATCACCTTGCGCGTTGCGTCGTCCAGCTCTGCGCCGGTCACCGACCACCCTTCGCGCCACCGGTCGGTCAGCACCGCCACCGCGCGGTCGCGCGCATCGCGGACCACGTCGAAGACGTGCGCCACTTCGGTCGGAGGCGCTCCCCCGATGAAGGCCATCCAGGTCTGGTCGGCATAGACCGTATCAATTTCCGTCCCAGCCCACAGGTCGAGCAGCAGCACCTGGCCCTCGGCAAGGATCGTATCGGACTGGCCCATCGGGTCGTGATGCGGGTTGGCGGCGTGCTCGCCCGAAGCCACGATCGGGGCCTCGTTGGTTCGCAGCCCGGCCTGTTCGAACGCCTCCATCACCCAGCGCTGGAGCCCCTGCTCGGTCGGCTGCTCGTGCCCGGCGTACCAGGTCCGCACGCGCTCGAAGGCGGCCAACGCGACTTCCTTCACGAGCCGCGCCGCGTGGCGATGGTTGTCGAGCTCCTGCGGAGTCCAGCGTGCCGCCAGGGCCGTCACCAGCTCGGAAGACGAGGCGACCTCGGCCCCCGAGGCGCGGACCAGCTCGATCACCCCCGCGGGCACGCGGTCGAGATACGGCACCGCGTCCTTGGCGGAGTACTCCATCGCCAGCCGTTTGCCGGAGACCAGCCGGGTCAGCTGGTCCTCGAGCTGCCGCCAGGCGGCATACGTGCGTACCTCGCCGGGGAGACCGGCCACGCGGTGCTGCTCGATGGCGTGAGCGACCGCGATCGGCCGCCCGGCGGCGGGGAGGAGGACGAACAGCCGCCGCGTCGCGAGGCCGCCCACTCCGAGGACCCGCGTGGCCACCGGGTTCATCCCATGGAAGTCGAACAGCAGCCAGCCGTCGAGCCGCAACTCGGCCAGCATCTTCCTGACCTTGGCCAGGACGTCCGGCGTCAGGCTTTCCGCGACACTCACGATGCACTCCCGGATTGGGCGGTCGAGCGCCACTCGCACCGAGTTTCCCCGCGCGAGCAGCAGGACGGATGCAGCACGCCGCCGTCGAAGTCCACCAGTTCCCGCAGCAGCTCCGCGAACGCCGCCGAGTAGAAGGCGCAGGCCGCTCCATCCGGCGTGGCGCGGACCGAGGGCGGGTCCGCGATGGCAAACGCGGCGCCGCGGCCGACCCGCGAGAGGCTCGCCGCGAACACGTCCGCCGCGCAGCGCCGTGCGGCCCGGTATCCCACCAGCCGCCGCAGGAACCGCGGCAGCCGTCGCGCGGCCCACCGGGTCGGGCGGGCCAGCCGCGTCATGGCCCGGCGCGCCGCGCGCCGGCCGCCGTCCGCAAACACCAGCGTGGCGTCGGTGCGCCGGCCCACCAGCCGGAGAATCTGTTCCAGTTCGTCGGCGGTGACCGGCTGGTCCCGCAGCGCCACCAGCTCGTAGCGAGCGATTTGCGCGGCCACGGTGTCGGAGAGGCCGAGCCGCTTCTTCAGCAACTCGTCCACATACTCGGCGGCCGCTTCATCGCGGGGAGAGTCAAGGTGCCGCATCGCCTGGAGCACGGCGAGCGGCAGAATGCTGTGGGCCTGCTTCTGGTCTCTCTCTTTCACGGCGTGCAGGCCGAAGATAGCTCAGGGGCCCTTGACTCGCGACTGACGACTTGGGAGTCTCGACGCACATGAACTGGCTCTCGCCTCGCGGCACGCTCGCCGCCCTGCTGGTGGGAGGCGCGGTGGTGGTCGGCACCGGCCCACGCGGCCTGGTGCTGCTGTTCGCGTTCTTCCTCTCCTCCTCGTGGCTCACCTCCGGCGGCGGGCGCCGCTCGGCGGTGCAGGTGGCCGCCAACGGAGGCGTGGCAGCTGCGGCCGCCCTCCTCTCGCGCGTCAACCCGATCTGGACGGCGGCATTCGTGGGCGCGCTCGCCGCCGCGGCAGCCGACACCTGGTCAACCGAGATCGGTGGGCGCAGTCGCTCCGCGCCGCGCCTCATCACCACGGGCGCCGCCGTCCCGCCGGGCACCTCCGGCGCCGTCACCTGGCTGGGCTCGGCGGGAGGCGCCGCCGGAGCCGTCTTCGTCGCAGCGGTAGCGGCGCTCACCGGGCTGCTGCGACCGGGACCGGCGCTGTGGGTTGCCGTCGGCGGAATCGCCGGAGGGCTCACCGACTCGGTGCTCGGGGCGACGGTGCAGGCCCGGTTCCGCTGCCCGTCCTGCGGCGTGGTCGGGGAGGTACGACGGCACGGTTGCGGCGCCGCGGGCGAGCTGGCGGCCGGCCTGGCGTGGATGACCAACGACACGGTGAATCTCGCTGCGACGCTCGTCGGCGCCGCCGCGGCGGTCCTTCCTGTGCTCCTCGGGGTAGCATCCTTACCTTCATAGTCTCCGACCCCAACGCATCAGGAGCGGCTACGAACGACGCGCCCCAGGCCGCGGCCCGCTTCCGCGACCTCCTCGTGATAGGCGGCGGCCCGGCCGGCGCCTCGACGGCCGCCTGGGCCGCGCGCTCCGGGCTCGATGTTCTGCTGGTCGAGCGGGCGCACTTCCCGCGGGAGAAGGCCTGTGCCGAGTACCTGAGTCCCGAGGCCGCACGCGACCTGGATGCGCTCGGCGTGCTGGGCGAGGTCGAAGCCGAAGCGGAGAAGCTCACCGGCATGCGGATCGTCGCCGACGATGGCTCCGATGTGCTCGGCCGGTTCTCGGCGTCGGAGGCCTTTGCGCCGTACCGGCCCTACGGGTTGGCCCTGCCACGCTCCCGGCTCGACACGATCGTGCTCGGGTCGGCCGCCAAGGCCGGCGCCGAAGTGCGCCAGGGCGTCGCCTTCGAGCGGCTGCTGATGGAAGGCGGCTTCGTCGTCGGAGCGGTGCTCCGCGAGGGCGACCGGCGGTGGACTCAGCGCTGTCGCGCGGTCGTGGGGGCTGACGGCGTGCATTCGCTGGTCGCGCGGCGCCTGGGACTCTCGCGCCACGGAGCGCCGCGCCGGCTGGCTCTGGTCGCGCATCTGGCCGGAGCGGAAGGGATGCGTGACTGCGGAGAGATGTTCGTCCGGCGCGGCAGGTACGTGGGGCTGGCGCCCATCGGGGGCGGCCTCATCAACGTGGCGGCGGTTGTGCCGGCCGCGGAGGGGCGTGCGATCGCGCGAGACCCCGCTGGTTTCCTCACCGCCGAGCTCCAGGGCTACCCCGAGCTGCGGCCGAGGCTCGCGCGCGCACGGATCGCGCGGGAGGTCCTGGTGGCCGGGCCGTTCGCGAGGACCACACGGCGGTCGGTCGCGGACGGCGCCCTGCTGGTCGGGGACGCGGCCGACTTCTTCGATCCCTTCACCGGCGAGGGGATCTTCGCCGCGCTGCGCGGTGGCGCTCTGGCGGCGCGGGCGCTGGCGGATGCGCTGCGCAGCGGCGAGGCCACGCACGCCGCGCTGCAGCCGTACCGGAGGGCCCGGCGCAGGGCCTTCCTGGGGAAATGGGCCTTCGAGCGCCTGGTCGGCCTCGCAGCGACGCGGCCGGCGGTGATGCGCCGGTTCGTGCACCGGACCCGCAGCCGCCAGCGCTACGCCGACCTCTGGGTGGGGGCCGCGGGAGACTACGTGCCGCTGCGCGCGCTCTTCGCACCGCGCGCCCTCGCCGCCCTTATCCTATAGTACTGTCCGGGCCCCACTCCATCACGACAGGACGAGGTTCATGCCGCTCGATGCCGCCCGGTTCCGACAGACGATGGGCCAACTCGCCACCGGCGTCACGGTCATCACTGCGCGCACCGCGGAGGGAGGTCTCGGGATGACGGCCAGCTCGGTGAGCTCGCTCTCCCTCGAGCCCCCGCTCCTGCTGGTGTGCGTGGGGCACGAAGCCGCCATCCACGACGTGCTGCTCCACGCGGAGCGCTTCGGTGTCAGCGTCCTCGCGGAGGACCAGGAGCCTCTGGCCCGGCGGTTCGCGGACCGCGCCCGCCAGCACCTGTCCCCGGCGGAGCTGGAGCTGTCGCCGGGCGGCGTGCCGATCCTGGCCGGCGCGCTGGCGCGGGTCGAGTGCCGCCTTCACAGGCACGTCACGGCCGGGGACCACAGCATCGTGATCGGCGCTCTCGAATGGTCCGACGTCGGCAGCGGCCGGCCGCTGTGCTACTTCGGTGGCGGTTTCGCGGGGCTGGGAGCCTGAGCGGCGTGCTCCAGGGATGGGCGCGGCGACGGCGGGAGCTGTTCGACGACCCTGCGGCCGATGCCGCGACCGTCATCGCCACGCTGCGGGACATCGCACGGGCAAACCGATACTTCGGCGGCGCAGCCGCCGCGGTGGCCCGGCTCGATGAGTTCTTTCGCGCTCAGCCCCGCGGGGCCACGCTCACGCTGCTGGACGTGGGCACCGGAGAAGGCGACATCCCGCGCGCCGCGCGTCGCCGTGCCGAATCACGCGGGCTCCGGCTGCGCGTGCTCGGCTTGGAGTGGCATCGCGCGGCGGCACGACTCGCTGCGCGGGACGGCACGATCGTGCCCCTCCTCGCCGACGCCCACGCCCTTCCGCTCCGCGCGGCCTCGGTGGACCTCGTGCTCTGTTCGCAGCTCCTGCACCACTTCCGCGGAAAGGCGCTCGTGTCCGCGATCGCCGAGCTGGCGCGCGTGGCCCGGCTGGGGGCGGTCATCGCCGACCTGCTGCCGAGTCCGATAGCGGCCCTTTCCTTCTGGCTGGCAGGGTATCCGCTGCGCTTTCATCCGGTCACCCGCCGTGACGGCCTCGTGTCCGTGCTGCGCGGCTTCACGCCCGCGGCGCTCGCCCAGGCCTGCCGCGAAGCGGGCGTGAAGCCTCGCGTGCGCACGCATCCCGGCTTTCGCATCACCGCCGCCTGGGCGGCGGGCCTTCCCGGGCCGCCCACGTGATCCAGGTGGATACGTGCCTCGTCCACGCGGACCTCCGCCGGGTCTTCGACTGCGCCAG
>Ga0326726_10002974_pt1 | contig 15534 bp, 13 predicted proteins | sample MHFenrmetagenome_2_FD_207603 | JGI IMG/M metagenome (GOLD analysis project Ga0326726, IMG submission 207603) | Lab enriched peat soil microbial communities from Michigan Hollow, Ithaca, NY, United States - MHF15MN | ecosystem: Environmental > Terrestrial > Soil > Wetlands > Peat | place: USA...
CTGCGCCGCGCCGCAGTCTCGATGGCGGCCTGGTCTTCCAGCCGATCGATGTCGCCGACCGCGATGTTCTCCCGCACCGGGAAGTCGTACCGATAGAAGTCCTGGAAGATCACGCCGAGGTTTTGCCGCAGGCTCGCGACGTCGTATGCGCGGAGGTCGCGGCCATCGAGCAGGATCCGGCCCTCTGACGGGTCGTACAGCCGGGCGAGCAGCTTTGCCAGCGTGGTCTTCCCGGCGCCGTTCTCCCCCACCAGCGCAATTCGCTCGTCCGGGTTGAGCCGGAAACTGAGATGGCGCACGGCCCAGCGCTCCGAGCCGGGATAGCGGAACCCCACATTCTCGAACACGAAGCCCTGCCTGATGGGCACCGGAACCGGCATCGCGCCGGGTGACGACCGGATGCGCGGCTCGAGCTCCAGGAAGGAGAACAGGTCCTCGAGATACAGGCTCTGCTCCACCAGCTGCGAGGCGGAGAGCAGCACCCGCTGGATCAGCTCCCGGCTCTGACGAAACGACGCGGCCAGGAAGGTGAGCGCGCCGATGGTGAAAGGGCCCGCGGGGGAGCGGTGGCCGATGACCGTCAGGTAGATGATGGTGGCGTAGGCGCCGTAATACCCCAGCGTCCCGATCAACGCCAGCAGCGAGGCAACCACCGACCGGCGCACCGCCAGTGCCCGGTTGGCCTCGTAAAACTCGTTGGAGAGCCGGGCATATCGGTCGACCAGAAAGTCGGCCAGGCCGAAAAGCTTCACTTCCTTGGCCGAAACGTCACTGGCGCCGACGTAGCGCAGATAATCGAGCTGCCGCCGCTCGGCGGTCCAGGAATAGAGCAGCGAGTAGGCCAGCGCGGCGAAGCGGGTCTCACCCAGGAACGAGGGAAGGACGGCCAGGGCGAGCAGGGCCAGCAGCCAGGGCACGTACAGGGTGAGCGCCGCCGCGAGGGAGACCAGGGTTACCAGGTCCTGGACGGAAGAGAGCAGGCCCGTGACCAGACCGATTCTGCCCACCGTCTGCCGCCGGGCTCGCTCGAGCTTATCGTAGATCTCGGGATTCTCGAGCTGCTCCAGGTCGAGGCTGGCCGCGTGCCGCATCAGCTCCACGCTGGTACGGTTGGCCACCAGGTCGCCCAGCAGGCTCTCGACCAGGGCCGAGAACCGCGCCAGCACCTCGCCAGCAACCGCCAGCCCCAGCTCGATCGCGACGAGGACCGCCAGATGGCGGTGGGCGCCGGGCGCGATATCCGCAGGAGGCGGGTTGGTCACCATCGCCACCACGGCGTCGATGATCACCTTCCCGACCCACAGCACACCAAGCGGCAGCACCGCTCGGAGGGCCCGGAGCACGGCCATCGCGATGCTGTAGCCCTTGTGGGTATCCCATACCAGCCTGAGCAGGCGGGGCAGGTGCCGGGTGGCGCGGAGCCGCTCGCGCCAGGTGGGCGGCGTCTCGAGTGGTTTGAGCCTGCGCCCCGGCGGCCGGCCGGGAGCATGCGGAGCGGTCATCGGGGGAAGGTAATGGCAGCTAAAGCTCCAAGTTCAAACTTTCAAACTCAAGACTTTGCACCTCGAACTTGGAACTCGGAACCCTGAACTTGGAACTCTTCGGCACACGTCTCACGTCTCACATTCTACCTTTCTGCATCTCCAATCCTGGCATCGACATGTCTACGATCTGGCATGACCTCCTCGTTCCCGGCATTCCGATCGCGGAAAAGATCCTCCGGCCGATTCTGGTCTACATCTTCCTGATCGTGGGCCTCCGGTTGGCCGGCAAGCGTGAGCTGGCCCAGCTCAACCCGTTTGATCTGGTTGTGCTGCTCACCCTCTCCAACACGGTCCAGAACGCCATCATCGGCGAAGACAATTCGGTGCTGGGCGGGATGATCGGCGCCACCACCCTGCTGGTGGTGAATTACGCGATCGTCGTGCTGGCGTTCCGGAACCGTAGGGTGGGCGAGATAATCGAAGGCGGCCCCGATTTACTCATCACTCACGGGAGGGTCAATGAGGACCGGCTCAGCGCCGAGAAGATCACCCGCGAGGAGCTGGAGGCGGCGGCGCGGAAGCAGGGGTTCCCCTCGCTGAAGGAAGTGGATCAGGCGATTCTCTATCCGGGTGGAACCTTCTGCTTCATCGGCCGGGTGCCCACCGCCGACGCCATTCACCATCACCAGCTCATGTCCGAATTGCACCGGATACGGCGTGAGCTGGCGGAACTGAAGAAGTAGGCGGAAACGGCGGGAGGCTCTCCCCGATCCGTTCCCCCCGCCCCCCGCCCCGCCCGCTCGCCCTTCCGCTTCCCGCCCCCCGACCTACCTTCCCGGTATGTCTCAACCGACCGCACTCGTCACCGGCGCCACCGAGGGGATCGGGCGGGCGATTGCCTTTGCCCTTGGCCACGCGGGCTATGCCGTCGGCGCATGCGCCCGCACCCCATCGAAGCTCCGTGTCCTCCTCGACGACCTGGCCGCGGGAGGAATCCGGGCCGCCGCTTATCCTGGCGATGTCGGCCTCGAGGCCGATGCGAAGAACGTGGTTGCCCAAATCACCACGGCGTTGGGCCCGGTTGATGTCCTGGTCAACAACGCCGGGGTGGGGATCCTCAAGCCCTTCGACCAGCTGACTCTGGACGAGTGGGACACCACCATGGCCACCAATGTCCGAAGCCTCTACCTCATGACCCGCGAGGTGCTCCCGGGGATGCGCGAGCGTAAGCGCGGCTCGGTGGTGACCATCGCGAGCCTGGCGGGTCGCAACGGCTTTGCCGGTGGCAGCGCTTACGTCGCCTCCAAGCATGCGGCCCTGGGGTTCTGCCGTGCGCTGATGCTGGAGGTGCGCAAGGACAACATCCGGGTCATCGCCATCTGTCCTGGCTCGGTTGATACCTCGTTGATTCGCGACCAGTCGGTGCTCACCCCGAACCTCGACCGGATACTCAAACCGGAGGACGTCGCCGCCACGGTCCTGGCCGCATTGTCCCTCCCGGAGCGGGCCACGGTCAGCGAGCTCGACGTAAGGCCGACGAATCCGTGAGAGCGGCCCTTCCTTCAGTTCCCCGCGCGCAATGCAAAAGATCAGCGTCACGCAATGTCTCTGCCGCCGGATGCCGTTTGTCCGTCTGCTTCCGATGGCCCGGGAACGAGGTTGGCAGCTGGCGGATCTGATCCGCGAGACCGGCTGCGGAGATCAGTGCGGTCTCTGCCGGCCCTACCTCCGGCGGATGCTGGAGACGGGGGAGACGGCATTCTCGGAGCTGTTGTCGGAATAGCAGCCGAAGCCCGTAGCCTTTCACTTCTCACTTCTCACTTCTTACTTCTCACTTCTCACTGTCGATGCCCGCCCGTCGGCCAACGCTCATCCTCCTCCTGGCCCTGCCCGCCGGTGTGCTGGGCGGCTGGCTGGTGGCGCGGGGTATGGCCGCGGGGTGGCTGCTGCTCATGCTGGCGGGGGTGGCGACGTGGTTCGGACTCCAGGGGTTCGCGGCGGCGGCACAGCGCCGGGAGCTGGCGCTCAAGGATGCGGTGGCCCATGCGGCGGCCCGGGACCATGAGCTCGACCGGATACGGGTGGTGGCCGACGCCATGGTCTCGGGCGATACCCTGGATCATGTGCTCCAGGTCATCGCCGATGCGGTCGCCGAGCTATTGCAGAGCGAGAGCTCCGCGATCGGCTTCGTGGTGGAGGAGGGCCGCTTCGTCCGTGTCGTCGCGGCGTCCGGGTGGTTTCAGCTCGCGCGGGACCGGTTGATCCCGGTCGACCACTCCCTGCTGGGGACAGTGGTCACTACCGAACAGCCGCTGATCTCGGACGACATGGCGACCGACCCCCGGAGCTTCCCCCTCCCCGATGACCAGTCCACCACCCTCGCCTGCGTGCCCCTGGTCGCGGCGGGGTTCGTCATCGGCGTACTGGCCGCGTGCAATCGCCGGGATGGACGCCTATTCACCCCCGGAGACCTTCGCCTGCTGCAGACCCTGGGCGACCAGGTGGTCGTTGGGCTGGACCGGGCCCACGTGCTCGAGGAGAGCCGACGCAAGGAGGAAGTGCTCGCGGCCAAAAACCGGGAGCTCATGCGGGCAACCGAGCTCAAGAGTCAGTTCCTGGCCAACATGAGTCACGAGCTCCGCACCCCGCTCAACGCCATCAACGGCTTCTCCGACCTGCTGCTCACCGAGGAACTGGGCGAGCTCAACGACTCACAGCGTGAGTTTCTCGATTCCATCCTGCGGAACGGGAAGCACCTCCTCGGCCTGATCAACTCGGTGCTCGATCTCTCCAAGATCGAGGCCGGCCGGATGACGCTCAGCCTGGCCCAGAACGATCTGCGCGAGGCGATTCTCGGCGCGGTCACCGATACCGCGCCGCTCCGGACCAGCAAACAGCAGGACTGCGTGCTGGAGATCGGCGCCGACCCGCTCCCGGTCCTGGCCGACGGGGTGCGCATCCGTCAGATTCTCTTCAACCTGCTCTCCAACGCCTCGAAGTTCACCCCCGAGCGGGGCACCGTCACCGTCTCCGCCATCGCCACTCGCGCGCCGCTGCCGATTCCCTCCGATCGAGCCGGAGACACCATCCGGTTCGTTTCCCGCGAGTGCGTCTGGATCTCCGTGCGGGACACCGGCACCGGTATCCGGCAGGAGGATATGCCCAAGCTGTTCCAGGAGTTCAGTCAGGTGGACAGCTCCGCCAGCCGGCAGCAGCAGGGAACCGGGCTGGGGCTGGTCCTGTCAAAGCGATTCGTGGAGATGCACGGCGGGACCATCGGGTGCGAATCGGTCTACGGGCACGGCGCTGCGTTCTGGTTCATCCTCCCCGCCGAGGGCCCGCTCAGGAAACCGGCGGGCGCGGTCGAGCCCTCCCACCCGGGTACGCCCCGGAACGTCCAGCCGGTATGAGGTACCGCGCCGGTTCGCTGGTAATTCTATCGCTCGCGCTGTTCTCGATCGCGCCGCGAGCTCTCACTGCCCAGGGCCGCTCTACGATTGGCGTGGAGTTGGGTTACACCCGGGCAAGCTTCAGTGGCCGCGATTCCCGCGAAGTGACGATGCGCGAGGGCGCAGTCGCCGGGGCGTACTTCCAGGTGGGGCTCACCTCCTGGCTCGCGGTCCGGCCCGGCATTCACATCGCGAGCAAGGGGGGCGCCACCACGGTTCTGCCTGCCGATTCCACCCAGCCGCTCCGTTTCCAGCTGGATCTGGTCTACCTGGACTTCCCGGTGGTGCTCCGGTCCCGCATTCCGGCCATTGGCCGGACCAGGCTGATCCTGACGGCGGGCGTGGTGCCGGGAGTGCGGATCGGCTGCAACGTGGAGTTCTCTCAGAGCACAACGTCGGTCCGCACCAAGTGCAGTGATGCGAAAGGTGCGTCATTCCCCTCCTGGGATGTCGAGCTGCTTGGCGGCGCGGGCTTCGGAATCCCCATCGAAGGCAGCGAGCTCGCGCTCGAGGCCCGGTTCACCCAGGGGCTCCGTTCGGTGAGCAGCCTGGGGGACATCAGGAACCGGGCGCTCACGTTCGCGATCTCGGTCCCGTTCTGACAGAGCGGCTGGGAGCGGCCGCGCAATGACCTCACGTCATGCCGATCCCGAGCGCCGCGAGGGGGAGGGATCCCTCGAGGAGCCTGAGGGATTCCTCGCTCGCTGGGCCGGCTCGGAATAACCCGCGATCAAATCCTTGCATTGGCTCAACAGAAAAGGCGGACCCTCGAGGGTCCGCCTTCCAGTGTCTGCCACCCGCAGATTACTGCTTATCGGCTTGCCACTGCCCCGCGAAGACGTAGTCGACGCCGTTGCGGTTGTAGTGGCAGGTGGCGGTGCCGGTGATCCGGTTGCTCCGCCCCTCGACGAAGCTCCCCTGATACTCGCAGATGTCCCGCTGGAAGCTCACGTCGCGCCCGACCAGGGTTCCCGCCACCGCGAACGGCGTGGGATCGGCCAGCGGGCCGGTGTATTTCACGCTGGCGGCGGAGCAGTACCCGCTCTGTTGGCCGGTCCCGCTGAAAGTGTCACCCGACTGCACCAGCGAGAAGGTCCCGATATGGATGTGGGAGTCGCCGGTGGTGGCGTCACGCAGGTCGCCGCTCTGGCGCCACGTACCGTTCAGCGTGAGTCGTTCCGGGCCGGTGTTGTCACCGCCGGAACAAGCGGCCACGGCCAGCAGCGCGGGAAGCACCAGGCGACGGAGCATAAGGGTCCCGAGTTATGGGTGAAGCTCCAAGGTCGCGGCGGGCCCTCGCGGAGTCAAGAGAACGGGGACGCCAGGCATTTCCGAATAGGCGCATCAACATGGGTTTGTGCTGACAATCACCACGGGGTGAAGCGACTTGCGTCCCCCTGACCGGGGCGGCCTATCACAAAGCGGTGCCGCAGAATGACTTAGCCTCTGGCACCTCGCTTGCCCGACTCTACCCGAATGACGCCTGCCGACGGTGGCCCCGCCCTGGGGCCGCTCCCCTCTCAGCACAGAGCCTGGTGGTGCTCCGACCACGGGTTCACGCTCGTTGAGATACTGGCGGTCATAATGGTCATCAGCCTGCTGGCCGGATTGGGGCTGCCAAAGCTCAGGACCGTCGTCGAGAAGGCAAAGGTGGCGCGGGCCATCGGGGACATCGACGCGATCCAGTTCGATCTGATGGCTATCGAATCCCAGAACCAGCCTCTTCCGGCCTCCCTCGCGGCAATCGGCCGGGGTGGAATCCGGGACCCATGGGGCCGGCCTTACATCTATTTCCCTTTCCCGGTGAGCACCCGGCGCAATCCTCCTGGCGCGCGGCGCGATCGGTTCCTCGTTCCGGTCAACTCGACGTTCGACCTGTACAGCATGGGCCCGGATGGCCAGTCGGCCCTGCCCTTCACTGCCGCCGCCAGTTACGACGATATCGTCCGTGCCAACGACGGTGGCTATGTCGGCCTGGCCTCCGGGTTCTAGATCAGGCATGCGCCCTTCCCCCTTCCTCCGGACCAGGGTTGCGCGCCGCATCCTCCTGCTCTTCCTGTTCTGCGCAGTACTGCCGCTCGTTTTGCTCGCTGGACTCGGGTATCGCCGCCTCGCGGACGACCTGGAGGACTCCACGCGCGCGCACCTGCGGCAGCAGAGCAAGGCTTCCGGTATGATGCTGCTCGACCGGCTCGGTTCGCTGGCCGGACTGCTCGCGACCATGGCCACTGAGATCCAGGCGGACCGGCCGCTTAGAGTGGCATCTGTCGCCTCCACGACGACCGCTTCCGGCCCGCAATTCCGGGCGCTCGGGGTCGTGCGCCCGGACGGGCAGGTGGACAACATTCAGGGCGAGCTGCCTGAGCTGCCCGTGCTGCTCCCCGGACAAGAGGCGCACCTGCAGGACGGAGGTGTGGCGCTGGTGACGGGGCCGGGACCCGGCGGAGTGCGGGTGTTCCTGGTCCGGGCCGTGGACGCGATACCCCGAAGCCGCCTGTGGGGGTTCATCGACAGACGCTCGGTCTTCGGCACCGATCCAAGCACGAGTGTGGCGCCAGTCGACGCATTGCCCTGCCTGACCACCGAGCGGGGCGAGACCCTGTCCTGCCTCGCTCCCGAGACACTGCTGCTCGCGCCTCCCTCCAGCGGCGGAACCTTCCGCTGGTACCGCGGATCGGACGGTTACCTGGCCGCTAGGTGGACTCTTTTCCTGAGGCAGCTCTACGCCGCCCCGTCCTGGACGATCAGCCTCAGCATGCCGGAGTCGGTTGTGTCCGCACCGCTCCAGTCACTGCGTCAGGTCTTTCTGCTGGGTCTGGGGCTGGCGGTCGCGGTGGTCTTCACCCTCGCACACATCCAACTCCGCCGCAGCATGGAACCGCTCGAGGCGCTGGAGGCTGGAACCGCGCGGGTGGCCGCCGGCCAGTTCGACGAGCCGGTGGTGGTGCGAAGCGGCGATGAATTCCAGGCCCTGGCGGGGTCCTTCAACCGGATGGCCAGCGATCTCGGCCGCCAGTTCCACCACCAGAACGCCCTCGCCCGGGTGCACGAGGTGGCCCTCGCGGCGGCCGGTCCCGAGGCAGTGCTGCGGGCGCTGTTCGCGGGCCAATCCGCGCTGCTCCCGGGAGAGTCGGTAACCGTTGCTCTGGCACGACCGGATGAACCGGAGCGGTGGACCGTGACCCGGAGCCGCGGCGGCGAGATCGACCATGCACCGCTCGAGGTACATCCTGACCGGACCGAGTTGGAGGAGCTCGCGCAGCGGGTAGAAGGGTTCATCCTGGCCCGCGGGGAGCGGACCCGGAGCTACCTTGGCGTGGGGAATCGCGAGCTGCCCGATGAGGCGCTGGTGCTTCCACTCCGCTCGAAGGGTGGGCTGGCGGGCGTCATCGTTGTGACCGGTGCGCCCGAGCAGATTCGAAAGCCGGGACTGCTGGCCGAAGCCCGTCGTACGGCGGACGAGGCCGCCTTGGCGATTTCCAACGCCCAGCTGCTCGCCCAACTCGACGAGATGAACTGGGGGGCACTGAAAGCCCTGGCGCGCACCATCGACGCCGTCTCACCCTGGACCGCGGGTCACTCGGAGCGCGTCACGGTCGGGGCACTCGAGATCGGCCGCCGACTCGGCTTCAGCGAAGAGGAGATCGACCTCCTCCACCGTGGAGGGCTGCTGCACGACATCGGGAAGGTCGGCGTGCCCGTGAGAATCCTGGACAAGCCGGACGACCTCACCGACGAGGAGTTCGCCCAGATCAAGCAGCACCCCATGATCGGGGCCCGGATCCTAGCGCCGATCGGCGCCTTTCGCCGGGCCCTCCCGCTGGTGCTGCACCACCATGAACTGCTTGATGGGTCCGGATATCCTCACGGGCTCGAGGGAGATCAGATCCCGCTGGCCGTGCGGGTGCTCACGGTGGCCGACGTGTTCGACGCCCTGGTATCAGACCGCCCGTACCGCACGGCGTGGCCGGTGGAGAAGGCCATCACCTACCTGCGGGAGAATGTCGGCATCAAGTTCGACGGGGCGGCGGTGGCGGCGCTCGGCGCGGCGGTGGAAACCGGCTGGCGGCCGGTCGTTTCCTCCCCCGCCAATCGGGCCACCGATGTGGCGGGACCATACGCGCTGCCGACCTGGAAGGACATCAAGGAAGAGGCGGCGAGAGGCCCTGCCTCCGAGGCTTCCCTCTCGAGCGCTCGTTCATAACCGTATCGGCAGCCGCCCCATCGTTTGCCGGTCGCCTGGAATGCCGCGTTGGTCTTCAGCCGCTGGATTGCCGAGGTGGACGTGCCGTTCAATCCAATGCGGATCTCCTATTTGGGGCTTAAGGGGGTGGCCCGGCTGAGGACCGCACCGTGAGGCGTCGTTAGCGCGGGGCCGGACGGGATGGCGGGCAGATTCAGGCCGAGACCCCTTCCGCTCAAGCCTTCCTCACACCACGGTGACAGGGTGCCCTACCCACCGTCCAGCCCGCTGCATACCTTCCAGCAATGTCCGCGACCCCAGGCCGCCTGCGCGCCAAGGCCCTGCTGCTGCTGCTCATCCTCCTGGTCGGGGGATTCGGGCTGCCGATCACCGACGCGCTGGTATTCCACTCGACCGCCGGGGCTCCGCTGTCTACCCGGGATGGGCTCTCGGCCGACCATGATGCCGCGCCGGCTCACCTTCTGGGATGCGGCATCTGGTCCAGCCCTGCCACCAGCACCGGGCTTCCGGGTGTACCGCTCTCGCCGATAGCCGCTCTGCCCAGGTCGGCCGAGGCACATCCGCACTCCCCCGCCGTCCTCCCCGCCCAGACCGACCGTACTCTCGCACTCCCCCGCGCTCCACCCGCCGTCTGACCGGCAGCACGTTCCTTCCATAGGTGGTCAGGCACAGCCGATTCCCTCACCGGGAACGGCGCGGACGTTGGGAGTACCATGCGGCAGAATTGCGGAGCGGTCCTGGGGCTGTTCGGTCTACTCCTCCTCGGAGCAGCACCGGCCGGCGCACAGCAACCCACCGAAGACGTGAGACAATCGCTGGCCCGGCTCTCGGCCCGGCTGGACAGCCTGGAGCGGGGCGGTTGCCCCACCGGTCCCGCGGTCATCATTCCGGCGGGGAGAGACTCCGTCAGCCAGAGCCTGTCCCAACTGGGGGCCCGGCTCGAGCGCCTGATCGCCCTTCGCTGTCAGGCGGGTGCGGCGCCAGCGGCGCCGGATACTGGCGGTGATGACCTGGCGGCGATCCGTGCCGCCGCTCAGGCCGCGGCCGGAGCACCCGCTGCCAAACCGGGACAGGACACGACCGCCAAGGCCGGTCCTACCGAGTTCGTCGGCCGGCAGCGGAGCGGGTCGGCCCTCAATCCGGAGATCAGCGCCACCGGCGACATCCGGCTGGTCGGTCGGGAACACCATGGGCTCTCCGGCGACGCACACGAGTTCGAGGTGGCGCTGCAGTCCACCCTGGATCCCTACTCCAACGCCAAGGTCATCCTCACCTTCGGGCCCGATGAAGTGGGTGTCGAGGAAGGCTACATCTGGTACACCGGCCTCCCCGGCCGTGTCCGTGCCGACCTCGGTCAGATCCGCCAGCAGGTGGGCGACCTGAATCGCTGGCATCTCCACGCGCTGCCGGAATCGGAGTACCCGCTGGTGTACCAGCGCTACCTGGGCGAGGAAGGACTCTCGGGGGCTGGTCTGTCCCTCTATACCACGCTGCCGGTCTCCGTGGCTCATGGCACGCACGAGGTGTGGTTGCAAGGCACCTCCGCTGAAAGCGAGCCGCTCTACGGCACTGGACGCCACGGCACGCTGCTCGGCCGGGTGCAGAACTTCTGGCAGCTCTCCCGCAGCACCTACGGACAGGTCGGGTTCAGCGCCCTGGGCGGCGACCACGGCGATACGCTGCGCGGCCGGGTGGTAGGCGCCGACCTGCGACTGACCTGGCGTCCGCCGAATGCGGGCACCCGCCGCAACGTCACCTTCCGCACCGAGGGGTACCGGTTCCGCGGCCATGAGCTGGGAGCGGTCACCACCCGGTACGGCATGTTCGCCGATCTCGTCTGGCAGACCAGCCAGCGGTGGATCCTGGGTACCCGATACGACTACGTCGAAACTCCGCGCGGCATCGATACGAAGGAGTGGCAGGTCTCGCCCACGATCACCTGGTGGGAGAGCGAGTTCGTGTATCTCCGTCTGGAGGGCCGGCACCATCACATCGATGGTGGCGGGAACGACAACCGGCTCCTGCTGCAGGCAGTGTTCGCCATGGGGCCGCACAAGCATGAGACGTACTGAGAGCCGTTAGCCGTTAGCCGTTAGCCGTTGGTAATCGAAAGGTGAAAGCATGTTCCTGATTACGCTGGGCCTGGCCGTCGCGCTCGCCGCCGATTCGGTGGGGGCGCGGGCATTCGAGCCCGTCAAGATCGTCACCAGCCTCACCACCTATGGCGCGATCGCGCGGGAAATCGCCGGCGACCGGGGCACGGTCACCTCGATCGCCCAGGGTGATGAGGATCCGCATTTCGTGCAGCCCAAGCCCAGCTTCGTCGCGGTCCTGCGCGATGCCGACATGTTCGTGACCACTGGCCTAGACCTGGAGCTGTGGGTGCCGGCGCTGCTGGACCGGGCCAACAACCGCAAGGTGAGCGAAGGCGGTCCCGGGTACGTCACTGCCTACACCGGCATCACGCTGCTCGAGGTGCCTACCTCGCTCAACCGGGCCGAGGGCGACATCCACGCCGACGGCAACCCGCACATCCACACCGATCCGCTCAACGCGATCATCATCGCCCGCAACATCCTGATCGGCCTCACCCGGGTGGCACCTTCGGAAACCGCCTACTTCACTGGCCGCGAGCAGGACTTCGAAAAGCGGGTGCTGGAAGCGACCATGGGGGCCGACCTGGTGGGCATCCTGACCCCCGCTACCGCTTTCAACCTGCTCAAGAGCGACAAGCTGTTCGACTTCCTCGGGGCAAACAAGTTTCAGGGCAAGCCCCTGCTCGACAAGCTCGGCGGCTGGCTCAAGACCGGCGAGCTGTTCCGAGGCAAGGAGATGGCCTGCTATCACAAGGAGTGGGCCTACTTCAGCCACCGCTTCCAGGTGAACTGCGCCGAGTACATCGAAGCCAAGCCGGGTATCCCGCCGACCCCCAGGCACGTCGAGGAGGTGATCGCCCTCATGAAGGAGCGCCACATCCCCGTGCTCTTCGCCTCGAACTACTTCAATCGCAACCAGATTCAGCAGGTGGCCGACAAGACCGGCGCCACCGCGGTGATCGTGCCTGAGAACACCGCCGGAGCGCCCGGGGTGGACAGCTACTTCGACCTGATGAACACCTGGGTGAACGGCCTGGTGGCGGGATTCCGCAAGGGAGCCTCGTGATGCTGGACCAGCTCATCCACAGCCTGTGGCTGGCCCCGCTGGTGGCCTGCATGGTGATCGTGGCCATCCACAGCTACCTCGGAGTCCACGTCATCGCCCGCGAAGTGATCTTCGTCGACTTGTCACTGGCGCAGGTGGCGGCACTCGGCTCGACCGTGGCGATCTTCCTCGGCGCGGAGCCGGACTCAGCCCGGTCGTTTATCTACGCGCTGGGATTCACCACCGTTGGCGCGGGAATGTTTGCCCTCACCCGCACCAAGCACGGCGCAACCCGGGTACCACAGGAGGCGATCATCGGCATCGTCTACGTGGTCGCCTCGGCGGCGGGACTGCTGGTGGCCGACCGGTCGCCCCGCGGCGGTGAGGCGATCAAGGACATCCTGGTGGGAAGCCTCCTGTGGGTGGGCTGGCCGGCCATCGGCCGCCTGGCCGCGGTCTATATGGTGGTCGGAGCCTTCCACTGGATCCTCAAGCGCAGGTTCCTGACCATCTCCTTCGATCCGGAGGCGGCGGAACGGCAGGGCTGGAAACTCCGGCTGTGGGACTTCTGGTTCTATCTATCATTCGGCATCGTGATCACTTTCTCGGTGCCGATCGTCGGAGTGTTGCTGGTATTCTCATTCCTGGTGGTGCCAGCGGCGATCGCCTTCCAGTTCACCCGCCGGCACGGCTATCTCGCCGTCATCTCCTGGATCGCCGGGGTCCTGGCCTCGGCCCTCGGCATAATGGTCTCGTTCAAGTACGATCTCCCGACCGGACCGCTGGTGGTATGCGTCTTCGGGATTCTCCTGCTGCTGGCTTGGGCTACCCGACGTCTCCTGCACAGACCAGAGGCGGCCTGAGCCGATGCCGCGACTGATCCTCCGGCTCCAGGCGCTGTTCCTTGCGACGGTGTTCGTCGCGGGGAGCTTCGGCCTGTCGGGGGTGGATGTCCTGCTGGACCATGGGGTGCAGGACGGTGCGGGGGCGCCTCGGGTTCACTTCGAAAACGCCGGCGGCTGTGCCGACCACTCGGGACACTGCCTCCTGGGCCGCCTCCTCGCCGACCTGCGAACCCACGTTCTCTCCGGCGCGGCGCGCGAGGCAACGCTCCCCGCGCCCAATCCAGCCCCGCCGCAAGCCGGCCCGGGCGCGTTTCGCCCCCACCGACCCGACCTCTCCTACCACTCCCGGGCTCCTCCGACGCCGCTCGCCTGAGCGCGTTTCCGCGACAGACCGTAGTCCCGTCTCCTTCCACCGCCCTCGTCGAGGGGCGCGGTGGCGGTCCGCCCGTCATGGAGGATTCCCATGCTGTCCAGCATTCTCGGCGCGCTGCTCGCACTCAGCGCCCCGCCGCGTAGCCCCATCACCTTGCTCGCCAAAGCGACACCGCTTTCCGCCAGACTTATATCCGGCGATTCGCTCGCCGCCCCCGCCCTGAGCGGCCGGATCACCAGCACCGAGGGTGCCGCCATCCCGGAGGCGCAGGTCACGGTGGTCGAGGCGGGGCGCACCGTCACCACCGACCCGGAAGGGAAGTACCGCATCACCGGACTGCCCGGGGGTGTCTACGTCGTCTCAGTCTCCTCGATCGGGTTCGCGCCCCAGGCGCGCCGGGTGCGGCTCACCGATCAGGAGACGGTACTCGACTTCTCGCTCAAACCCTCCCTAGTGGAACTCCCCCCGATCCAGGTCACCTCGACTCCGGGCGCGACCGATCCGCTCACCTCGCCGCAGCCCACCGCGGTAGTTGACGCCGACAACCTTCGCACGGCTCAGGCGCCGACTCTCGGCGAGACCCTCAACCAGGTGGCGGGGGTGCATAGTCTCAGCACCGGCGTCGGCATCGGCAAGCCGGTCATCCGCGGGCTCACCTCCAATCGGGTGCTGGTGCTGGATGACGGCCAGCGGCTCGAGACCCAGCAGTGGGGCGACGAGCATGGACCCAACCTGGAGACCGCGCTGGCCGACCGGATCGAGGTGATCCGCGGGCCCGCGAGCGTGCTGTACGGCTCCGATGCGCTGGGCGGAGTGGTGAACGTGATCCCCAGGCCGCTCCCCACCGCGGAGCCGGGCCATGGGGTGTTCAGTGGTGAGGCGTCCGCCTCCTACAGCACCAACAACCGGGAGCCCGACGGCGCCCTGCTGTTGGAAGGCGCGAGCGGCCAGATGGGATTCAGGGGCGCCCTCAGCGGGCGCACCAGCGAGGATCTCCGTACTCCCGACTACAAACTGTGGAACAGCGGAAACCGGGCGGTGGGCGGGAGCCTGGCGGTGGGGGCCCACGGCGGCTGGGGCAGCCTGACCGGCAGCTTCACGCAGCGGAACGAGAAGATCGAGCTGACCGATGAGGATCCGGCCGCCACCCCGTTCCAGCGGATCGCCAGCAGCCGCGCCCGGGTGGACGGCATGATTCCACTCGGCGCGTCGCGGCTGGAGCTGACCGGAGGATTCGAGCAGAATCGGCGGCGGGAGTTCGAGGACGCCGGCAGCACCGACGTCGCGCTTGGTCTGCTCTCCCGGAATTACACCCTCGACGCCCATTTCCACCACGCACCGCTGGGCCGGATGACCGGCGTCGTGGGCCTGAGCGGCATCAGGACCACCTTCGACAAGTTCGGCGCGGAGACCCTGATCCCCAACACCGACGTCAACGCCGTCGGGGTGTATAGCTTCGAGCAGCTGCACGGCGGAAGATGGGACGTGTCCTTCGGGGCGCGGTACGACTACCGCCACATGGACGTCACTGGCGACAGCGACCTCGGCGTGCCCGGCCAGAACCGGAGCTGGAACTCGCTGACCGGCAACGTCGGCCTGCTCTACAAGCTGGCGGAGCCAGTCGCGCTGGTGCTCAATGTGGGTCGCGGCTTCCGTGCCCCCTCGAGCTTCGACCTCTTCTCCAACGGGGTACATGAGGGAACCGTCGCCTTCGAGCATGGCAACCCGGACCTGAAGACCGAGAAGTCGCTCAACACCGACCTGGCGCTCCGGGTCCAGACCACCAACGTGGCGCTGGAGGTCGGCGGATTCGTGAACCTGATCAAAGACTTCATATACACGGTGCCGACCGGCACCGTGGACTCCGCCTCAGGCTTCCAGATCTACGACCTGACCCAGGGTGATGCGCGCCTGGCGGGGTTCGAGAGCGCCGTGCAGGTGCATCCGACCCGCTGGCTGCATCTCCAGGGGACAGCGGACTACGTCAACGGGACCAACACCAGCACCGACAACCCGCTTCCCTCGATGCCGCCCTTCC
>Ga0326726_10002975_pt1 | contig 15533 bp, 11 predicted proteins | sample MHFenrmetagenome_2_FD_207603 | JGI IMG/M metagenome (GOLD analysis project Ga0326726, IMG submission 207603) | Lab enriched peat soil microbial communities from Michigan Hollow, Ithaca, NY, United States - MHF15MN | ecosystem: Environmental > Terrestrial > Soil > Wetlands > Peat | place: USA...
GACGACTCATTGTTCAATCCACTCGTGTGTCATGTCTGCGTTGCCGGTTCCCGTTCCTGCGCTGCCTTTGAGCTGCGCAGGAACTCTTTACCAGGGGGAACGGGAACCCCTTAGTGCGCCGCATCAGTTGACTGAAGGGACGCGAGCCGGTCTGCTGCAAGGGCAAAACCGACTGTGGTCCAGAGGAAAAGGGCGATTTCCTGATCGCCGAACGTCCATTCCGTCAGGCCCTGGGTCATGATCGCCGTGAAGACGGCCAGACCTCCGAGCGCCATGGATGACCCGAGCCAATCACCGCGGAGGCGCCGGTGGATACGCCATTCCACCGTGACGAGGCGGACGAAGAGCGCCCCAACCGCAATTGTCCCGAGAACTCCGAGCGTAACAAGGAACTGGAGCAGGACGTTGTGCGTGTGTCCCCAGAGACCCAGGTACCCGGGACTGGCATACTGGCGAAGTAAGTCGCCCAGATCGATGTCCCCCACGCCGATGAGAGGAGCGTGGAGAAAAATCCGCCAGCCTGCCGTCCAGATGAAGATCCTCATCACGTTGTCGGGGTGGCCAGGATCAACAATACTCTGGATCCGCCCCGCCACATAAGGGGGGGCGAGGACGATGGTGACGATCACCAGGACGATGAGAGGAATGATCAATCTCCTGTCCCGCACCAGAATCACCAGGAGTGCCCCCGCGATGAATGCCAGGTAGGCCCCCCGGGTCACCGTCGCATAGAGGGCGGCGAGCAACGGGAAGAGTCCGAGAATCGCCGCCCAGCGGTCGGCGCGCGGGGTGGTCCGATGGACCGCGACGGGCAAAAGGAACAGCGCCGCGCAGGCCATCAACCCGGAGGTTGTCATGTAGAACTGGAAAATCCCCAGACGTTCTTTCCCTTCGGGGTCGCCGATCAACAACTTGACGATGCCGAGACAGGCAACGAGGATCGCCGCCCCTTCGAGTACCCAGAAGAAACGGCGCAGTCTCCCCCTGCTCTGCAGATTAACCGCAAAGAAGTAGACGATCCCGATCAGCAGCAGACGCCGTGCGTTGAAGAAGGACTGGGCGGGATTGACCGAGAGGGCCGACGAAAGGAGTTCCGCGGCACCGTAGGCCAGGAAGAACCAGTCCAGCGGGGTCGCAAGGTCTTTCCACGAAGGGCGGGACACGAGGAGAACAAGCCACAGGATCCCCATCAACCCGAGTGCGATCGAATTCACGGCGATGGAGAAGAAGATCGAGGCCAGAAAAACACCGGCGACGACCATCATCACCATGCGTACCCGGAGATCACGGGGGGAGAGCATCGTGGAGACGCTGACTGGCACTGTTCCCCTCTTCACATTCTGAATTGAAGCTGATACAGTTTCCGGTACAAACCGTTTTCGTTGCGCACCAGATCGTCGTGTTTTCCGGTCTCCACGATCCTCCCGGCCTCGACGACAAGTATCCGGTCGGCATGTTTGATGGTGGAGAGCCGGTGCGCGATGACAATGGAGGTCCGGCCGGCCATCAATCGCTCGATCGCCTCCTGCACCAGGATTTCCGACTCAGTATCGAGTGAGGAGGTTGCTTCATCCAGGATGAGAATCGGCGGGTTCTTGAGAATTGCGCGGGCCAGCGACAGCCGCTGGCGCTCCCCGCCGGAGATCTTCACCCCACGCTCCCCGATCACGGAGTCGTAGCCGATGGGCATCTCCGAGATGAAGTTGTGCGCATTGGCGGCCTTTGCCGCCATCACGATCCGTTCGAGCGGGCAGTCCTCCAGTCCGTAGGCGATGTTACTGCGAACCGAATCGTTGAACAGAATCGTCTCCTGTGTCACGATCCCGATGTTCTCGCGCAACGACTTCAGTTCGACGGTGCGCAGATCCGCGCCGTCGATAAGGATCGAGCCCGACGTCGGATCGTAAAATCGCGGCACCAGATCGACAAGGGTCGACTTCCCCGCCCCGCTCGGACCGACGACCGCGATGACTTCCCCTTTCCTGATCGTGAAGCTGATGTCGGCCAGAACCAGATCCCCCCCGTCGTATCGGAAGGAGACATTGCGGAATTCCAGCTGCTCGCGGAATCCGTACAGTTTCACCGGATCGGCCACGTCGCGGATATTGGGTTCCGTGTCGAGAATCTCGAATACCCGCTTCCCGGCGGCCGTCGCCTCCTGAATGCGGTTGTTGACGCTGCTCAGCTCTTTGATCGGGGGCATCAGCTGGAACAGCGCGAAGAGAAAGCCGAGGAACTCGCTCGCTTTCATGGTTCCCTGGCCGAGCACCTGCAGACCCCCATACCAGATAATCACTCCGCCGGCCATGGCACTCAGGAATTCCGTGGACGGAGAGGCGAGATTGCGGACCTTCGTGACACGGAGAACAGTGCGGAGATACGCGTTTCCCTTCCCGGCAAACTTCTTGTTCTCAAAATCTTCCATCCCGAACGCCTTGACAACCTTGACGCCGGAAATGGTTTCGTGGAGAATGGACGTGAGATCCGCGATCCGTTCCTGGACCATGCCGCTTTCCTTGTGAACCCGTCGCCCGATCAGGGAGATGATCAGCAGAACCAGGGGAAACACGATGAACGCCATCAGCGTCAACTGCCAGCTCAGCATCAGGGTGATGATGAGATACACGATGACCAGCATGGGCTCTTTGATCAGCGTGTTGAACGTCGCTGAAATCCCGCTGTTGACGACGTTGACGTCGTTCATGATCCGCGAGATAAGATTCCCGGTTCGTTCGTTCGTGAAGTAGGCAAGCGGGAGCTGGTGGATATGGCGGTACAGATCGTTGCGCAGGTCGGTCACCAGGCCCTGTTCTATCTGCGTCATCAGGTTCGACTGCAGATAGCCGAAGATGTTCTTCACGAGGAAGGCAATGACGATGACCACACAGATATTGACCAGCGAATGGGTGGGATCGGCCCGGAATACCAGGTCGCGAAACGCCTGAGAGAGCTGATCTTTGAGCGCGAGGAGCCACCCGGGGAGGAACGACGTTCCGGTTGCGGCGACCTGCGAAACCGGCGTGGCCCCGCCTGCATGGAACAACGTCTCGAGGAGGGGGATGGTCAGGTAAATCGACACTCCGCTGAACGCGGAGAACATCACCGAAAAGAGAACCGAGAAGGCCACCTTCCGTTTATAGGGCTTCAGATACCTGAGCACGCGCCGGTAGATGATCATTGTTTCCGCTTGAGAAAGTTCAATTCACGATTTGTGATCGGGGGCGTCGGGCGCCCCTCCTGCTGCGCCTTGCGGTACTCCCACAATTTTGCATACAGCAGCATGGCATAGACGGCATCCAGCAACGCCAGCACAAATCCGTGCATGCCATCCTTGTATCCCCCGCGCGACACAAACATCCGGAGGAAGTGTGAAATAGGGCTGAGAACCATATTATACCATCGTGCCTTCGCTTCGGGTCGTCCCGCGAGACGGTTGGCCACTTCAAGGGAAGTGTACTCGTTCATCCGTGCCACATAGGCAAAGATGGTTTCATACGTGTAATGGTACACCATCCCGGGCAGGCGGCCGCGGAGGCCGCGGGTTGCATATCCACCGTGGACTTCCGCGTGGTCGACGGTGTAGCTGTCCTTCCGGATCAGGCGGAACTGCCAGTCGGGAAACCACCCGCCATGTTCCAGCCAGCGCCCGAACGCCCAGGGTTTTCTGAGGATCTCAAACCCCGTACACTCAGTCCCCTCCTTCAGAACCCGCCGGATCTCACCGGCCAGTTCGGGCGACACCTCCTCGTCGGCATCCAGGAAGAGGATCCAATCGCCCGTGGCATACCCGATCCCCCGTTCCATCTGGCGGGTGGAACCGGGGTAGTCGTGCTGGAACACCCTGGCTCCGAGCGCACGAGCGCGTTCCACGGTTCGATCTCCGCTGAACGAGTCAACCACGATTGTCTCGTCGGCCCAGCCGACACTCCGGAGACACCGCTCGATGTTTCGCTCTTCGTTCAGTGTGATCGTGACTACCGACAGGGTTGCCATGCCCTACCGCACCACGATATTGACCAGTCTGTCCTTCACCACAATAACTTTGACCACCGTTTTTCCTTCGGCATACTTGCGTACGACCGGGTTGGCGAGCGCGAGTTTCTCGAGGTCCTGTTCTCCCGCGCCGGCAGCCACATCGATCTTTCCCCGGAGTTTTCCATTGACCTGGAGGACTACCTCGACTGTCGACTGCCGCAGCCTGGCGGGATCGTACACCGGCCAGGGTTCGTAGGTGAGCGATTCCCCGTGTCCGAGCTTCTCCCACAGTTCTTCGGCAATGTGGGGAGCAAACGGGGCGAGCAGCAGCAGGAAGGGTTCGAGGAGCTGTCGCGGGCGCACTTCAATCCTGGTGATCTCATTGACAAAAATCATCATTTGGGCAATGGCCGTGTTGAAGCGGAGCCCTTCGATATCCTCACCCAGCTTTTTGACTGTCGCGTGGTAGACGGATTCGATCTCCGCCGGCACCGCGGTCACCCGGAGATCCGGGTGCACGGCACCCTCCTCATCCAGATAGAGACGCCACACACGATTCAGGAAACGCGATACTCCTTCCACGCCGCGTGTGCTCCACGGCTTCATTTCCTCGAGCGGACCCATGAACATCTCGAAGAGACGCATCGCATCCGCGCCGTACTCGCCGACCACGTCATCGGGGTTGACGACGTTTCCACGCGATTTCGACATCTTGCGGGAATCTTCTCCGAGGATGATCCCCTGGTGCCGGAGCTTCATGAACGGTTCTCGTGTGCTGACATGTCCGAGATCGTACAGTACCTTGTGCCAGAACCGGGCATACATCAGGTGAAGCACCGCATGCTCCGATCCGCCGACGTACAGATCCACCGGCATCCACTGCCGCTCGAGCCGGGGATCGCAGAATGCCGTAGTGTTCCGGGGATCGGCAAAGCGGAGGTAATACCAGCAGGATCCCGCCCACTGGGGCATCGTGTTCGTTTCCCGGCGGCCGCGCAGACCGGTTGCAGGGTCGTTGACGTCGACCCACTCCGCCGCCAGCGCAAGGGGCGATTCGGTGGTCCCGCTGGGCTGGAATTTCTTCAGGTCGGGGAGAAGGAGGGGCAGGTCGTCTTCCGGGACCGGAATCATCGTGCCGTCCTGAAGATGAATGATCGGAATCGGTTCCCCCCAGTACCGTTGACGGGAAAAAAGCCAGTCGCGCAACTTGTACTGCACGGTTGCCTTCCCGAGCCTCTTGGATTCAAGCCAGGCAGTTATGCGCTGCTTCGCCTCCGGGGTGGCGAGTCCGTCCAGAGAGACTTCCGTGTTGGCCGAATTCACCGCAACCCCATCGCCGATGTATGCTTCCCGCGAAACTTCGCCGCCGGAGACGACTTCGACAATGGGCAACCCATAGGTCCTCGCAAACATATGATCCCGCTCGTCGTGGCCGGGTACGGCCATGATTGCACCCGTGCCGTACCCCATCAGTACATAGTCGGCGATCCAGACCGGGATCGGCCTGCCGGTCGCCGGATTCATAACAGAGCCGCCGCTCCAAACGCCGCTCTTTGCGGCCTCGCTGCCGCGTTCAAACTCACTTTTCAGGCGGGCCGCCACACGATACTGTTCAACCCCTGCCCGTCGGTCAGGAGTAGTCAGGAGATCCACCATCGCGTGTTCCGGAGCGAGGACCATGTAGGTGGCTCCGAATATGGTATCGGGACGGGTGGTAAAAACCCGCAGGCCCCCCGGGCCCTGGAGAAACGGGAAGTCAATCTCGGCTCCTTCCGATCGCCCGATCCAGTTCCTCTGTTGTTCCACGGTGGACGTCGGCCAGTCGAGGTCGGCCGCGTCCCGCAGGAGCCGTTCGGCGTAGGCGGTGATGCGCATCATCCATTGCCGCATCGGCCGACGTTCGACGGTATACCCCTTGTCCGTCCATTCCGGCACTTCTTCGTTCGCCAGAACCGTCCCGAGGGCTTCGCACCAGTTTACCGGGATTTCGGCGACGTAGGCCAGACGGAAGCCGGCCAGAAAATCGTGCTGCTGCTTCCGGTTCAAGCCATTCCAGCTGGCCGCCGTAAGGGGAGGAACGCCGGGGAGTTCGGTACTTCCCTGCCGCGCGAGCTCGTCCGTCAGGGTTTCTATCGATCGCGCTTTGTCTGCGCGCGGGTCGTACCATGAGTTGAAAATCTTCAGGAATATCCACTGGGTCCACCGGTAGTAGCCCGGATCCGTCGTGTCAATTTCGCGCGACCAGTCGTAACTCAGCCCGAGCATTTTGATCTGGCGGCGAAACGTCGCAATGTTCTGTTCGGTCGTGACCCGGGGATGAATGTTGGTCTGCATCGCGTAGCGTTCGGCGGGGAGACCGAAGGCGTCCCAGCCCATGGGATGCAGGACATTGAAGCCGCGCATCCGGCGATAGCGGCAGAGGATATCCGTTGCCGTGTACCCTTCGGGGTGACCGACATGGAGGCCCGCCCCGGAAGGGTACGGGAACATATCCAGCGCGTAAATTTTCGGCTTGTCGGAGTTGTCTGGCGACCGGAACGTCTGGCGTTGATCCCAGACGTGCTGCCATTTCGGTTCGATAGTCTGAAAAGGATAGGGCATGAAGTTCAATCACCGGGTCGTGACTTGGCAAGGTACAGGCGCGCCGTTGCGAGGCTTCCCAGGCGCATCCGTTTCTGGAGCTCTTCTTCCGATGCGCCTCCCCGGGCCAAAAGGGCTGCCGCGGTGTGGCGAAGGGAGTAAGGCGTGATACGCCTCCCCGCGATCCCGCGAATCCCCGCCCGCTCAAGGCAGGCGTTGATGCGGTCCCGGACGCCGCGCGTCGTCATTCGCTCACCCCGCGTGCGGTTGCCGGCGCTTGCAAAGAGGGGTTCGCCAGGGGTCACGGACGTACGCTTGGTCATATATTCCTGGAGAGCCCCCCGGACATCATCCGCCAGGAAGACCAGTTCGTCCTTGGCGATATGCCCTTTCCCCTGGACCAGGAGTGCCGCCTGTCCGGCGGAAGTCCGGAGATCGCGAATGTCCGCCCGGATGATCTCGATTTCCGACAGCCCGCATCCAAGCATCAGTTTGATCATTGCCAGGTCTCTTTTCCCCCGCTCATCGGCGGTCTCGACGCCCGTCAGAAGATGGTGTACTTCCTCTGTGGTAAGCGTATCTCGGCTGTGGCCGCGTGGTCGCTCATTTCCCCCGACGGAGCGGGCGGGATTTTCGGCGAGTATTCCGCGGGAGAGCAAGAACTCGCAAAACCTTCGCACAGCGGTGAGGTAGGTGGAGACAGAGACAGGAGAGAGCTTCTTGCGGATGGTCAGGTGTCGCTTGTAGCGTTCGATGTCAGCGACGGTAAAGCGAACTTCGGCGTCCATCGAGAACCAGCGGACGAATTCCCGCAGTGCCCGTTCGTACGTGCCCCGGGTTTCGGGGCGTTTTCCCTTGAGATGTTCCACAAAAGCCTGAAAGTGCCGATCCAGGTCTTTCCGGGAGAGACGGACGCGTTTGGGTGATCGCTGTGTCATGCGGGGCGGAGATGCAATAACAGAATTTAACCACTCCAGAGGAGAGAAGCAAGATCAGGAGGAAATAGGAAGGGATCGGATCACCATCATCGTGATGTCGTCGGACTGCTGCGCACCCTGGGCGTGGTGGAGAACATCCTGATGGATCGCGGCAACAACCTCCGGTGCAGAAGAACGAAACGATCGACGCAGCACCGCCTCTAGACGCGATTCCCCGTACTCCTCCGCATCCCTGCTCATCGCCTCCGACACACCGTCCGTGAAGAGTACAAGACAGTCCCCGGGATGAAGCTGGATAGTCTCCTGCTCGTACGGAAGCACGGTCGGCAAGACGCCGAGGATCATTCCCCCCTTTTCCAGCCGGTTCACCCCGCCGTCCGCATGCATCAGATACGGATAGTTGTGCCCGGCGTTGACGTACGAGAGAGTCCGCTCCGAAGGATCGAGCAGCCCCCAGAAGAATGTCACAAACTTGTTTCCCCCTGTGTTTTGACACATCAAATCGTTCACCCTCCCGGTCAACTCCGCAAGCGGAAGGTCGAGAGGAACCAGCGCCCGAATCGTCGCCTGGAGATTTGCCATCAGAAGCGAGGCAGGGGTCCCTTTCCCCGACACGTCGCCGATCGCGATCACGTGGCGGTTACGCGTCGCCGGGATGACATCGTAATAGTCACCCCCTACCTGTTTGGAGGAGATGTTCGCGGCAGAAATTTCGATCCCGGGAATGGTCGGAAGCACGTTCGGCAACAACCCCTTCTGAATCTCCCGGGCAATCAACAGATCGTCTTCCATCCGCTGCTTCTCGATCGCTTCCTGGAAGAGCCGCGCGTTTTCCAGCGCAATCATCGCGAGGTTTCCGAGCGATGAGAGAAATTCCAGGTCGCCATCGGTAAACGGTTCACGGCTCAGCTTCTCCCCGAGCAGAAGAAGTCCTCTTTCCTCCCCCTTCAACCGTACGGGAACCACAACGCTCAGACCGAGGCTCTTCAGGATCGGGCGCACGTCGAACTGCCTCACCGCGATCCCGTCGACGAGCGTGGGTTCTTTCAAGCGGGCAAGCTTCGTGAGCAGTTCGCTCTGCGGAGGCTGACCATCGATTTTCGATGCGACCACCCGCATGTCGGGCCCGTCGCTCAGACACACCAGATAGCGGCTCACTCCAACCTGCCCGAGGAGCGAAAAGACAAGCAGCCGGACGAGTTTGTCGCGTTCCAGGAGCGACCCAAACTCCTTCCCGAGGTCGAACAGAGTATTGAGCTCCTGAACCTTCTGGTCGAGTTTCCGGTTGACCAGCTCGAGTTCCGCGATGGTGTGGCTCTTCTGGACTGCGGACGCCGAAAGGCTGGCCAGGGATTCGAGGTACGTCAACTCTTTGGCGGTCAACCGGGTGTGCGCCATGCGTTCCCCGAATGCGAGGAATCCGACAGGCCGATTTCCGAGTGTCAACGGAATGACGATGGCCACTCGGGCCTGGCGCAGGTCCTTTGCCCAGGGACCTCGGAGGGAGGCGATCTGGCTCCCCATCAGGAGTGCGCGCGGAAGACGGGGAATGTCAAAGGTGGTTCCCTCCGACACGCCGGAGAACCCTTTGGTCATCTCCACACGGTAGGTCTTCTCCCCGTGCGCCATGGCGGCAAACCCGCGGGGGGACAGAATCTTCCCCATGATGGTCAGCAGGATGTGGCCCAGAATGAAACGGAGATCTCCCGAGGAGTTGACGACCCGGCTGAACTCGAGCAGCGTCGTATACTCGAAGAGACTGGTGTGACGCTCGAAGGTGGGCCGTGAAAGCCGCTGTGTGCGCGCTGGCATGGAGGGGTGCGTCTGTGAAGGCTACCGCGGGAGATTCTTGATCAGCCGGACTTCGTTTTTCTTCCCCGGCACAATCGCGTATTCCACCTTATCCATCAGGGACTTCATCAGATAGACGCCGAGCCCGCCGCGGCGGAAGTGGCTCAGATACTCTTGCATATCCGGCGTGGGGACCTTCTGTGGATCGAATTCTCTGCCAAAATCCTGAATGACCACTTCGAAAGCCCCGTTCCGGTTGCGAACAGTGATGGTGATGCTCTTCCCCGGATCGAACCTGTACGCGTGCTTGATGATGTTGGTGCACGCTTCGTCCACCGCAAGGGCAATCTTGCTCACGTCTTCATCGCCAAAACCAAAACTGCGTGCCGCGGACGAGACAAATTCCCGCACCGCGATCAGGCGTTCCGTCCTGCTTTCGATATTGAGGCTCTGGGGCTTCACCGTCATTCCCGGCCGCGCGGTCCGATTTCCCGGAATCGTTGAACGGCTTCCTGCTCGTCCTTCACGATATCGTACAGAAGAGGAAACCCGAGAAGGTCGAAAACATTGAACACCTTCGGGGTCATGTTCGACAATTTGATGTCGCCGCGGTGCTTGCGAACATCCTCAATGAAGGCCATGAAGACGCCCAGCCCGGCGCTGCTGATGTACGAGAGGTCGCGGCAGTTCACCACGATGTTAAATCGCTCCGTTTTCAGCAGGTTCTGGAAGGCCTCTTCGAGCTTCGGGGCGGTGTGAGCGTCCAGGTATCCTTTCAGCTCGAGGACCTGAATGCTGTCACGCTCCCGTTGGGCAATCCTGAAATCAGCCATCGAGTATTCCCTCCGCGAAATAACTGCCGGTTATTGCCGGGTGCCCTTCCACTTCACCACAACGAGGGTAAGATCGTCATGATGGGCGTCCGCGCTCCCCACAAAGGTCCGGACATCCTTGAGAATCTTTTCTTTTATCTCCGACGCCGTGCCATGTTTGCATCCTTCGGCCACTTCGACGAGCCGTTGATACCCGTATTCGTCGCCGTTGGCCCGGGCCTCCGTCAATCCGTCCGTGTACAGTATGCACACGTCGCCTTCGGCGAGGTCGATGGTATGCTCCTGCGTGACGTCGGAGAACAACTGACGGTCGGTCAATCCCAGACCCAATCCATCGGGACGGATATACCGCACACCGTTCCCCGAGACCAGAAGCATGGGGCAATGTCCCGCGCGGGCAAGGATAAGACGGCCCGTCCGGACGTCGAGAATCGCATAAATTAAGCTAACAAAGGAGTGTTTGTCAATAGAGGTCGCGAGCGCATGGTTGGCCTTCACCAGGAACTCCCGGGGCGAGGCGTACATCTCGGCGAGAGCGAGAAAGATTCCTTTGACCTCGGACATATAAAAAGCGGCAGAGACCCCTTTCCCCGAGACGTCGCCCACCACGATACCAATCCTGTGTGCATCGAGCTGCACGAAGTCGTAGTAGTCTCCCCCGACCTCAAACGCGGGTGTTGACACCGCATCGATCTCGACCTCTGGCAGCGTCGGAACGGATTGCGGCAGGAGCTTCTTCTGCATCTCCTGCGCAAGCATCATTTCCCGCACGAGACGCTCCCGTTCGATCGATTTCTTCACCAGGCGCGAGTTCTCGATCGCTATGGTCGCCTGATCGGCAAATGTGGTGATGACGTCGACATCGTCCCGGATGAAACCGTATTCCGCATCTTTTGTCGCGAACAGCAGCCCGATCGTGGTGCCGTGCGACAGGAGGGGAACGGCAACCAGGGACCCTTTGGGCCGCTGTGCTTTGGGAAGCGATCGGAAGCGCGCGTCGGACTTGAAGTCGTCGATGACAACCGCTTTCTTCAGCTCCAGGACTTCGTCGCGGACCGAAAGGAGCCCGACGGGCACGAGCTCGTCGATCCGCTGCGCGTCGATATTTTTCCGGGCCGCAACCTGGATACTGCGTCCGTCGCGGAGCTCCTGGACAGGTGTCGGCCGGCCGGCTGCGCCGTCGGCCCGGGCATCCTCCAGTGTCGGATACACCATCTCCAGCCAGCTGCTCCGGGCCTCACACACATCAAGGGTCAGCGTCGTCACCGTGCCCACCAGCTCATCAAAATCCAGGACCTGTGTCACGAGACGGCTGAGGTTGTGAAGGGAACTGACTTCGGTCCGTTTTCGCTCGAAAGCCTCCGCCGTCGGGAGATGGAAGAGGGTACTGACAAACGCCATTCCACAGTACAGCGCGCCGAAGATCAGGAGAATCTGGATGAACTGCGTCAGCGGAACTGAGTAGAAGAGGAGGGACCGACTCACAAAGTGGTTCTGAAATGCCAGAACACTCAGCGCGGTCAGGAGAATGAAGAGGAAAAAGGTGTAGGCCAGGGCGAACACTTTTTCCCGTTTGGTCATCTCGATGATCCAGGGAAGCCGGAAGGAATTAACGACCGCCAGGAGGATCGTGAGCCAGAAAAGGACATTGGACAGCGTGCTGGAATCGAGCGGCCGCAGCGGCGCCGTCGATGCAGACGTCGCAATGATCAGGAAAATGAAGATCAGGGCGTTCCGTCGAGCCCCCTTTCTTCTGCTGAGCCTGTTCATGTTGACGAGCAGGCCGTACACGATCAGCGCGAACAGGCCGTACGCCAGCCCCGTAAGCGATCCGATGAAGAGCGTAGAAAAGTCGAGCGGGGTAAGCGAAAGCGCCTTGGCATCGTATCCGGGAAGACCGAGGGCCAGAATGGCGACCGTGAGAAGAAGGACGACCGCAGTCACGACGAGCAGAAAGCCGAGTTTGCGGACGGGATTCTGTTCGGGCTTCCCGTGGTCAGGAAAGAGAACGTAGTACAGCAGCGTGAACGCGCCTGCGAGGGCGATCTCGCGGATGATGGCAAGGCTCCCCCAGTCGAGGTTGACGTTTTTCGCAATCACGTCCACCGCGAACTTCAGGAGGACGATAAGAAAAGCCCCTCCCAGGAATATGAGCCTCCGCCAGCGCATCAGCGATTACACTTTCATCAGGAGCCAGGTTCCCTTCCGGTATTTCGCATAGATCAGCGCCGAATAGGAAACGATGTAGATCGGTAGCGCCAGCCAGGCCGCCGTTATGCCTCCCTCCAGCACGACGCCCATGACGTACGCGAGCGGAAGGAAGATGACCCAATGGGTGAGGACTTCGACAAGCATGACGTACACTGTAGCCCCCGCCGCCTGAAGAGCGTGTGCGAGGACGATACCGACCGCATAGAAAACCTGGGCAGCTCCTGCAATCTGAAGCACCGGGCGAGCAACCAGAACGATCTCTTCGTTTGTCGTGATTGCCCGGATGACGAGATCGGGGAAGGTAACGAAGACAACCCCCAGGACAATCGTGAAGTAGGTGGCCTGCCGGGCAGCTTCCAGGCCGTACCGTTTTGCCTTGATATATTCGCTCTTTCCCATACTTTGCCCCACCAGTGTCTGCGCACCTGTGCCGAACCCAAAACAGGGAAGAAAGGAGATAAACAGGGCGGAAATGACGACCTGGCTGGCGGCCTGTTGGGTTGTCCCGATGATCCCGGTGATCGCGACAAAAACGAGAAAACCGAGCAAAATCAGTATGTTCTGAAATGAGACAGGGGCGGAGATCCGCACCACCATTTGCATGATTTCTCCCAGGATCCGGAAACCCGAATAGTATCCATATCTACTTCGGTAACGGGGGTAAAAAGTTACACCGATGAAGTAGAAGCACCCGATGAGGTTGCTGACCGCCGACGCCATGCCCACTCCTGTCAGGCCGAGCCGGGGGAAACCCAGCACGCCGTAGATCAGGAGATAGTCAAAGATGAGGGTAGCGATGTTGGTGATGATGGCCGAATACATGAAGACCTTCGTATGGCCGATACCGTTGAAGAATCCCCGGTAGGAGACGACGAACAGAAACACGGCCAGACCCAGGAAGCGCCATTGCATATACCCGGTTCCCGCGACGGCTACCGCAGGGTCGCTGGAAAAAAAGGAAAGAATACCATGAGCAAAAAAGTACCCCGGGATTCCGAATGCGAGCCCGAGGCCGAAGGAGAGGAGGAGGGAATTATTGAGGACAGCGCCGGCGCCCGCGAAGTCGCGTTCTCCGACCCGCCGGGCGACAAGGACGTGTGTGCCTGTAGCAAGCGTGCTGAACACGCTGGTGATGGCCCACGTCGCCAGCGATCCGAGGCCCATCGCCGCGAGAGCCACAGTGGTGTTCTCGAGCCGCCCGACCATAGCCGTCTCCAGCACGGAGACGATCACGAGGGATGACAGCCCTGCGACTGCGGGCGTCGAGATCTTCAGGACTGCGCGCGTGAGCGGCCTATCCGGGAGAAAACCCATGCACTCGCGCCTTTGAGTGAGCCTGAGAGGAAACGGAGAACGTTAGAGAGACATCTGGGCTATGAACCGATCCACGTCGCGCGCATACTGCGACGCCGGATAGTTTTTCTTCAGCCTCTTATAGAGCTCGATTGCCCGCTCCTTCTCACCGGTGAGCCCGTAGTTCCGTGCCGCATGGCTGAGATATTCAGGGGCCGATATGTCTTTTGTGTTTTTCCCTGCGGCCTTTTCGAAATACTCCGCTGCCTCTTTGTAGTTCTTCCTGGCTTCGTAGCACTGGGCGATCCCGGCAAAGCGGGAAGCGGCGAGCATAGCGTCGGGTGCACTGAAGTCCTCAAATTGCTGAAGCGCCTCATCGTATTTCCCGAGTTCGAACAGGGCGCTCGCAAGCATGAACCGCGCAAGCTCGCCACCCCGGCTGCTGCCATAATTGTCGACGATGGCTTTCAGCCCGGGGACATTCCTTTCCGGCACGCCGTCGATGGCTGCCTGATACTGACCACCCGCAAAGAGCTCCTGCACCTGGCCGAGCTGGAGCATCGCACTCTCATTCGCGTCGGACCGATTCTTCAGCATAACCAGGATTGCGATGACGGCAAGCGCTATGACGGTGGTGGCGATTCCGATCGTGCGCTTGTTCTCTTCGTAGTATGCCGTCACCCTGGCATAGGTCGTCACCAGGGCATCCTGCTTTATTTCTTTCTTCGAAATCTTTTTTTTGGGTCTCAGCATTGAGTAACCGTCGTGGGTTTAGATGGGAAGGGTATGTTGTTCGTGCGCCCGTCGGGAGTCGAACCCGAAACCTTTGGCTCCGGAGGCCAACACTCTATCCAATTGAGCTACGGGCGCTCTTTCCTGTCACCCGCCTGCGAAACCCCGAGCGAAGTCGCGGGGTTAAGCCACGGGCACTCTTCCATTTCGCCCGCTTGCGATTTACCCAGCGAAGTCGCGAGGTCGAGCTACGGGCGCCTGTAATCTTGTCTCCTCGCATGAGCCCCAGGACTACGTCCGCTCTCCAGTCGTCCCCCCGGTCCAAGGCCAAGAAAAATACGAAAAATGCTCCGGAATCGCAAGCCTTCAGTGGGCAAGCCTTTTGAGCCGCATTTTCACGGAGGGAACATCGGGATCCGATTCAGGCACGAGCTGGAGGAATCTACGATAGGAGTCCGCCGCGAGCTCGAATTGCCCGGAATAGTCGGCTGCCCGCCCCCTTGTGAGCCATGCGTCAGCATCCTCCTCATCGAGGACCAATGCCGAGTCGCAATCCGAAACGGCCAGCGTAAAAAGTCCGAGAAGATACCGGGCCTCTCCCCTCCCTGCATACGATCGGGAGAGTGAGGAATCGAGAAGCAGAGCTCTGGAAAAGTCAACTACCGCCGGGTCAGGCCTGGCCGCGCGGAGAAGGGCGTAACCTCGTTCTTGATAGAGAAAGGCATCGTGAGGTGCAACCTGGATCGCCAGTCCCCATTGGTCGACGGCCTCTTCGAATCGTCCCAGCCGCTCGAACACCCAGGCTCTTCCCTGGTACCCATCCGGGAGGGTGGGAAAGATAAAGGCGATTTCGGAGAAGTCGGAAATCGCCCCTTCGATATCACTTCGTCGGAGTCTCAGCTGACCGCGGGAGAACAGGGATGGACGATGCGTAGCGTTCAGCGAGATCGCGCGTGCAAAACAGGAGTCGGCGTCTTCGGGTTGATCCTGGTCAGCAAACGCAAGCCCACGATAATACCACGCGTCATCCAGCGTCGAATCAACGCTGAGTACTTCTTCGAGGCAAAGATCGGCAAGGGAGTATTGTCCATCTTCCATCAGCGAAACGCCTTGAGCAAGGAGGTCGCGGGCCTGGGAAGGAGGGACTCTGCATCCGAACAGCGCAGACATGAACAGGGCA
>Ga0326726_10002976_pt1 | contig 15532 bp, 12 predicted proteins | sample MHFenrmetagenome_2_FD_207603 | JGI IMG/M metagenome (GOLD analysis project Ga0326726, IMG submission 207603) | Lab enriched peat soil microbial communities from Michigan Hollow, Ithaca, NY, United States - MHF15MN | ecosystem: Environmental > Terrestrial > Soil > Wetlands > Peat | place: USA...
TCTCACGCACAAAGTCGGTGAGTTTGAAAATCTGATCCTCTTTCCACTGTGACGGTTTCGTAATATCGAGATTGATTTTTCGTATCGCTCCGGAGATATGCTCTTCTCGTATCCCTAATCCTGTGAGCTGCTCTGAGAGCATTTTTTCTATTTTTTTGTTTTCAAGCTCGCATTTTCGCGCGATAATCTCCCAACTTTTTTTAATGATGCCGAACAACCAATAATTGATCTCCTTTTCAAGGAATTCGATGTCTAAGAGCGGATCGTGAGCACCAATTTCACATGGGTTTCCTTCTGCATCCGTGCTCCCTGATGCATCGACGATATGGATGAGTGCATGGGCTTGTCGTAAATCATCAAGGAATTTATTCCCGAGCCCTTTTCCTTTATGAGCATCCGGGACTAATCCAGCGACGTCAATTGCTTCGATAGGTACGAATCTGACTCCATCGATACATCGTGAGTTATGCGGAGTACAGGTGACATGAGCCTCCCGACAGGGGCATGGTTTACGTATGTACATGACCCCTCGATTTGCCTCAATAGTCGTGAATGGATAATTTGCGACCTCCGCATGTGCTTTTGTTGCGGCATTGAAAAAAGTGGATTTTCCGACATTTGGTTTTCCAACAATACCGAGTTGCATCTTTATTACTCCAATAGTTCTTTTACTTCATCGACAACATCGACATCGTTTTCAAAGCGTTTAACCTTTTCAGTCGCCTGTTCTTTTGAACTATCGACAAAGGAGATGCCTTTCTTCGCATGAAAGGTTCCCTGTATCGAAGCAGTTTTTGACAGTAAGATCTCCTCAGCAGAGACATTTCCGATAATGTTCACTTGCTCTGTGATATTGACCATGGCCATTGACGAGATGTTCCCATGGATTTTTACCTTTTTGCCAACAACGATGTTCCCAGTTGCTTTTAAAGTGCCGAAGATCTCTGATTTCTCATCGACTGAGATATTACCTTTGACGTCGTAGTTCCCTAACAGTTTTGATTCTTTACCGATCTGAAGATTCCCCTCTACTTTTGAATTTGAGACACTCATGATAGAGTTATTTGGTAAAAAGAGAAAAGACTCCGATATTGGTATTGTATCTCCCTCGTTTTGTTCAAGTTCTTCAAGGATACGTTCGATTTCTTCGCTTCGTCCCATTTTTAACAATTGCATAAGATATACAAAGATATATATTACCATGGGGACTGGGTTTCTGATATTAATCCAACCTTTCGCCTCGAATCCTTTCTCAATCTCAACACTATCACCGACATCCAAATCACCCTTGAGTGACAACGCTCCCTTGATTTTTGTTTTCTCCCCTAGATATACGTTTCCCCCGCTTCGGACATCCCCTCCGATCGTAGAAAAAATATCAACACGGACGTCATGAGGTGAATCAAGATTCCCATCGATAATTGCATGTTCACCAACAAAAATTCGACCATCGGTACGCACCCCAAAACGCAGGAGCGAACGATCACCAATGACGACATCACCCTTGGTCACAATGACAGCTTCATCAAACAAGGTCTTATCTGGAATCACAAGGGTTTTCCTGTCAAAAGCCATTATTCAAGGATATGAACTATTGCATTATAAAACCAACGGCGATGACTTTTCCGGGAAGAAAAAAATTGATATATGTAATGCGTATATGTCGGTGAATCTCAAACGAGGACGTTGCATTACGATCTCATTGAGTGGAAGTTTTTGCCATGTCAACAAAACAAACAGATGTTCAACCAGAACAAAATGAACAAAGTAAAGAGGAATTACCTCCAATTGATGTATGGATCCAGAACATAAAATTTACAACCACTGCGGATATCAAAGTCCCAGAAAATCTCCTGGATCAAGTCATCGGACAAGATCAAACAGTTGCCATCGTAAAAAAAGCGGCCGAACAGAAACGACATGTCATGCTCATTGGGGATCCTGGGACTGGAAAATCAATGGTCGCGCGTGCCATGACCGAGTTTTTACCAAAAGGAGAACTCGAAGATATCATCGTCTATCCAAACAACGAAGACCCAAATACCCCAACCATCCGGGTCGTTCCCGCTGGAAAAGCACATGAGATCATAAGAATGCAGCGTGAGGAAGCGAAACGAAAAGTCGAACAACAAAATAGCATGATTCTTGGTATTGTTTTATTAATAGTAACCCTCTCTCTCATTGGGGCAATGGTGACCAGCCATTTCGAATATGCGATTTTTGGTGTGATCGCTGCGGTCATGATCTATCTCATTGTCGCACGAGGTGGATTTTCTCAGAGAAAAGAATTACAAATGATTCCAAAACTCTTAGTCTCACATGAGAAAAATGATGTACCCCCGTTCATAGACGCAACCGCTGCACATTCCGGTGCGTTACTAGGTGATGTACGACACGACCCGTTTCAGTCCGCTGGATTAGAAACACCTCCCCATCAACTTGTCGAAGCCGGTGCCATTCATCGGGCGCACAAAGGAGTATTGTATATCGATGAGATTAATACTTTAAGTTTACCATCCCAGCAACATTTGCTCACCGCTATACAGGAGAAAAAATTTCAAATTACCGGGCAGTCCGAACGAAGTTTCGGCGCTATGGTAAAAACAGAGCCCGCACCCTGCGATTTTATCCTGGTTTCTGCAGGAAACCTCGATGCGTTAAATGGAATGCATCCTGCATTACGCTCACGAATTCGAGGATATGGATATGAAACTTATCTTTTGAACGTCATGGATGATACCCATGAAAATCGGGAAAAACTCATCCGATTTGTGGCTCAAGAAGTAAAAAAAGATGGTAAAATAAATCATTTCAGTAAAGAAGCAGTCGCAGAAGTCATTCATGAGGCACAACGAAGAGCAGGCCGGAAAGGAAAACTCTCATTACGATTACGTGAACTTGGTGGTTTAATCCGAGTCGCAGGGGATATCGCTTACGAGCGGAAAGATAAAATTATCACACAACAGCATGTCATTGAAGCAAAACATATCGCGCGATCGTTAGAACAACAAGTCTCAGATCGGGCATTAGAGTCGCAAAAGAGCTATCGTTCCTTTAGAACCATCGGAGAAGAAGTCGGCGTGGTCAATGGTCTTGCGGTGCATTCTGCTGATCCTTCGATGAGTGAGTTCTCCGGATTAGTTTTACCGATTGTCGCGGAAGTAACACCCGCCGGATCACAGTCTGAAGGTAAAGTAATAGCGACAGGAAAACTCGGGGATATCGCGAAAGAATCGGTGCAGAATATCTCCGCGATTATAAAAAAATATATGGGACGAGATATCTCAAAACACGACATTCATATCCAATTTATCGGCACCTATGAGGGCGTCGAGGGCGACTCAGCAAGCATTTCTTTGATTACCGCAGTCATCTCTGCGATGGAGAATGTCCCGGTACGACAGGATGTCGCCATGACCGGTTCGATTAGCATTCGAGGAACCGTGCTTCCCATTGGTGGTGTCACAGCAAAAATTGAAGCAGCTGCTGAGGCAGGGATTAAAACCGTATTGATTCCGAAAGCGAACCTCAATGATGTGTTAATCGAAGATAAATACAAGAAGATAATTGAAATCATCCCTGTTGAGACCTTAACGGATGTTCTTCAAACAGCGCTCGTTGGTAGTGGAAAAGACGATCTCTTACAGAAATTAAAAGAGATGCGCCCTCCAAAAATCATAGGAAAAGTAGAACTGGAATCAGAGCGGAAGAAGCAAGTTCCTCTTCATTCCGAAGAACAGAGAAATTAAAACATCCATTCGTTCTTACGATCTGAGAAAGGAAAAATCTCGCTTTACAAAATCCAAGGATGACTATGAAAGCGTTGTTTATCGGCCGTTTTCAACCCTTCCATCTGGGACATCTCTTGCTGTTACAACGATTGGCTACTCAATATGAGGAGGTGATCATCGGCATCGGGTCTTCCCAATATCATGACACGCCTGATAACCCGTTTTCAGAAGCAGAACGATATCAGATGATATCACGCTCTTTAGATACTGAGGGTATTCATAACTATCGCATTGTTTCTATACCAGATATTCACAATCCTCCAAAATGGGTTGACTATGTCAGTTCCATCATCTCAGATTTTGACCTGATAATCGCGAATAATCCATTTACCAGAAAATTATTCTCCGAGAAAGGGTATAATATGAAGGGAACGAAATATTTTGATCGAAAACGGTATTCTGGAAAAGAGATACGCAGACGGATGATTCAAGATGAACCATGGGCGGATTTGGTCCCCAAGGTTGTCTATGACCTTATCTGCAATATCGATGGGGTTACTCGTCTGAAACGGATATCGCATTGATTCTTTTAATAAAAAATTTTTGATAAGAACTGTAAAGATATATTTATATAAAATAACGAAGCACCGTATCATTATGAGTAGTCCGGGTGAGGGTGTGGTTCATAAGATATGCCTGTACCTTACACTTCTACGGCCGTTCACACTTCTAGCGCCCCTCATTGTATCCAGCAGCGTCATCATAGCAAGCCTTGTATGTTCTCAGATTGCCGATATCCCACTTTCCTCTCTTCTTTGTACTCTTTTTTCTGCAAGTTTCTGTTTCGCATTGCTCAACGGCGCCTCAAATGTTTTGAATCAAGCGACAGATTGGAAAGAAGACGCATTGTCAAAACCCTATCGCCCAATACCACAAGGAATTATCACCTCAAAGGAAGCATTTCAGCTTTCCTTTTTCTTCTACATCGGAGCATTCCTTCTCGCTCTGACCGTTCATATCGTCTTCACTATTTTCATCGTCCTAATTGCTTTTTTCTCTGTTACATACTCGCTTGCGCCTCGTATGAAAAAATTCTTGTTCCTCAACCAGCTGTGGGTAGCACTCCCACGAGGCTTTTTAGCTATTCTTGGTTCCTGGAGCGTGTTTGGAAATCCGTTTGAGCCGCTCCCCCTGGCTATGGGGTGTGTTGCTGCGCTGTTTCTTTTTGGTGGGACGACAACAAAAGACGTTTTAGATGCAGAGGCAGACCGGGCTGTTGGCACGAAAACCTTGGTAAATGTCTTTGGTTTGAAAATAGCCGCCCTCTTCTCCCTTGTATTCATGATTGGTGCATTTTGTTTAATTATTCCATTGGTATATTTCCATATTCTTCCAACGGCCGTTTTTCCGCTTTCATTTCTTAGTTTTTTAAGCGTCATTATCGGATGGCTGATGCTTCATAGACATAAAAATAAAAATTGGGAAAACACATCAGCCTGGACCGTAATGTATACGACCTATTTTCTCTTTGCATTCAGTTTCGCGATGATAACAATTTTTTCTTCTGTTTAAGTTTCTCTCGGAACTCAAGCAGAACCGCTATCGCTGCAACAAGTATGGCGATGCAGACGATATAGAATCCGGCGCTAAATCCCCAGCATGAATGCATCATTATATCTTCTGAGCCCATCGATACAGAACGGGTATCCTCTCCTTGAACAAACCCGAGACTTGTTTGAATTAATCGCGTTGTCCCGTACGAAAATGCGGATAAAAGGATTCCCAGGAGAATTACCCCGATGATACTTAACAGAAAAGCATAATTTTTTTTCTTTGTTCTTCTTAAAATAATCCCGATGCCTATACATACGCATGCAAGTGAAGCAATTGGTACTATCCATCCAAGAAACAGAAGGAAGATATCGGGGATTTCCGCTAGATTCAGCGATACTTCTCCATAGTAATTTCTTGTTTCAATCATCATCCCTGGATTCACGTACAATGCTGTGTTTTTCTCTGCTGGAACTGTCAAGCTCGAACCAGTGAATAACCACCAAGGCTGGAAGAATGATAAAATGATAAGGAGAATCGCCAGGGATTTTAATAACGATGAAAGTGAAAATTTCTTTAATAAGGTCAGAACCACAAGAACTCCAAACAGCACGTAAAAAAGCAGCGAAAGAAAGAGTGGGAACAATGACTCAATTGTGGTTACAAACGTCAGGTGTTTATCATTGGTGAGTTCCACAGGTTTTACTCCGATAAGTTTGTTGTCTAAATAGGCGTAGATCGTATAACGGGCGGGGGGAAGAGAGATGGTTTTTTCCTTGGTTTTTACTATTGTTTGATTGTCACGGAAGATATGAAATTCTATATCGTCATTTACCAATGTATTTCCTTTGGAATCGAATAAATCGATGATGAGATTAAAAAGAGCTGAAAATTTCATAAGGATAACGTTTCCTGCAGTCGGAATCGTTACATGAACATCGTCGATAAACTCACCAAAACTGATTTGAAGATGATAATTACCTGCAGGGACGTTCTGAAATAAAAATGAGCCTTTATTATTTTCTTTTGGAGTTATCTGAACTGTTTTATTGTCATCTGGTGTAACAAGGACAGGTGTCAGTTCAACTCCTGGTGGTAATTCAAGGGCATCGGTGATAACGACAGTGAGATCATAGAGCTCCAGGGTAACTTGTTTATTTAATTTTCTTATGGATTTTTGGAGCGTCTCGTCATAGATGGTCACACCATTGTATTCTGCTCGGAGGACATAGGGATCTCCTCTATCAAAGGGCGCTCTGACTATTAATTCTCCATTATTTTGTGTCATGTTTTCATCATACAGCACACCTTCTTTATTGGTCAACCATCCATGAACCCCTGGTATCCCCTGTCCGTTTTGATTAATAAATGTGAATTTTATTGTCCGTTCCCATGTACAAAAAACATTTATTCTTGTGTCTTTATTCAAATGAAGGACTGTTGACCCTGTGAAAACCTTCCTATTGCCCCACTTGAAAAATATTTTGACAAGATAATCACCTTCCAAGACGTCTGAAAAGGTTTTCTTTGCTCTAATTAAAAGAGAACGATTCGCAGCTCCTTCAGCGACCAAACGCTCTTCTTGATGTAGTTCAATCCACATCACTGGAAATGCACCACCATCGAGGTTCGACAGCATAGGATGTGATAACTGTGTTCTGCCTAACCGAGGGATGATTGTGACATTATATCTTTTTTGCTCTCGTTCAAATGGGATATCACCAGAATATCTGCGAGATTGTATGAGTGTTTTGTAAAAATATGACTCCTTTTGAACACTTTCATATCCGCCTGTTTCGGAGGCAAAAACTTCTGCATCAAATTGAACTATGAGATCTGCGGGTATCGTTACATCGTGACTATGTCCTGGTTCGTATGAATGCCTACCAAAATTAATCGAAACATAATCCACCTCCGTTCCAAGGAAGTTGACGTACTCCTTTTCTGCAACTTTTAACTGGATGCCGTCACGTTCGTCAGTACCCGATGTAACCACTCCTTGATTGGATGCAAAAAGAACTGCATTAGCGATTCCTTTCTTTCCATAACCATAGCATAACCATGCTTCTGAACCGAGAGTTGCATCATTTTTGTAGGATATAACCCATTCTCGTTCTTTCGTAGAAGGATTTTGATTTAATTGGTATTGTTCAATCTTATTTTTCTCACTATAATAATTAAGATAGGGATAGATGTCCCCAAAGTTTAAAGAATCAACAGCAGCACTTCGTGATTTTAAAGATATCAGAGAACCGAATCTTCCATCGATGTTATCAATACCTTGTACGGTTGCATCTTTTAACATTTCATGTTTCACATGAACATTTATGCGTTTTTCTTCAATCGGACAGTAATAGTATCGATAAATCGCTGTTGTCTGGACATCCTTCTTTTGCGATTCACTGAAAATTCCAAACTCAACCATGAGGTTCCCATCGATGAAAATTTTTTTATCGAGAAAAACCTGGTCCGATGAGCTTTCATCTTTTTCTTTGTCCCCATAATAATATGAAAATGCAAATGAAACGATTTGATCGGAATCAATGATATCGAATTCCTTATTGTTTTTCTTTTGTTTCACAACCACCTGAGCGCAGGATCTATCTAAGAGCTGACCTTCTTGTCCCACTCCGTAGATACAATATCCATCTTCTTTGATTCCGTAGAATTTTGCTACTGCGGACATCTCCGGTAAGGGGGAGGCCGAATAATTCATATCTTCAACGGTCACATGATCCTTATAATTTGGTTTTGATGTTTTTGCGTCATCGTAGTACATGAAATACTGTTCTGTTCCATCTGCAAAAGCAGGGACTAAAAAAATAACGTTACATTCGCTGATGATGCTTGTTTCTCCAGGGGCTTTTTCAAGAGAATAGATTTGTGATTCGAGGTCATACCATGTTTCTTCAAACCAGCAAGCCACCCGTATCGACGTATTATTTTCATTTTCTGTCCAGCAAGGGTTTTCGAATCGAAGACGCAGATCGATTGGTTGATAATGGGCGATTGAATCATTTGTTTGAATGGGAAGTGAAATCTCTTGTCGATAAGACCATTCTGTATAATCTGTATCCCAGGAAGGTGCTCCAACATCTTGTGAGAACCCTGATAGACTTACCACTGGTAAGACAAGCAGAAGAAGTATCCCAACTATGAATATGTTCGACCCTCGCATAGGTCTCCTTTCTTTATATTTATTTATTAAACTTTTCTATATAAAAGAGTTGTTTTATGTATATAAGAATCTTTTTAATAGAGAGATATGCCTTTTTCCCCATATTTCTCCTTATTTTTTAAAAAAGTGAATGAAAAAACGTGTAATGGTCAATTAAGGGGCGGTAATAAAACTCAGTTGCCCTAATTCTCCTAAAATTATGAGGGCTGTAAATCCGATTGCATAAAAAAGATAGGTTATATACATCAATGACCAGGCTGAAACGTTTTCCAATGTTTCACTTTGTTGTTGTTTCAGCATGAGGTAAAAGATGACGAAACCCGGAATGATAAATATCGTAAGCGGTAAAAAGTATGCGTTTAACAAATGGTAATGAATAAGAACAGGAAACATTGCGAACGGTATAATAAGGAACGGAAGCGATATGAAAGCTGCTTTTCTAGTACCAAATGTGTTGATAAGTGTTCGAGTCCCTGTTTTTCTATCAGCTTCACAATCAACGATATCTTTCGTTGTCATTGCTCCAATGAAATATATCAGTGCAATAAAACCAATTAGTAACGGTACTGGCTGGAATGGGTCACCAAAGACGCTCCATGATGCAAGGATTGCAAATAATCCTCGTGGAATGGCGATCCATACTTGATTAATAAAAAGGAATCGTTTCATCCGTGGGGGGAGGGAATATACCACGGTAAACAACATGATGAGAAAAACAAATACTCCGAACCAGGTATTGATTGTGACCGCACGTAACAGAGCGAAGAGATACAGAATATACGCGATGCTTTGTGCTTCGTCGCGTTCTACCACGCCACGGGGAATCGGACGATATGGTTTTGATATTTTATCTGCCTCTACATCTGTTGCTTGATTCAATGCGTTTGAGGCACCGTTCAGAAACGCTAAAGTCAGACTCGCTTGACCGATGACAATCCACCAGTTGGGGAATTCAACGAACTTATTATTGTAAACAAGACTTGCGAACATGATAAACATCGAGACAAAAAAGGGAGCCAATAACGTAAATGGTCTGAGTAAATCGAAATAACCTCTAAATTTTTTTGAAAGAAACCTACCTTTTGTATACGGCTCTTTCATGGTTAATTTCACAGACATTCTGGCACCAGGAATATCGGTAATCCGTTGTTGTGAATACAGATGGATATTATATTAATTACTCTACGAGACCACCATATCTTTTTTAGAGAATCAACATCCAAAAAAATTGTATGAAGTTAAACGGATTTACTAAGCATTTCTTGGATGATTCGAGCGGAATTTATCGCACAATTAATTCCGATACCCGGTGCTTTCACGCAATCACCGATGATATAGAGGTTTTCGACGGGTGTCTGGATGTCTGGCTTTGTGTTCATAAGGGTTTTTGCGACACCATCCAGATGCCAGATCGATGGGTACATCGCCCAATGTAGTTGTGAATGATATTGAGGAATTATCCGCTCTAGGTTTTTATCTAACGCCTCTTTCAATTTGTTGAGCATTTTCTTATCTCTTGCTTCTTTTGGCGTGCAAATAATATACGATTGGACAAGATAATTGGATGGGGGTGATAACCCTGTTTCTGTCTTCGCAGAGATAAAATCAATCATGCCGACAGCATCGTTTCCATCAACACCTATGTTCCGTTCAATGAAAATAAATGTTTTTCCCAATAATCGTGGATCAATCTGTTTGAGAGAATAATATGCACAAAGACTCCCGGTCCCCTCAAGAACCTTCATTGTACTAACGTACTCCTTTGGAAACTGATGCTCATCAGCAATGCTAAAAAGGTTTTGAACCAAAATATTTGAGAGTATGGTATCAAATCTATAATCTTTGTCAGCAGCAACAACTCCTTCTGCTTTCTTGTCATTGATGATAATTTTCGACACTGGTGTATTCAGATGGATTTTTCCACCATTTTTTTCGATATACTCAGCCATGGTTTGGGATATTTTAAGAAGACCATTCTTTGGGTAATTGACGCCCCCTAGTCTCATATCCTTTTGTGTTCTGAATACTTCACCGGTGGATATCAAATCAAGATTATTAATCGTGCTAATTAAACGCGGATTTACCTCTAGCACCGCCTTCATTTTCCCTTTTCCATATTTTTTTATCGTCTCCGTTATTGAAACGGTATCGAGCTGTTTCATTGTTTTTTCACCGGAGAGAAGAAGTCTTGAGATATTGGGTAACATCGCTATTTTATCGGTAGTGGTCACAAAATAACCGAAGTGATCGTTTTTCTGTTCATATAACCTGGATTTGTACATTGTGATGTTCTCAAAATACTCTAAGAGTATTTCTCTGAGTTTGACGACGATTCCGCTTCCGATCATATGGAATCCTAAATCAAGAATGTAACCCTCTAGCATCTTATTTTTGAAGATATCTTCCAGAGAGGGTTCTGAAAAAACGATAGCAGTATTGAACTTGGCCAATGTCTGTTTGTAAGAATCAATGGTCTGGGTTGACATTTCTAAGGAAAGAGCTCTTCCACCAACCGTGGGTTCCTTTTCAAAAATATCAACGGAAAATCCTTTTTTTAGAAGAAGCGCACCAGCAGTTAAACCGCCGATACCAGCGCCAATGATGCACACTTTTTTTTGATTCATCTTTGGTAACTCTTTTTCGTTTATTTTAACAGATGCAACCGGTTTTTCAATGAGCTATAAAAAAACCTTCGTACTATCTTCCATTTATATTGTTGTACACTCAGTTGTCCGGTAATAACTCCCATCATAAGATCTGTCAGTACTGGATCTTTACAGGCTATTTTAAACACTGTTTCTGCGTATTCCGTACTTCCCCGTTTCACCACCTTTGATATCAGATCGATATCTTTTCCAAAATCTTTTTGCCAACGCGTTTGATACTGTGATAGAAACGCCTGTGTCGTCTGTTTTTTCTCCAATGCTTCTGCTATGACCTCTGCAGCGATTTGCCCTGATGCCATCGCGTAATAGATTCCTTCACCTGATAAGGGATTGATAAATCCTGCTGCATCTCCAACGAGAAGGAGTCTGTCCCTATAGGTTTTTTCCAAAGGATGTGTCAGTAACGCTCCACCTTTTACTGGTTCTTCTTTTAGGTCTTGTGGGATAAGATCTTCTTCTTTCAATAAAGTAATATACTCTTGATAACAGGTACGGAGATTGAGTTTCTGCTGTTGGGTCTTATCCACTTGTATGATTCCAAATCCAATGTTGAGATGTTGTTTTTTAGGAAACACCCATCCGTACCCTTGGGCCGTCTTGAACCTCGAATGAATATACACATGTCGAGATTTTTTAAAATAATCATCCATAATCTTTTCATCAACCTCAAATTCTTGGAGAATGCAAATCCCTTTTCCTGTTCCCTTTGATCGTAGCCCTTGGGTTTTTGCAATTGTACTGTTTACTCCATCCGCACCCACTATGAGTTCTGAATCAATCGTTTTTCCTTGATCTAATCTCACCTGTGCTGTATCATTGGATATTTGAACAGCAGAGACTGGTGTTCCATCTTGGAAAACGGTGCCTGCATCGGTCGCGAATTTAACCAGTTCAAAATCGAATTTTTTTCTCAGAGTCATAGCTATTATTGGTGTATCTTTGTAAATTTCAATCTTATATTGTAACGAGGGGGAAAAGATCGTCCCACTTGATGAATATGTCTCGATGATTTTATCATTCACGACATAGGGAAATCTTTTGAGAACTCGTAATGGTAACCCCCCTCCACACGGTTTGTCACGAGGAAATTTTTCTTTGTCAATTAATAGAGTTTTAAAACCTTTTTCTGAAAGAAATTTGGCGGTTGTCGAACCTGCAGGTCCTGCTCCGACTATCGTTACATCATATTTCATGGGTTCCCCAATTCATGAAGTTGTTTTTTTCTTTTATTTACATTCTTGGTTTGAATAATTTCTCTCCAAGGAACGGTGTAAATACGATATACCATACGATTGGGATGAGTATTAAAAGAAAAGAAGGAAGAATCCCAATGATTGAAAAGAGCATGACCGGAACCAGGGAGTATCGTAAAAACGATTGAATTCCAATCAGTTTACGAATCTTACTGCGGTCAAATGTTTTCAACGTGAGCAGCTTCGCGTCTAAAAATAAGTAAATGACGATGAGCACTACAAGCAGGATCATTTGCCAAAGGTAATAATCATATCCGAAAACAAAAAAAGGAACAAAAAATAACACTGCGGAAAAGAGGCGGAGTCCGAAACCGAATGCTTGGAAGGTATGTGGTATAACGATACGGTTTTCTTGTACCGTAACACCAAGACTCAGGGCGATGTTTTTGACTCCCAGTTTAAAATCGTGATCCGCGTCTTTAATCCCGTTCTGTACGACATTCATGTATAGGATGTTTTCAAACGTTAGAATAAAAATAATCCAGATAATCACCGTTGGTTGACCAAATGATAATGCACCGAATAAAAATATCAAGGAGACTGAAATCGCGACAAAAAAATCAGAACCCACGACTTGTTTCCCATACACATCATAGAAGGTCCCAAGTATTCCAGCAAGGATAATACAAATCAATGCAATGAATTTATAATAATCAATCGTTTGATTGTACCAGAGTAACGCGATAAAAAAGAATGTGGTAAACGCAAGATAAAATGCGATGATCAATGCATTCTTTTTTGATACCTCTCCGCTCACTAAAGGTTTTTTTCGTAACTCATCAACAAATCCATCTAATTCAATATCTACGTAGTCGTTGATAAGAAACCCAAAGATACTTGCAAAAGCCCCGATGATAAAAATGAGAGAAAGAGGATAGATATCAGAGATTCCCATGATTAATGCAGCGATGACAGGGATGATTCCAAGGGCACCAATACCAGGGACGCGGAGAAGTTTCGCGTACGCAGCAACCTTACTCATGGAAGTGTGTTAAAGTGTGAATATATTTGAGCTTTTCTAATTTATATGCCTTCTGATTAGTAAAATATCTCTAGGAAAATAAAAATTTGGAAGACAATGATCATGACTCTTGTTCCGATCCTTTCGTTCCGTTCAAATGATTTCCATATCCTTTTTTCGTCATCTGTTTTTATGACAACAGTATAGGTCAATGCCCAGGTGATCAGCAGAGATACAGCTAAAATACCCCCACCGATAAGATAGACTGCACCAAAGACTTGAGGCATGTGGATGCCTGCCCAATCCCACGCAGATAAGGGAAAGATCGGGATGAACAGCAGATAAAAGAACAAAGCGATCTGCATCGATCGTTTTCGTCCGTGACGAATCGGGGTTGTCTTAAAACCTGCTTTAAGATCACCGACGTAGTCCCCTGCACACACCAGGATTTCTCTACCGGTTTCCAGGAAGAAGAGAGCAATCGCGAGAGGTAACATCAACAAAGGTTTATCCGGGAAAACCGCAAGACCACCCCAATAGGGTATTACCCCCACTGCAAATGCAACAGCCATATGCCCAAAAATCCCATGATGTTTTCCATAGTAGTTATAATATAATCCTGTAATGACTAAGAGTAATGTGAGGAGACCGCAGTTCCAATTGATGATGCTATCAACGCTATAATTCACAAGGAGGGCCAAAAAAATTGACGTAATCATAAAAAATAATCCTAAGTAATAGACTGTTTTCTCTTTTAATATCCCTGCAGGGACAGGTTTATGCGGTCTGTTAATTTTATCTGATTTCAGATCGGTGATATCGTTATGAAACATTGTCCCTATCGATAAAGATGCAGGGGCAAGAATTATTATTAGCATTTGGAAATACGATAATTTCACACCCATAAATACAGCACAATTTAACGCGCTTACAAGCGCTCCAAAACTACAGAGAAATAAAATCGGAGGACGAATCATCCGTATCCAGGCGATTGTTAATGTGCCTAAACCCATGTCTTCCAATAATAGGGACTTCCTTTATTACTTTAATGGTTTCCTCGTTGTAAAAAAAGAAATACGTTTTTTTAAGAAAGACCAACAAATTCAAAAAGTCTTACGATGAGTGCATGGAAAATGAAGATAACAGAACCAGTAATCGCAAGCGATGAGATTGAAAGAAGAACCTTCCTGTTCTCTGAAAATCGTGATCGTTCGATAAGCAATGTCGCCACTGACATAAAAAAAATTAGGATAAACCAACCAATAAAATTGAGAATTGGCACATTGAAAAATTTAATGCCACTTAGAGATGTTTCCCATATCCACCAATTGTTATAATGAGCGATAGGATCCTCCAGTAAATCGAGGCAGACGCCAAATACTCCTGCTGTTACTGATATCGAAACAATCTGTAAGAAATTCTGTTTTCGATAGACCTTTGAAATGAAATATTTGCCCATATGCATGAATAAAAAAAGATTGACGCTCCATGCTAATATAATGATTAACGGAACAGCACCACCAACGACCGAGAGATAGATAATGTATCCCGAATAATAGTACCTCCCCCCTGCCACTCCTGCTGATTCGATGAGGAGAGTGGCTATGATGATCGGTAAAAAATACATGATTGTCTTTTTCGTTCCATATTTTTTATAGGAATAATAGACAAGAAATACCCATACAATTGCGATCATGGCAATAAAAGGGGCAAGAAGTTGTGTATTTTCTCCAAAATTTAGGTTAATCTCAATAAACCCCATGGTTTCATGACACCTTTGAATTGTTCGTTCTCTGTTCAAGGATTACGAGTAAAATCAGGGGAACGGCTGCTATGATTCCACCGATGAGTGTAGGAATAAAAAAGTTAGACAATGCTCCAATGATGACCATTGTTATCCAAATAAACAGGTACACTAGAACATAGCTGTTTAATCGAATTTTAAAAATTGTAATGAAATCAGATTTCACGTCTTCGTATTCCGGAGTAGCCTCTTGTTTCGGTAGAAATAAAAGAATAATGGTAACGACGATACCTGTGATGCCCAATGGGAGAAATAAAAACGCATTATCCAAGATAAATTGAACGATAGTTTTCTCCATGTATCACTCAATTTTATGTAAACCTATTAGGTCTTAATAAAGTTATGATGATTTTTTCTTTGGTTTTTATATATCCAATACTTCTTCTAA